>ENA-UPWO01000411-UPWO01000411.1-human-gut-metagenome-genome-assembly--contig:-NODE-411-length-26733-cov-18.969725_pt1 | contig 26733 bp, 20 predicted proteins | sample MGYA00250056_ERZ773388 | MGnify/ENA primary metagenome ERZ773388 (study PRJEB29103, sample SAMN06112004) | human gut metagenome | biome: human gut; feature: ankylosing spondylitis patient; material...
TCTATCTTTATAGGGTAAAACAGTTGTTTGCATAAGAAATACAGATTGTTAAAAACACAACAATATTATATGAGCCTGGTTTTGCTCGGTTGGTGCACCGCTTGCTCGGTTGGTGCACTTGAGACAAGTGCACCCCCTTACCCTGAGTAGGCGGTTTCGAGAGAAGAAGCTGTTTCTCCTTCGGTTTCGAGAGGATACAATTTCTCCGTCGTGTGCCAGTAACTCCTTTTGGGGTTTGGTTTTTTGATTTTGGGTTTTGTGTGGAAGGCTATCTGTAGCGAAAGCCGCTCCGATTTCGTTTTTGTATTTTCGTCAGTTTGCGTCGTTGATTGCGTCAGTTTGAAATTTATCGTTTTCGTCAGTTTGCATCGTCTTGGTTTCTCTTTTCGTCTGTTTGCGTCGTCGTTTTGTCTGTGTCGTCAGTTTGCTTCAATAGCAAATGCTGTTTGTATCTGTGATAAACCTCTTCTTTTGAGAAGAATTAGTTTTTCAATTGCGAATTTAGAGAATGTTTTTATAACTTCCAAACATTTCTCAAGAAAACTTTACGTTTTTAACGTTATTCAACATATTTCATAATTAAACACAAAATACGTTATAAGTAAAAAAACGCATAAAAACTAACACTTTGGCCTACATTATGTAATTAAAACCAGCCATTTTACTTTCACGCACTAGTTTCTGCTTTTATTACATACCGTTTAGTGTCAATATGTCAAAAAATAGACTACAATTTGTAAGCAGCATACACTATGTAATTTCCGTCGCCACGCAACGTGACGCTCTCGCCAAGCGCCTCGTTGAGCGTACCCTGCCAAAGTGCGGAGAAGGCGTAGGGATGCCAGCGCAGTCCGTCGCCGTCGATCTGCGTGCATGAGAGATTGAAGATGCTTATCTGCTGTCCGGCGAAAGTTCTTATTGCGGTTTCGCCCGCAGCCGGGATGAACACACCGTAGTCTGTGAGCATCAGGGCGTCTACATGCAGCTCGCGGCGGTAGAAGTCGAGCAGCGAGATGTTGCCCAGCGTGTGGTCCTCGCGCTTGCCCGTTGCTCCGACGTAGGCAATGCGGCGGCAACCGCGCTCCGTGCAGAACCGCGTAGCTTTCGTAAGGTCGTTGTAGTCCTGCTCCTCCACCTTATATATAATGTCGGCATGCTCCGCACGAAATTCCGCCGACATCGAGTCGCAGTCGCCCACTATAGCCGTCGGCTTGTAGCCACGGCGTACGAGTTCCTCGCCAGCCGAATCGCATGCCACAAGCATCCGTGCACGCTCCATCACGGCAAGCGGAACAGGATGCGTAGGGAAGTCGCCGCCGGCTACTATCACGGCGTCGAAGGCGTCGGGCTGCAGCGACGCAAGAAATGCTGTGTTGTCCGAAGTGGCAGTCGCCGAATCAGAAGTAGCCTTTATTGTATCTGAAGGATTGTCCATAATTATCGTGTATTTCCCAGCCGACGTTGTCTGCCGGCTGAACATGTATGTTTCGACGGACAAAAGTACGAAATAAATGTGAATTTGTTATGGATACGCTTGTGCCTCTTTACATTTTTCTTTAAATTTGCGACAGACAATCAAACTATTAACCCGCTATGGCTGAAGATAACGATTCTGCCAACAAAGACAAACCCGCTATGACTGAAGATCCGAACACTCTACACGTACTGAATCAGCAGCGCAACTGGGACACGCTCTACTTCTACCAGAAGTCGGATGTGGTGTATCAGCTGGCGTTCGCTTTCTGCGACCGCTTCATTCATTTATACAAAGACCGAACGCGCGACCAGGTGATTCAGGCGGCACGCTCCTGCAAGCAGAACATCGTCGAGGGTTTGGCTGACGGTGTGGCATCGACGGAGATGCAGCTGAAGCTTCTCAACGTGGCACGCGCCTCGCTGAAGGAGTTGCGCGAAGACTTCGAGGACTATATCAAGTCGCGCCACCTGCAGTTCTACGTTGCCGGCGACCAGCGCTACACCGATATGCTCAACTACTGCCGCCGCCACAACCGCCTGCCCGACTACGCTCCGTTCTTCCAGCAATGGAGCGACGAACAGATGTGCAACTACGCCATCACGCTCTGCCATTTCATCGACAAGATGATGATGTCGTTTCTGAAGAAGCTTGAGCAGGAGTTCATCACCGAGGGTGGCATCAAGGAGCGCATGCACCGCGCCCGCACCGCCTACCGACATCAGCAGGACGCACGCCTGAAGCAGCTGGAGGAGGAGCGGCCACGCCTGAAGCAGGCTCTTGCCGAAGCGCAAGCGGAGGCTGCGAAATGGAAGGCTGCCTTCGAGGATATAAAGCAAAGAGCGCTGAAGGCGTATTATAGGCAGGAGGCAGAGATAAAAGGGCAGGAGGCAGAGATAAAAGGGCTGAAGGAAAAGCTCAAAGGCTTTGAAAGCTAGGGGAGCTAGGAGCTCTAGGTTTTCTAGGCTTTCTATGTTTTCTAGGACACCTAGCCTACCTAGAACACATAGCCTCCTCAAAAACAAAAAAGATGCCCTAGGTTTCCCTGGAGCATCCAGATGAGTTATGCCTTTTTCGCAAGGCCCTTCCACTTTCTGTATCCCATGACCGCTATCACGACATACAGGCCGTACAACCCTGCCTTGAACGGTATGCCTTTCACCACATACAGATAGCAACAGACCACGTCTACAGCTATCCAGAACAGCCACTGCTCTACGTACTTGCGCGCCAAAGCCCACAAGCCGACAAAGCTAAGAGCGTTGGTGAACGCATCGAGCAAGGGCACGGTGCTGTTGGTGTAAGCCACGAGAACGTAATAGGTAGCAGCCCATGCGAGAAGGAAGAAGCCGAGCGTGCGCAGGATAAGGCGGCGTGGGAAGAACGTTATCGGAAGCTCTTCGGAAGAACCGCCTGCAGCATCTACTGCTTTATCTGAGCCTGCAACATCTACTGCTTTATCTGAGCCATCGGCGTCAAAAGCTTTATCTGAGCCTGCTGCACCCGAAGCCTTACGCTTCAGCATTCGCTTCCATTTCGCTCCGAACTTCCACACGGCGTAGCCGTATATCGCAGCCAGCGTGTAGTAGACAGCCATGCCAGCGTCGCCGTAGAGTCCGTGGCTCCAGTAGAGGTAGATGTCCATGGCGGGCATCACGATGCCCACTACCCAAAGCGCTATGCTCGCACGGTATTCGAGGACGAGATAGATTAGTCCGAGTATTGTCGTTACAATGTCGAGCCAATGAGTGGAGAGAAATTCAGTCATAACAATTAAAAAAAACAGCCCCTCCCGACCTCCCCATCGGGGAGGAGAGAGAGGATTGAATTATTAAATTATAAGAATGTATGCTTAGCCATGCTACCTTTAAAAAAAAGAAACAAAGCATATATAACTCTGCCATGCGCCCCCTCCCCGACGGGGAGGGATGGGGAGGGGCTTTTTTTAGAACTTCAGCGTTACAGTTCCGAGGCAGTTGAAGCCAGCCATCGGGATGTAAGCCACGGTAGAGTTGCGCTTGTTGTTGTTATACCAGTCGTAGTAGACGTAGCCAGACGCAGCGTAGTGGCGGTCGAAGATATTGTTGAAGTCGGCGCCGAGCACCACCTGCTTCAAGCCGAGCACACGCTTAGCGAAGTTGAACGTGTACGAAGCGTTGACGTTGGTCTGCGAGTAGCACGGCAGCGAGCGCTCAGAGCTCTCGGTATTGTCGAGATACTGCTTGCTCACGAAGTTGGTGTGCCATGTAGCGCGGAAGCCAGCGAAGTGAACGTCGACGAAGCCGTTGAGGATAGCCGATGGCGAGAATGCTATGGTAGAGCTCTTGTATGTGTTCCATACAGCAGGACCGTCCCAGCTTTCCACACACTCCTTGAAGTTCTTCAGACGGTTGCGGCTCAGAGCGGCGTTGCCCTCAAGAGAGAGCCAAGACAGCGGGCTCCAGCCTGCAGACACCTCAGCACCGAGACGGTAAGAGTCCTTGATGTTGCGTGTGAGCGACTCGCCGATGTCGCTCTTCTCGCCGGTCATTACGAACTGGTTGACGTACTTCATGTAGTAGAAGTTGACACCTGCGAACCAGTTCTCGGCCTGATACTGATAACCCCACTCCAAGTCGAGCAGACGCTCCGGCGACGGATTGCCGTAGCCGATGTTGTCGGTGAAGTTGTTGCGCTCGGGCTCGCGGTTGGCGTAAGCGATAGAAGCGTAAGCCTTGTGTCCGTTGGCGTCGTAGCTGATTCCAGCCTTCGGGTTCACGAAGAAGTAGTTCTCGTTGATGTCGATGCTCTGGTTCTTGTAGTTGCCGTCGGCGCCCTGCTCGAAGTGGTCGTTGAGTCCGTCGGTGTTATAGTTGACGTAGCGCATCTGCATGTCGAGGAACCAGTTCCAGCCGTTGCCGATCTTGCGGTTAGCCTTGAAGAACCAGCTCCAGTCGTTCTTGTTGGCGTCCGAGTCGTAGTACTTGTATCTGCCGTCGGTGAAGTATTTCTTCTCAAGAGTCTCGTCAGCGATGTACGTCACCTTGCCCCAGTGGTTGCAACGGAAGAGCTGCATGCTGAAACCGCCCATTACGTCCCACAGAGCGTCCTTGTAGTTGACGTTGTAGAGAGCGCCGTAGTTGTTCTGTGTAAGGCCCTTCTTGCGTATAGCGTCCGACTTTACGGGCTTCAGCTCGCCATTCTTCTCGTACATCTCGTTGATGCCGAACTTAGAAGCCAGCTTTGTGTCCTTCTTGAACTCGGTGTAGTAGCCGTAGCCGTATGTGTAGTGAGCCGTTACGGAGTGGCTCCAGCGCATGTCGGCAGGCTGCCATGTGAAGTTAAGGATGTTGTGGCTCTGCTCGAAGTTGTCGGTAGTCTGCTTCCAGTACGATCCGTCGCGCATCTTGTAGCGTTCTGTGGTGAGCGGCTTTGTAGGATCGGCAGCCCAGTTGTCGTCCATCGGTATTACAAGTTCCTCGTAGAGCGAGTTGAACTTGCCCAATCCGTGCTTCCACATATCCTTATAGCTGTTGATGCCCCACGCCTTGAGGTCGGTATCGCCGTCGTAGTTGCACGCCGCAACGCCGTTCCACGCCTGACCCGTGTGCTCGAAGTTGCCGATGTTCTTGTACGACAGCTTGAAGCGGTCGCCGAGCCAAGTCAGTCCGCCGTAGTAAGAGCCAGAGCGTCCGCCTGTGCCGTGGATGTATCCATCGGTGTTGGTCTCGTGATAAGCGCCGTCGATGATGAAGTGGTCGGCAAGCAGACCTGTAGAGAAGTTGCCTCCGACGCGATATGTGTTGAACGAACCGTAAGAACCCGTCACCTCTACGGTAGGCTTAAGCGACGGAGCGGCTGTAGCGAGCGACACCGAACCGCCGAAGGCTCCGTCGCCGTTGGTAGACGCACCCACGCCACGCTGTATCTGCGCGCTGCCCATAAGAGCTGCGTAGCTGTTCATGTTAGCCCAGAACACGCACTGGTCTTCGGGCGAATTGAGAGGCACACCGTCTACCGTGACGTTGATGCGGCTGTCGGCAGCGCCACGCATACGCATATAGACGGTGCCGGTGCCCACGCCGTTCTCACTCCACGCAAGCACACCCGGTGTGCGGGCGAAGAGCCAAGGCAGCTCCTTGCCTGAAGAGGCAAAGCGCTCGAGCTCGGTCTTCTTGATGTTCTCTACTGCAAATGGTGAACTCTTCGGGGCTCTCACAGCCTTCACTACCACCTCGTTGAGGTTGTTCACACGGGTAGTGTCGAGCTTGGTCTGCTCGCCAGCGGCTTGCGAAGGACAAGCACACGCTGCAGCCAAGGCTACTCCAATGAATTTCTTCATGTTATTTTCTATTAATGTTGTTATTCCTGAATTTTGAACCGATGCAAAGTTAACTATTTTTTGCATATCCAAACAATCCGTTTATATAATAAACCCTAAAAAATGGGCGCAGCAGTCGAAATATGAAAAATTTGTAGTAAGTTTGCATGTAATAAAGACCAGTCTGCAGCGACTGACGTGTCTTTACCACTAAAACATTATATATAATAAAGGACAAATGGGGCGTTTGAAACTCATTCTGGCTCTAATAAGCCACTATAAATATGCCATTACTATAATCATCGGTATTCTTACCGTAGGTTTCGTCGACGAGAACAGCTTTCTTCACCGCTTCCAGCTCGAAATGCAGATAAACGACCTGGAGGAGGAGATAGACAAGTACAACGCGCAGAACGAAAGCGACCTGAAAAAGCTTAAGGATATGCGAAAAGGTACGCAGGAGTTCCAGAAGATTGCTCGCGAACGCTACTTCATGAAAGCCGACGACGAGGATATCTATGTGCTTAGCGACGACCCCAAGCCCGAACAAGCTAAAGAAGAACAATAATGAAACAACTAAATACACTACAAAGCGCGCTCTTCCTCACGGGAGGCATACTGATGGTCATCGGAGCAGGATGCTTCGTGTTCATGTTCGCACAGCAGATTGTCTGCTGGATATACCTGCTGGGTGCACTGCTCTTCGCAGCAATGCAGGTGAACCAGGCGTACGAAGGACAGAACCCCACCATCAAGCGACTGAAGAAGATAATGACCTTCGCCGACATCTTCTTCGTGCTGGCAGGTCTGCTCATGGTAGACAGCGCAAACATGTGGCTCAGAGACTCGTTCTCCGACCCCGTGACATATTTCAACCTCATTTACAACAAGTGGGTGATGCTGCTGCTCGCAGCCGCCATCCTCGAGATGTACTCTATGCACCGCATCGCGTCGGAACTGAAGAAGGAGGAAGCGAAGGAAGACGCCGAAGAGAAGCAGGAAGAGGCTTCCGCTACAGACAAAGAATAAAAGAAGACAACAAGAAACCAACATTTTTTTTTAAAACCAAAGATGATGAAGAAGCTACTCTACGCTTTACTCGGTATAATAACACTGGCATCGTGCTCCAGCTCGTACAACATTCAGGGATCGTCGAACGTGTCTACGCTCGACGGACGCATGCTCTACCTGAAGGTGCTTAGCAACAACGACTTCAAGAAGATCGACTCGTGCGACGTGGTACACGGCCAGTTCCAGTTCTGCGGAACGTTCGACACGGTGCGTCTCGCCAATATCTTCATGGACGACGAGAGCATACTGCCGCTCGTGATAGAAAGTGGCGACATCACCATCAAGCTCGACAACACTCAGCAGATCGTTAGCGGCACTCCGCTCAACGATGAACTGTTCAAGTTCTTCAACAAGTACAACCAACTGAAGAACCAGGAGGCCGAACTGCTGCACACGCACGACCGCGCCATAATGGACGGAAGCGACATGGACGCCGTGACACGCAAACTCAACGACGAGGCAATGCGACTCACCGCAGAAGAGGACAAGCTCGTAACGACATTCGTCACCGATAACTTCGACAACGTGCTCGGACCGGGCGTGTTCTTCATGATGACTATCGGCTACCGCTACCCCGAACTCACACCGTGGATAGAGGACATCATGAGCAAGGCTACAGACAAGTTCAAGAACGACCCGTACGTGAAGGACTTCTATCAGAAGGCGCTCGAGAACCAGGCTATCATGAACGGCATGAAGGAAATGAACACAGCGCCTGCCGGCGCAGCGCCCGCACAGCCGATGCCCGACGGACCGACGCCTAACCAACTGGCGCAGCCTGCTGCTGCCGAGTAACAGCGCTAAACACGATAAATAACTATCATCCAAGATATATGAAGACATTAGTATTTGGTGGTAAGCTGGTCAACGAGGGAGCTACTCGCGTAGCATCCGTCGTTGTCGACGGCGACACCATTACAGACATTATAGAAGGTACAGAAACACCTCGTGGCGACTACGACAATATCGTGGATGCCACGGGGTGTTTTGTTATGCCTGGAGTTATCGACTGCCACGTCCACTTCCGCGACCCCGGCCTTACAGAGAAGGCGGACATGGAGACAGAGAGCCGCGCTGCGGCTTACGGCGGAGTGACAACCTACTTCGACATGCCGAACACGAAGCCGCAGACCACGACACTCGAAGCGCTCGACGCAAAGATGAACGACGCCAGAAACAAGTCGCACGTCAACTACGGCTTCTTCATCGGAGCCACCAACGACAACATCGACTGCGTGACTGCCATCGATCCGCACCTCGTGCCCGGCATAAAGCTGTTCATGGGTTCGTCTACGGGCAATATGCTCGTAGACCGTCAGGATGTGCTGCACGAGCTGTTCGAGAAGGCGAAACTGCCTATCATGGCTCACTGCGAGGACACCGACATCATCAACCGCAACATGAAGCGCGCGCAGGAGCTGTACGGCGACGACCCTGCCGTAGAGCATCATCCGGAGATTCGCTCGGAGGAAGCCTGCTACGAGTCGACAAAGCGCGCCGTAGCCCTGGCAGAAGAAACCGGCGCCCGTCTGCATGTGGCACATCTCACCACGGAGCGCGAGCTGCAGCTGTTCGGCGCTTCGCCACGCATCACGGCGGAAGCTGTGATAGCCCACCTCGTGTTCACACAGGACGACTATGCGCGTCTCGGAACTCGCATCAAGTGCAATCCAGCTATCAAGACTGCGACCGACCGCGACGCTCTACGCCACGCTCTCACCGACGGACGCATAACGACCATCGGCACCGACCACGCGCCGCATCTGCTTAAGGACAAGGAGGGCGGCTGCGCACGCGCCGCTTCGGGTATGCCTATGGTGCAGTTTTCGCTCGTTACGATGCTCGAACTCGTAGACGAAGGCGTGCTCAGCATGGAGCGTCTCGTGGAGCTAATGGCGCACAACCCCGCAAAGCTCTTCGAGGTATCGAAGCGAGGCTTTGTGCGTAAGGGCTACAAGGCAGACCTCGTGATTGTAAGACCCGACGCTCCGTGGACCGTTACTAAGGAGACTATACAGAGCAAGTGCGGATGGAGCCCGATGGAGGGTCACACCTACCAGTGGCAGGTGCGCACTACGATGTGCAACGGACACATTATATATAATAACTGGGCATTCGACTCGGCGAGTCGCGGTGAGGCTGTGCGCTTCAGAGAGTAGGCTCAAGCAGGGTTTATACAAATAGAAAAACAATTCAGGTAACTAACGATGTTGAAATACACCGACTACAACATCTCTACGCTGCGCCCGTACATCAACTGGATATACTTCTTCTTCGCCTGGGGACTGTCGGGCAAGCCGCAGGAGGCGAAGGACAAGATGCGGGCGGAGGCAGAACAGATGCTCGACCGCTTGGAGAAGCGCTACAGAACGCACGCTGCTTTCGGGTTGTTCGACGCCAACAGCGACGGCGACGATATCCTTATCGGCGATGTGCGCATGCCTATGCTGCGCCAACAGCATCCCACTCGGGAGGGCGAACCGAATCTTTCGCTCGCCGACTTCATACGTCCGCTGTCTTCGGGCGTGAAAGACCACATCGGAGTGTTCGCCACAACGGTCGACTTGGCGTTGGAGCACGACTTTCTTGCCGACGACTACCAGCGTATGCTGGCGCAGACACTCGCCGACCGACTCGCTGAAGCCACGGCTGAGGTGTTTCACATGGAGGTGAGACGGTCGATTTGGGGATATGCGCCCGACGAGAATCTGTCGGTAGCCGAACTCTTGCGCGAGGACTTCCAAGGCATTCGTCCGGCTGTGGGCTATCCGTCGATGCCCGACACAAGCGTCAACTTCATCATCGACCGGCTTATCGACCTCAAGCAGATTGGCATACGTCTCACAGAGAGTGGCGCCATGAAGCCTCATGCGTCGGTTTCGGGACTGATGTTCGCACACCCGAAGGCGCACTACTTCGAGCTTGGACGCATCGGCGAAGACCAACTGCGCGATTATGCCCGACGACGCGGACTGCCGGTTGAACTGATTCGCCGATTCTTGAAGTAGAATGCAGGACAACGGTTCGGTCCGAACTGTTATAAATTCAATAGAAACGGTTGTGGGTTCAATAGTAACGAAGCAATCGAAAGTAAAGTTTAAGACAATGATAGCAAGAATATCAATACTCATACTGCTGCTCACGCTGCTGCCCGATCTGTACATCTACATGCGCTATCTGCGCCAACGCAGAGACATAACGCTGTGGATGCGCCTGTTGTGGTGGGTGCCGGGAGCCGCTATGCTTGCATGCACAGCAGCCTACTCTATGATGCGCAACTTTGCGCCGAATAACCTCACGCTCTTCAACGTGTATCTGTTCATGATAGGTCTGCTCATCGTGCCGAAGGTGATTTTCACTCTGGCTTCGCTTGCAGGCATGGCTGTGAAGCGACTGCTGAAGCAGCGCAAGAACTGGGGCAACCACACAGGATTGGTGCTTGTGCTCGGATGGTTATACGTGTTGTTCATGGGAACGATGGTAGGACCCGACCAGCTGCACGTGAAGCGCGTCACACTCGAGTTCGACAACCTGCCGCAAGCCTTCGACGGCTACCGCATAGTGCAGATCTCGGACATGCACCTCGGCTCGATGAAGCAGGAGTTCGCACGGCGCATAGTGGCGCAGGTGAACGAACTGCATCCCGACGCGCTGCTCTTCACCGGCGACTTGCTCAACATGCGTCCGCAGGAGGCTGTGAGCTTCACGGCCACGCTGATACATCTGCATCCTGTCGACGGAATCTTCTCGGTTCTCGGCAACCACGACTACGCCGACTACGTGAAGACTGCCACCGCAGAGCAGAGAAGTGAAATGGAACGCCTAACGCGCTCGCTGGAAGGTTCGATGAACTGGGACTTGCTGCTCAACGAACGCCGCATACTGCGCCGCGGAGCCGACTCTATAGTGATAGCAGGAACTGAGAACGACGGACGCCCGCCGTTCCCGGCGAAAGCCGACTACCGCAAGGCGCTGCACGGCATATCGCCGAAGTCGTTCGTCATCATGATGCAGCACGACCCGTCGGCTTGGCGCCGCCACATTCTGCCGCAAACCAACGCGCAACTGACGCTGAGCGGACACACGCACGGCGGACAGCTCTCGTTGTTCGGCTGGCGACCGACAAGCGTTGTGAACACAGAAGATGCCGGACTCTACAAAGAAGGCAACCGCTATCTGTATGTGTCTACAGGCGTTGGCGCCTTAATACCATTCCGCTTCCACATGAAGCCTGAGATTGTGGAAATCACGTTAAAAGTAAAATAAAGCCCCTCCCAACCCTCCCCATCGGGGAGGGCTTAGAAAAGCCCAAGAAGGCTTAGAAAGGCTTAATAAAAAGGCTTAGAAAGGCCCAAGAAGGCTTAGTTCGGCTTAATAAAAAGGCTTAGAGAGGCCCAAGAAGGCTTAGTTCGGCTTATAAAATAGAATAAAAATAAAAAACAAGCAATGAAATATCTATACCGTACATACCAACTTCTGATAGCTCTCCCCTTGATAGCTATCTATACCATCATAACAAGTCTGATAGTGATAATAGGTTGCTCATTAGGCAACGGCCACTTCTGGGGCTACTATCCTGGCAAGTGGTGGGCGCAGTTCATCATACGCATACTCATGCTGCCGGTGAAGGTTGAAGGACGCGAGAATCTTGTGAAAGGACAGTCGTACGTGTTCGTAGCCAACCACCAGGGAGCGTTCGACATCTTCCTCATCTACGGCTTCCTGTGCCGCAACTTCAAGTGGATGATGAAGCGCCAGCTACGCCAGATGCCGTTCGTAGGCAAGGCGTGCGAGGCTGCTCACCACATCTTCGTAGACAAGCGCGGCGCAAGCAAGATACGCGCCACATACGACAGCGCACGACAGACGCTGCAGGGCGGCATGTCGCTCGTTGTATTCCCCGAGGGAGCGCGCACGTTCACCGGACACATGGGCGTATTCAAGCGCGGCGCATTCATGCTCGCCGACGACATCGAGCTGCCCGTAGTGCCGCTCACCATCAACGGCTCGTTCGACGTCATGCCTCGTACCCGCGACATGAAGTGGGTGGTATGGCATCCGCTGCGCCTCACTATCCACAAACCGATACAGCCAATTGGCAAGGGTGCAGACAACATCAAGTATCTTGAGCAGGAGAGCTACAAGGTGGTGATGAGCGGACTTGAGGAGAAATATCAGGGTTTTGTAGAGAATCCCGACCAGTAACACGCATAAAAACACGTTTTTTAACGCAACAAGCGCACTTGTGTCGAATACATTTCGTACATTTGCATTTTAGTTGACCAGTTGACAAGTAAACGAGTTACAAGTAGACGAGTTACGAGTTGACAATGTAAAACCATTTCAACAGCAAGACTATGAACAAAAGCGACAGTATCGTAATCATACCGACATATAACGAGAAGGAGAACATCGAGAAGATAATACGCGCGGTGTTCGCACTTGAGAAGTGTTTCCACATTCTTGTAATCGACGACGGCAGTCCCGACGGCACCGCAGCCATCGTGAAGCGCCTCATCAGCGACGAGTTCGCCGACCGCCTCTTCATCCTCGAGCGCAGCGGCAAGCTGGGCCTCGGCACAGCCTACATCACAGGCTTCAAGTGGGCGCTTGAGCACGGCTACGACTACATCTTCGAGATGGACGCCGACTTCTCTCACGACCCCAACGACCTGCCACGCCTCTACAGCGCCTGCCACGACGAGGGCTACGACGTGGCTATCGGTTCGCGCTACGTGAGCGGCGTGAACGTTGTCAACTGGCCTATCGGTCGCGTGCTTATGAGCTACTTCGCTTCGAAGTACGTGCGTATGGTTACGGGCTTCAAGGTGCACGACACCACCGCCGGCTTCAAGTGCTACCGCCGCTGCGTGCTCTCGTCTATCGACCTCGACAAGATTCGTTTCAAGGGCTACGCCTTCCAGATAGAGATGAAGTTCACGGCTTACAAGATGGGCTACAAGATAAAGGAGGTGCCGGTAATCTTCGTCAACCGTCGCGAGGGCGTGAGCAAGATGAGCGGCGGCATCTTCGGCGAAGCGTTCTTTGGCGTGATGCGACTCAGATGGGACGGCTGGTTCAGAAAGTATCCTGAGGCGAAACACTAAACCACCCCACCCTATTCCTATGGAAATAAGAGAAATCAGTAATGTATATACAGCCCTGCCTCAGTGCGGGGCTTTTTTGAAAGCAATAAGCGACGAGTCGGTGAGGCATGTATTCCTTAGTGGACTACTTGCCTCATCGGCTCCTGTGTTTTTCTCAGCCGTAGCCGAACGAGTTAACGGGAAGAAAAACTCAAAACTCAAAACTCAAAATTGCGACGCTCCGTCGCAACAATTTAAAACTCAAAACTCAAAACTCAACACTCTTACTGCCGTTTTCGTTCTGCAAGACAACGAGGAGGCAGGCTACTTCTACCACGACCTCACGCAGATACTCGGCACCGACAACGTGCTGTTCTTCCCGTCGTCGTACCGTCGTGCGGTGAAGTACGGACAGCGCGACGCCGCCAACGAGATATTGCGCACCGAGACGCTGAGCCGACTCTCTGCACAGACAGCCGGCGACGCCTTGTATGTTGTCACCTGTCCCGAGGCGCTCAGCGAACTTGTGGTGTCGAAGCGCCGCCTCGACGAGCGCACCATCAACATTGCCGTGGGCGACATCGTCGACTTTGCCGACCTTGGACGCAAGATGCGCGAGTTCGGCTTCAAGGAGGTCGACTATGTGTACGAGCCGGGGCAGTTCGCCATGCGCGGAAGCATCATCGACGTCTACTCTTACTCGTCGGAGCTGCCGTTCCGCATCGACTTCTTCGGCGACGAGGTAGACACCATACGCACGTTCGAGGTGGCAGACCAGCTCTCGAAGGACTCGAAACAGCAGGTGCGCATCGTGCCCGAACTGGCGCAGCTCACAGAAGAAAAGCAACCGTTCACGTCGCTTCTGCCCGAAGACGCTCTGCTCGTGATGAAAGACCGTCTCTACCTTTGTTCTACCATCGAGAAGATATACAACGACGGCTTCTCGCAGCAAGCCATGACCGAGCGCTTGGAGGGAGCTACGGAGGTAGAGCAGGAGCAGATAATGCGCGACATGCGCAAGGAGAACAACCTCGTGTCGCCGTCTAAATTCCGCGATGAGATATGCCGCTTCCGCCTCGTCGAGTTCGGCGCACAGCCTTCGGGCACGCCGCAGGTGTCTATCGAGTTTCACATCTCGCCGCAGCCGCTTTTCCACAAGAACTTCAGTCTGCTCACTCAGACGCTCGACGACTATCTCTTGCAGGGCTACCGGCTCTACATCCTCGCCGACTCGGAGAAGCAGACGCAGCGCCTGCGCGATATTTTCGACAGCGAGGAGTTGCAGCATATGCGCAGAAACAGGGAACACTCTCATCTCTCAACTCTCAACTCTCTATCTGCAAATCATAACTCTCAACTCCCAACTCTCAACTCTCAACTGAGCAACTCTCAACATTCAACACTCCCCTTCACCCCCGTCAACCGCACTCTGCACGAAGGTTTCGCCGACAACGATCTGCGTCTGTGCTTCTTCACCGACCATCAGATATTCGACCGCTTCCACAAGTACAACCTTAAGTCGGACGCAGCCCGCACGGGCAAGATGGCGCTCACGATGAAGGAGTTGCAGGAGATGGAACCCGGCGACTTCATCGTGCACGTCGACTTCGGCATCGGCAAGTTCGGCGGCTTGGTGCGTGTGCCTGTGGGCGACTCCTATCAGGAGATGATACGCCTCTACTATCAGCGCGGCGACATCGTCGATGTGTCTATCCACTCGCTCTACAAGATATCTAAGTATCGCCGCAGCGACACGGGCGAACCGCCCCGACTCAGCACGCTCGGCACCGGCGCATGGGAGAAGTTGAAGGAGCGCACGAAGAAACGCATCAAGGACATTGCGCGCGACCTCATCAAGCTATACGCCAAGCGGCGCCACGAGAAAGGCTTCGCCTATTCAGCCGACTCGTACCTGCAGAACGAGCTTGAGGCGTCGTTCCTCTACGAGGACACGCCCGACCAGCAGCGCGCCACGCATGACGTGAAAGCCGACATGGAGTCTGCCCGACCGATGGACCGCCTTGTGTGTGGCGACGTGGGGTTCGGCAAGACCGAGGTGGCTATACGTGCGGCGTTCAAGGCGGCATGCGACTCTAAGCAGGTGGCGGTGCTCGTGCCTACAACGGTGCTCGCCTTCCAGCACTACAAGACATTCTCAGACCGTCTGAAGAACATGCCGGTGCGTGTCGACTATCTCTCGCGTGCCCGCACGGCGAAGCAGACACGCGAGGTGCTTGCCGACCTTAAGGCGGGCAAGATAGACATACTTGTGGGCACGCACAAGCTGATAGGAAAGACTGTGGAGTGGCACGACCTCGGACTTCTCATCATCGACGAGGAGCAGAAGTTCGGCGTGTCTACAAAGGAGAAGCTGCGCAAGCTGAAGACCAATGTCGACACGCTCACGATGTCGGCTACGCCTATACCGCGCACGCTGCAGTTCTCGCTGATGGGCGCTCGCGACATGAGCATCATGCGCACGCCGCCGCCCAACCGCTACCCCGTGCAGACCGAACTGGGCGTGTACGGGCATGAGATAATAGCCGACGCCATCAACTTCGAGATGTCGCGCAACGGACAGGTGTTCTTCGTGAACGACCGCATCAACAACCTGCCCGAGATTGCTGCGCTCATAAAGAAATACGTGCCCGACGCGCGTGTGGCTATCGGACACGGACAGATGTCGCCCGAGGAGCTTGAGAAGATTCTCATCGGCTTCATGAACTACGACTACGACGTGCTGCTCTCTACGACCATCGTCGAGAACGGCATCGACATAAGCAACGCCAACACCATCATCATCAACGACGCCCACCGCTTCGGACTCTCCGACCTTCACCAGATGCGCGGTCGCGTGGGACGTTCCAACCGCAAGGCGTTCTGCTACCTGCTTGCGCCGCCTAAGTCGGTGCTCACGCCCGAGGCACGACGCCGCCTTGAGGCTTTGGAGAACTTCTCCGAGCTGGGCAGCGGCTTCAACCTCGCCATGCAAGACCTCGACATCCGCGGTGCGGGCAACCTGCTTGGCGCCGAGCAGAGCGGATTCATGGAGGATCTTGGCTACGAGACTTATCAGAAGATTCTCAACCAGGCTGTCACCGAACTGAAGAACGACGAGTTCGCCGATATGTATGCCGAGGAGATGGCTGCGGGCAACCATCTCACGGGAGACGCCTTCGTGGAAGACTGCGCCGTGGAGAGCGACCTCGAGATGTACTTCCCCGACAATTACGTGCCGGGAAGCGCAGAGCGCATGCTGCTCTACCGCGAGCTCGACAACATCAGCGACGACGCTGCGCTCGACGCCTACCGCCAGCGCCTCATCGACCGCTTCGGCGCTATGCCTCACGAGGGCGAAGAGCTGCTGCAGGTGGTGCCGCTGCGCCGCTACGGCAAGAGTCTCGGCTGCGAGAAGATCATTCTGAAGCAGGGCCGCATGCAGATGCAGTTCGTGAGCAACCCCAACTCTGCCTACTACAAGAGTGCTACATTTGGCAAGGTTCTCAACTACATCGCTGCCAACGCACGCCGCTGCGACCTCAAGGAAGTGAGGGGCAAGCGCTATATGGTGGTGAGCGGTGTGCCTACCGTGGGCGAAGCGGTGAAAGTGCTTTTAAAAGTAAAAGAGTAAAAAAGTAAAAGAGTAAAAAGGGATTTTAAACGTAAAAGCGTCACTACTTGGCTTTTGCCATAGTCAGTGACGCTTTTACGTTTATATACAATACTCTCACGTTACGCTTTAATGCGCTATGTATTTGCGCTTGTTCTGTATATACATGCCCTTTTCAGGTTTCGCAATCTTCACACCCGAAATGCTATACACATCAGCGTTCTTCTGGTCCTCAGCAGTTACGTTTTCGATGCCGGTCGTTGTGTTATAGAAGTCGTCTTTGGTGAATATCAATTCGCCGTTGTCGTAACACTCTACCATATAGTCTTCCAAGATATAGGGCGGCGCCAATTCGATTCCCATTTCCGGTATAATCTCAAATGCGTTTCTACTGCCTATGCCTTCAACCCAAACGTAGTCACTTAGCACAAGGCGTCTGTATGTGCGGTTTTTCGCCTCAAACGTTTCTTCATTTGTAACTACATATTTAGGATAACTGGAAACGCAATCGCCTTCATGCAGACTGAAATCAAAATACAGAACATCCCCATCTTCGCTGTAGCTATACACCTTGCGGTCTTTTTCTATTGCGGCGAAGTACGTGCATCTGCTTTCTCCCGACGGAACATCCTGGGTATACTCCTTGCACATCTTCTTGTATGCGACACCGTTTATAACACTGTCGCCCACCACCTTTATGGTGTATGTCCATTCTCCGTTCGGCTCCCAATCTACATCCGACAATGCCACTCTACGAAAACAATGCCATTCCTTGCCGTCGGTCAGCATCGGACGGTATTCTTGTGCAAACGTAGATAATGTGATAAGGCACAACAACATGCTCGATAGTAGTTTTTTCTTCATAGATTTAAAGTTTTAGTCATTATTTTTTGCAAAGGTCGTTTATATTTTTAATAAAAACAAATATTTGGCGTTAGTATTTTATATTGACAACAAAAAAACAACGATATGACAACACTTCTTCTTGTGCGCCACGGCGAGACCGTCGACAATGTGCGCCAGATTATGCAGGGGCAGACTCAAGGCAAGCTGACCCCGAACGGCATCGAGCAGGCACGCGCCCTCGCTGCCGAGCTGAAAGATACGCCCATCGACGTGTTCGTGTCGAGCGACCTTAAGCGCGCTTTCGACACGTGTGTGATACTGGCGGCTGCGCATGGCGTGACGCCCGACGCTATCGTGCAGACAAAGTTGCTGCGCGAGCGCGACTGGGGCAGCTTCACGGGCAGATATATCCCCGACCTGAAGGATGCGGTGTGGACCGACGACATCGAGTCGCTCGACGCTCTCAGGGCGCGTGCCGCATCATTCCTGCAGTTCGTGAGAGAGAATTATAATGGAAAGACCGTGCTTGCCGTGGGACACGGAATAATGAACAAGGCAATAAGAAGCGTGCATAGCGGCACGCCGATGAACGAAACGCCACGCATGGCGAATGCGGAGGTGGTGAGGCTGGAAGTAATTAGTAATTAGTAATTAGTAATTAGTAATTAGTAATTTGGAATAGTAAGAGCAACATAAGTAGCGGAGGTCTCCGGCCTCCGCAGCACCAAGTCGGACACAAATTGTATGTCTGTTTTAGGATGCTGCGGAGGCCGGAGACCTCCGCTACTATTGTTATCTGCGGCTGCCGAAGCCACCGCCTCTTGACGATGAGGAGCCTCTTGACGAGCTGCCACCACCGAACGAAGACGAACTTCTCGACGGACTGCTGCTTCTTGACGAACCGAACGATGAGCCGCTGCTTCTTGATGAGCCGAACGAAGACGAACTTCTTGACGATCCGAACGACATGCTGCTGCCTCTCGACGAGCTGTCTACGGGCTTGAACGTAGAGCGCGGTGTCGACTGCATGGGCGAGCCGAAGCTGCGGTTGCTGCGACCAGAGCCGAAGCTGCGGCTTGAAGAGCTGCTGCCGCTATCCGACTGGCGCACAGTGGTGCGTGTGCTGCTCTCGCGACTGCCGAAGCCCGACGAGCCGCGGCTTGAGCCGAAGCTACTGTTGTCGCGGCGTGAGCCAGAGCCGAATCCGTTGACATCGCGGCTTGAGCCCGAAGCTACGCCGTTGATGTTGCGACGGATGGCATTGTTGTCGCGGCGCGAGCCGAAGCCCGAGTTGTTGTTCTTCTGCTCCACCTGACGGTTGCCGCGCGAGCCGAACGACTGACGGTTGCCGCGTCCGTAGTCGCCACGCTGGAACCCGTCGCGCATACCGAAGTAGTTGTCGCCGCGGCGCGAGCCGAACGTTCTGCCGCTATACCACGAGCGTCCGTTGTTCTGACGCCACGAGTGGCCGCCACGATAGCTCACGTACACCGTCGGACGATGGAAGTAGAAGTAGTCGCGGTGCGGATAGCGTGCGTAGATGGCGAAGTGCCAGCAGCCTGAGTGGAAGTAGAGCGGACGGTAGAAGTAAGCCGCGTCGCAGAACATGCGATACTGCCAGTCGAGCAGCACATAGCTGAAGTCGAGGTTACGCCAGCGCCAGTAGTCGCCATACAGCTCGTCGTACGAGTTGACGCTGAGCAGATAGTCGAGGTTTATCTCGTAAGCCGCCTCATACTGGTCGTCAGTGAGGTTCAGCTCGTAAGCCATCTTGTCGGTGAGGAACAGAGCCTGTTCGCGCGCCTGACTGTAGCTCATTGCGCCGGCTGTCATCATGAAGCCGAGCACCATTACTATTGTTGCGAAAAACCTTTTCATAATATTTCTGTTTTAAAAGTTATACATTATCTTAAAGTGGAGCCCTCTCAGGGGCTCTATAGGAGGTGCTTTCCAGGGGGTGCACTTGTCTCAAGTGCACCAACCAAGTAGAATGCTCTGTTGGTGCAACTACTGCTATGTTTCTCAGGGGGTGCACTTGTCTCAAGTGCACCAACCAAGTAGAATGCTCTGTTGGTGCAACTACTGCTATGTTGGTGCAGTTGAGACAACTGCACCCCCTTGAGGTTTCCTTTCGCTTGCAAAGTTAGAACTTTATCAGAGCACGTCAAAGGGATTTTCCCTAAACGCTTGTGGGAAAATCCCTAAACAGCTTAGAGACAATCGTCGGATTGCGTACGCCGTCCAATCAGATTCCGTCCGCCGTCCAATCGGATTCCGTACGCCGCCCGATCAGATTCCGTCCGCCGTCCGATCGGATTCCGTCCGCCGTCCAATCGGATTCCGTTCGCTATCCGATGACTAAACGACAGCCACAACACAACAAACCGACCATCGCAACCCAACAAACCAACCGCCGCAACCCAACAAACCGACCGCCGCAACCCTATTGTTTCATAACATTTAACGCCTCAGACGCTACATAATCAATCAAAAAAGCGTAACTTTGCATTTTAAAGGTGGCTGCTTGCACATTGTTATTATCGCACACAGCGCACTACATATCAGTAAATTAACAATAAAACACATATAAAATGGCACAAGAAGACGTTTTCAAGAAAATCGTGAGTCACTGCAAGGAGTATGGTTTCGTGTTCCCGAGCAGCGACATTTATGACGGACTGGCTGCAGTGTACGACTACGGACAGAACGGTGTAGAACTGAAGAACAACATCAAACAATACTGGTGGAAGAGCATGGTGCTGCTGCACGACAACATCGTGGGCATTGACTCAGCCATCTTCATGCACCCTACTATCTGGAAGGCAAGCGGACACGTAGACGCTTTCAACGACCCGCTCATCGACAACCGCGACTCTAAGAAGCGCTACCGTGCCGACGTTCTCATCGAAGACCAGATTGCAAAGTACGACGAGAAGATTGAGAAGGAGATTGCCAAGGCACGCAAGCGCTTCGGCGAGAGCTTCGACGAGGCTCAGTTCCGCGCTACCAACGCTCGCGTAATGGAGCACCAGCAGAAGCGCGACGCTCTCCACGCACGCTACACAGAGGCTATGCAGGGACCTGACCTCGCTGAGCTCAAGCAGATCATCCTCGACGAGGAGATCGTAGACCCGATCAGCGGCACAAAGAACTGGACCGACGTACGTCAGTTCAACCTCATGTTCTCTACAGAGATGGGCTCGGTAGCCGACGGTTCTAACAAGGTATACCTCCGCCCGGAGACAGCACAGGGCATCTTCGTCAACTACCTTAACGTGCAGAAGACTGGCCGCATGAAGATTCCGTTCGGCATCGCACAGATCGGCAAGGCGTTCCGCAACGAGATCGTAGCACGCCAGTTCATCTTCCGTATGCGCGAGTTCGAGCAGATGGAGATGCAGTTCTTCGTACAGCCGGGCACCGAACTCGAGTACTTCCAGAAGTGGAAGGAGCTGCGCATGAAGTGGCACCAGGCTCTGGGCTTCGGCGCCGAGAACTACCGCTTCCACGACCACGAGAAGCTGGCTCACTACGCCAACGCCGCTACCGACATCGAGTTCCACATGCCGTTCGGCTTCAAGGAGGTGGAAGGCGTACACAGCCGCACCAACTTCGACCTCTCGCAGCACGAGAAGTTCTCTGGCCGCTCTATCAAGTACTTCGACCCGCAGACCAAGGAGTCGTACACTCCGTACGTCATCGAGACATCTATCGGCGTAGACCGTATGTTCCTCAGCGTGATGTGCCACTCTTACAAGGAGGAGAAGCTCGAGAACGGCGAGACACGCGTCGTGCTCATGCTCCCGCCGGCACTCGCTCCGACAAAGCTCGCCGTGCTGCCGCTCGTTAAGAAGGACGGACTGCCCGAGAAGGCTCGCGAGATTGTGAACAACCTGAAGTTCCACTTCAACACAACTTACGACGAGAAGGACACCATCGGCAAGCGCTACCGCCGTCAGGACGCCGTGGGCACACCTTACTGCGTCACAGTCGACTACGACACGCTGAAGGACAACACCGTAACACTCCGCTTCCGCGACACTATGGAGCAGGAGCGCGTGAGCATCGACCAGCTCCTCAGCATCATCGAGGACAAGGTGAGCATCACAAGCCTGCTCAAGAAGTTGCAGTAAAAAACACACTCGATAAATGAGAAAATACTATTTATTCATACTCTTCGCCATGACGACAGTCTTCACAGCAAGCCTGTCGTCGTGCAAAGAGACCGACAACGAGGTGGAAGAGTTCCCCAACTGGCAGAAGACCAACGAGGCTTACTACGACAAGAAGTACGCCGAGGTGAAGCAGCTCGTCAATGGCGGCGCTGCCGACTGGAAGGTGCTGCGCTCTTGGAGCCTCGACGACAAGGTGGCTACACACAGCTACGACTACGTGCTCGCCAACGTGCTCAACGCCGGTACGGGTTCGGGCTGTCCGCTCTACACCGACTCGGTGAAGGTGCACTACAGCGGCCGACTGCTGCCGTCGACAAGCTACGCCAAAGGCTACATCTTCGACCAGTCGTGGAAGGGCGAATACAACCTCAGCACGATGAAACCGCGCACGTTCGCCGTGAGCGGCGTGGTGAAAGGCTTCGCTACAGCGCTGCAGAACATGCACATCGGCGACAGATGGCAGGTATACATGCCTCATCAGCTGGCATACGGTTCGTCTAACAAGCCGGGCGCAGCCTACTCCACCCTCATCTTCGACATAACCCTCGTCGGCTACTTCCGCAAGACGTCTACAGCAGCCGCTCCCTCAAAGGACGGCGCCGCACAGCAGCAGACAGCGGGATACTGGGTTTATGAGTAATAATAGGAGGGTATGACATTCACACAATGCCATACCCTTTTTACATTATTTAAACATTATTTTAATACCAAAAACAATAAAGGTCGAGCGAAATCGCTCGACCTTTGTTGTTTCAAGGGGGCACTTGTAGGGGGTGCACTTGTCTCAAGTGCACCAACCGAACAGAATGTGCACCAACTAATTGGCATTTTACTTGGTTGGTGCACTTGAGACAAGTGCACCCCCTACAAGCTTGTCGCCGTTGAGCTTCAGCGTATAGCGTGCGCCTCGCTTCGTCTTGAACTTCAGCACCGAGTCGCCGTAGCGCACCTCGCATGGAGCACCCGCACCCGAGAGCAGCGTAGCCTCAACGAGCTTGCCGTTCTTCCAGCTGATAGACACGGTGAAGTTGCCCTTTGCGCGCAGACCGCTCACAGCGCCCTCTTTCCAAGCGTCGGGCAATGCAGGCAGCAGATGCACGAATCCCATGTGGCTCTGCATGAGCATCTCTGTAACGCCGGCTGTTCCGCCGAAGTTGCCGTCAATCTGGAACGGAGCGTGCGTGTCCCAGAGGTTGTCGAGCGTGCCGTTCTTCAGCAGGTTGCCGTAGAGCGTGTAGGCATGATTGCCGTCGTGCAGGCGCGCCCACTGGTTAAGCTTCCAGCCCATTGACCATCCTGTAGCGCCGTCGCCGCGATGCTCGAGCACTACGCGCGAAGCCTTAGCCAGTTCGGGCGTCGTAACGGGCGACACGGTGTGGCCCGGATGCAGACCAAAGAGATGGTTCACGTGGCGATGCTCGTCCTTGGGGTCGTCGATGTCGGTAGACCACTCCATGAGCTGTCCGTAGCGACCTATCTTATACGGAGCGAGATGCTTCAGAGCGTCCTCCCACTGGCGGCGTTCCTTTGCGCTCTTGCCCAGCACGCGACTTGCCTCAATAGCATCCAAGAGCACTTCGCGTATCACGGCGTGAGCGAACGTTGCGCCCTCGTCAACCGGTCCGTGCTCAGGCGATGTAGACGGAGCAGCGGTGTATACGCCATCGGCGCGATGCCAGAGATAGTCGGCAGCGAAGTCGGCAGACTCCTTCAGCATGTCGTAGTTGTCGGCGAGGAAGTGGCGGTCGCGGGTGAAGTCGTAGTAGTTCCAGAGGTGAGTGGCGAGCCACGGACCGGCGAACGGCGAGAAGTTCCACGACATATCCTCGCTCGAAAGCGGCGATGTGAAGCCGAAGATATTGCCCGAAACGGATGTTGTCCAGCCACGTGTGCCGAAGTACGACTTAGCCGTTACGCGACCCGGCTTAACGAGCGTGCGCATGAAGTTGAAGAGCGGCAACTCGCACTCCGGAAGTCCAGTCGGGCAAGCCAGCCAGTAGTTCATCTGCAGGTTGATGTTGTTATGATAGTCGATGCGCCACGGTCCGTCTACGTTGTTATGCCACAAGCCCTGCAGGTTAGCCGGCATATTGTCTGCACGCGACGACGAGATGAGCAGGTAGCGACCGAACTGATAGTAGAGCTGCTCCAGATAGTAGTCGGGTTTGCCCTGGCGGTAAGCCTCAAGACGTCGGTTCACGGGCAGGTCGGCGGTCTCAACCGTAGCATTATTGATGTTCAGACGCACGCGGTTGAAGAGCTCCGAATAGTCGGCGTAATGCTCGTTGAGCAGGTAAGCGTAGTCCTTAGCCGCAGCCTTGGCGAGCCAGTCGGCGGTAGTCTTCGCCGGGTCGACGCCCACATAAGCCTTCGGGTCGTTGAAGTCGGGGTCGTAGTTGGGCTTGTAGTCGGTGTCGGCAGTGATGAGGAACACCACCTCGTCGGCATCCTTCACCGTGAGCTTGCCGCCAGCGTTAGAAACCTCGCCGCCCTTAGCCACAGCCTTGATGCGCACGGCGTACTGCATGGCGTTGTTGTCGAGACGCGCCAGCCAGCAGAGCGCATCGGCGCCGTCGGCCTTCATCTCGCCCGTCGAAACAGGATTGGGAGCGTAAGAGAACACGAGATTCTGCTTGCCGCGCTGCGACGCAGCGAAGCGCACAGCCATCACATTGGCAGGATGCGACACGAAATACTCGCGCTCGTACTGCACGCCGTCCTTGCAGAAACTCACCTTAGCAAGGGCTGAGTCGAGCGAGAGCTCGCGGCGATAGCCGGTCATACCCACCGAACTCAGTCCGGTTTCTATATAGAACTCGCCGGCTGTTGTGAAGCTGCCGAAGCGGAACGGCTCCTCGGCGTCTGCCTCGTAGGGCACAACGCTGTTGAAGTTCTTGCGTGTGAGCTGTTCGGCTTTCGCCCAGTCGCCTTTGGTGAAGGCGTCGCGTATCTCGCCCACCACATTAGCCGACTGCTTGTTCACATCCCAGTAGTATGAGGCGCCGCGCGCAGTGTTGGGACCGCCGCGCCAGAGCGTCTTCTCGTTGAACGTGATGCGCTCAGCCTCAACAGAACCGAGCACGTTGCCGCCGATATTGCCGTTGCCGATGGGCAGCGACTGCGACTCCCATTCGGGGTCTGGGTTGTTCACTAAGTCGCCGGCACGCACCAGCTGACGCTCGGTAGGCTTGCGGTCGGGGCTCGAAGCGAGCCACACAGCCTGTCCGCGCATCGTCGTCGGGCGGTCGAACCAATACTTCAAGGGTGTCTTCTGCTGCGCGAAGCCGTTGGCAGAACCAAAGGCGCAGAGCGCAAGAAGCGCAAGGAGTTGTCTTTTTGCTTGCATTATGATTAGTTTTAAGTTTTTACAAATAAAGTTTTTAACTTTTACAAAGTTACACCAAAAAAGCGAAATAAACCGCTATAACCCCACCTATTATAATAAAAAGCAGTAAATTTGCAAATTAGGGGGTGCACTTGTCTCAAGTGCACCAACCAAGTAAAATACCAATTAGGGGTGCAGTTGTCTCAACTGCACCAACCGAGTAAAATACCAATTAGTTGGTGCACATCTTGCTTTGTTGGTGCACTTGAGACAAGTGCACCCCCTAACTGTACCCTCTAAATACAAATCAAATTAAAATAAAACTATGAACAATCTAAACAACATTGCCAGCAAGTTCCTCATCGAAGGCACCGTCAGCGACATCAAGCCGCTCGGCAACGGACTCATCAACGACACATACCGCATACAGACCGCAGAAAACGATCGCCCCGACTACGTCCTGCAACGCATCAACCACCACATCTTCACCGATGTTGACCTGCTGCAGCACAACGTGGAGACCGTGACCAACCACATACGCGAGCAGCTGAAGGCAGAAGGAGCCGACGACATCGACCGCCGCGTGCTGCGCTTCGTGCCCACCACCGACGGAAAGACCTACCACTTCGACGGCGAGAGCTACTGGCGCGTGTCGATATTCATCAGCGACGCCGTGACGATGGACGCCGTGACGCCCGAATCGTCGTACGACGCAGGCAAGGCGTTCGGCGACTTCGAGGCTCGACTGGCTGACATCGCCGACCAGTTGGGCGAGACAATCCCCGACTTCCACAACATGTGCCTCCGACGCGACCAGCTGCGCAAGGTGTACGCCGAAGACCCCGTGGGACGCGCCGAGAGCGTGAAGCAGTTCGTAGAAGAAATTGAGGCGTACATGGACGAGATGTGCCTGGGCGAACGACTGCTCGCCGAGGGCAAGCTGCAGAAACGCGTGTGCCACTGCGACACAAAAGTGAACAATATGATGTTCGACAAGCAAGGTAAAGTGCTCTGCGTGATAGACCTCGACACCGTGATGCCGTCGCTCTTCGTCAGCGACTACGGCGACTTCCTGCGTACAGCCGCAAACACCATCGCCGAAGACTCGCCCGAGTACGACAAGATTGACTTCCGCATGGACATCTTCGAGGCGTTCACACACGGCTACCTCGAATCGGCACAGCGCTTCCTCACTCCGCTCGAAGTGTCGCTCCTGCCATACGCCGCCGAACTCTTCCCCTACATGCAGTGCGTGCGCTTCCTCTGGGACTATCTCTCGGGCGACCACTATTGGAAGTGCCAATACGCCGACCACAACCTCACACGCGCCCGCAACCAGTGGCACCTCTTCCTGAAGGCAAAGGCACACGAGGCAGAGATGAAGCAATTCATCGAAGAACTGAAGAAGTAGAATGTGTGGAGTTTTCTCATCCGCACCGAACGATACGGACATCCGCGCCGACCGTTACGAGCATCCGCATCAGTCGGCGCGTATCATAAAAGTCTAATATTATTTTGCCAGTCTCGCCATTTTTCACTATCTTTGCAGCCACTAACGCGCTTGTGGCGGAATTGGTAGACGCGCCAGACTTAGGATCTGGTGTTTTAGGACGTGAAGGTTCGAGTCCTTTCAGGCGCACCCAGAGAAATCCTAACTGCTTGAATATGAGCAGTTAGGATTTTTTTGTTTATATAAATTGCCGAGAATTTGCCAACATAATTCGTCGCTAATTTGTTGTGGTTGGCAAAGTTTATGTTGTTTTCATCCGTATTTCTCATAATTTCATTGCATTTCACTCGACATCGCCCATTTTATGAGTCACCAAATGACAAACTATAGTCAGAT
>ENA-UPWO01000422-UPWO01000422.1-human-gut-metagenome-genome-assembly--contig:-NODE-422-length-26157-cov-10.827837_pt1 | contig 26157 bp, 26 predicted proteins | sample MGYA00250056_ERZ773388 | MGnify/ENA primary metagenome ERZ773388 (study PRJEB29103, sample SAMN06112004) | human gut metagenome | biome: human gut; feature: ankylosing spondylitis patient; material...
TAGTTGTAAGCCTCGTCCAGCTTCTTCACGGTCTTCTGCAGATCGATGATATAGATGCCGTTGCGCTCGGTGAAGATGTACTTTGCCATCTTGGGGTTCCAGCGGCGGGTCTGGTGACCGAAGTGCACACCTGCTTCGAGAAGCTGCTTCATAGAAACGACTGCCATAGTAAAAATACCTCCAGATATTGTTTTGCCTCCGCACACCGTGATCCCGGGCCGTATCGGACGGTTCGGGACTGCCCTCCACCCATTTGGGCACAAAAGGGCATAGTGATGCGTGTGTAATGCCTTGTTATAATATCACAAACAAACGCCGGTTGCAAGAGTTTTTCTCTGTTTTTTACAAAGAAATCGTCTGTTTTTCGCTCATTTGCCTGTGTCCACGCCGCTCAGGCCCGCAAGGCCCATGCGCTGCAGGGCGTATCCCCTGCCGAACATAAGGTCGTACTGCAAAAGCCAGTGCTCTGCGCACCACCGCTGCTGGAACTCGGTAGGCTCCTGCGTGGTGGTGCCGTCCAGATTCATGGTGGTTCCGCGGGTATTGGTGCGGCTGGCCACACGCAGCTGACGGTTCAGGAACTGGAAGTAGAGCGGCTCTTCCAGACCGTAAATGTCCATCATCACCGGCGAGATATCGTAAGCGGCAATGGTGCCAAGGTCCACCTGCTGCTGGCTGTAGTTGGACCACATCAGCAGCGTGGTCTGGTGCAGGCGGGGGTCTGCGCTGGAATCGCTGGCATAGCCGGTAGTGGTGTAGACATCGTAATTGGAATCGATGGGATTATAGTGGTCGCCCCAGAACACCAGAATGACCGGCTCGTCCACCTGCGAGAAGTATTCGGTCAGTTTGCCCATCATGGCATCTGCATCCCGGATGCCGGTAGCAAAATCTTCCAGCGCGCCCACGGTGCTGGGCTTGAGACCCGCCGGGTGGGACAGCACCTTCACCCGCTCGTCGTCCGGGTAGTTGTCCTTGTTATAATTGGTATGGTTCTGCATGGTGACAGCGTGCAGGAAGATGGGCTTGTCCGAGCTGGACTTCATGCTCTCGTACTGCTGGATGATCTGGTCGGCCATGGAATCATCGGTGACAAGGCCGCTGGTCCAGTAGTGCTTGCGCACCTTGGTCACGCCATGCATATCCTCAAGGCTGATAAAATCGTCAAAGCCGAGGTTGGGGTAAGCCTTGTCGCGGCTCCAGTATTTTGCCCAGAAGCAGTGCACGGCTGCGGTCTGGTAGCCCTTGAGCTTGAGGTAATTGGGCATGGCGAACATGGGCTTGGTCACATGCTGCTGGTAGGGCTTGCTGCCGCTGGGCAGGAAGGATACCGAATAGCCGGTCAGCGCCTCAAACTCCACATCGCAGGTGCCGCCGCCAAAGCTGGGGCTGTAGGCCCGGCCATAGGCGCTGGTCTGCTGCAAGGCGTGCAGGTTCTTGGAGACATCGGTATCAAAGGTGATGCCGTACTGTTCCAGCTCCGAGACATCCCAGTAGGACTCGTCCATCACATAGATGATGGTGGGCTGCTTCACCTGCTCGTCCTTGGGGGTCACGGCGCTGTAGCTGGTGGAGTACAGCGGGCTGGTGGCAAACTTCTGGCTCTCGTCCACATTGTCCAGCAGGGCATCCACCGCTTCCTGCGAGTATTCCTCGGGCTTCGAGATCTCCAGATTGGTGAGGTTGGTCATAAAGCCGGTGATCACGCCGTAGTAGCGGTAGTAGCGGTCCTGCATCCATGCATCCGGCGTAATGCCCAGCACCTGCGTGACAGCGGGCTGCAGGTACACGCCGAACACCAGCAGGCAGAGGGCCGCCGCGGTGGCGGCACTGCCCGCCAGCCGGGGCAGCCAGCGCTGTTTGTGACGGCCGCGGTACAGGAAAAAGCTGCCCACCGTCAGTGCCAGCACCACGATGATGGTCACGACCATGCTGGGCTGGATCTTGAGGCCCGCAGCGGATGCCACACCGGCAGCCTCCGACACCTGTGTCAGATCCCACGGCAGAAAGGGCTCGCCGCGCAGCTGCAGGGTGTAAAAGTTCACCGCGCAGGGCGCACAGCCCAGCACCGCCATGCCCAGCGTGGACAGCGGCGGACAGCGGAACACCCAGTCCAGCAGCAGCCACACCAGAAACAGCAGCAACCACGCCAGCAGATAAGCCCCGATGTGCGGGAAGATAAAACTTGCAAAAACGTCTGCGCTCAGGCTCCCGCGGGCGATCCCCTCGCCCAGCAGCAGCACGATCAGCGATGCCGCCAGCGGGAATACCATCCGCAGCGCCAAAAGCGGTTTGGGAGTTTTCATAATTCCTGTTCCTTTCCTCATCCTTGAAACCTCAGATCATACGCAAAAGCACATTTCTTTACGCTTTTTGCACAAAGCTTCTGCGATTATTATAGTCACTTCCACAAAAAAGTCCACCCTGTTTTTGCAAAAAATTTACAAACCCAGCTTCACGCGCAGCTTTTGCCACCATTTGAGCTGTTCCGGCTGCGGCGGTGCTTCCGGCAGAGCCGTGTGCACCAGCACCGCATCCGTGCCAATGGTCTCGATCTCCTGCCATGGAATGGTCAGGCTATCCTCCCGGCCAAGCAATCCGAACAGCCTTGGCCGCCCCAGCAGGATCAGGCTCTGCAGCCGGGCGGTGGCAGGGTCAAAGGTCAGGTCGTCGGCCCGGCCAAGGCAGACCCCCTGCTCCAGCTGCACCACCTCTTTTTCACACAGTTCCCGGATGGTCAATGCCCTTCTCCCCTTTCTGCCACAGCTTATGCAGCCGCCGGGCGCATCATGCAAAAAGCAGTGGAAACCGCATGGCAGATTGTGGTATACTGTGGGCAGAGCATTCCATGAGAAACAGAGGAAATTTTAAATGTATAAAAGCATCGTGTTTGATCTGGGCGGTGTCATGGTGGATTTTGCCCCCCGCGCCTATCTGGTAGACCGCATTTGCAATGAAGAGATCGAGGAGCAGGTGTACGACCTGACCTTTGGCAGTGAGGAGTGGAAGCAGCTGGATGCCGGGCTTGTCTCCCGCTTTGACGGCAATCAGGCCATGCTGCGCAACGCCAAGGCCGCCGGGCGCGAGTTTGAGGTGCAGGGCGTGCTGGACGACTGGCTGCACATCCTGCGCCCGCGCCGCCGGATGCAGGAGCTGGTGCGCCGCCTGAAGAACCATGGCTACAGCGTGTACTATCTCAGCAACATCCCGGAGGACGTGCTGGCCCTGCTCAAGGAGCGCGGCGTGCTGGACCGCTTTGACGGCGGCGTAGCCTCCTGCGAGGTGCACATCAACAAGCCCGACCCCCGCATCTATCAGGCCCTGCTGGATCAATACGGCCTGAAGGCCAGCGAGTGCGTGTTCATCGACGACAATCTGGCCAATGTGCAGGCCGCATTCACGCTGGGCTTCGTGGGCATCCGGATGAAGGAGAGCGTGGGCACCCTGATCCGCAGCCTTGCCACCTGCAATGTGGCCCTGCGCTGACCTCCGTGACCCAAAACAGCTCCTGCCGGAAATGCTCTGGCAGGAGCTGTTTTGCTGCTTTAGGAATTACTTTTTCTCGTAGCTCTGGCAGTAGTGCGGGGTCTCCACCTGCTGCGTATCGCAGGTGCACTGCTCGGTCACTTTGATCTGGGGCAGGTCGCACTTGCAGCCGCTCACATTGTGGCAGCACTCGCAGACATCACAGGTAACGCCGATGTTTTCCATATTTATCACCTCTCTGTCCACAGTATGGCCTGCGGGCAGGGTGTTTATTCTGGAAAAATCAGCCAGCCTTTTTCGCTTCGCGCTTAGACCGGAGTGTGACTGCCGCATGCCGGATGGAAAGCACCGGGTGCACCGGCAGCATCCGCGGGCCTGCCCAGCGCATCACCGCGCGGATCTTCTCCCGCATTTCCGGCTTGTAGCAGTGCACTTTGCAGGCCGAACAGAAGGTCTTGGTCTCCATGAACGGGCATTTGTCAATGCGGGTCAGGGCGTAATCGTGCAGCTGCCGGCACTCCGGGCACAGGCTGCCTTTGGGTGTTTTGTGCTGCCTGCGGCAGTAAAGAGCGATCATCTCGCTCACCAGCATCTTTTCATCTGCGCGCTTCTGATCCAAGTTCTTCGGGGTATCCTGCATGGGACGGGGCCTCCTGCTGCCTTATTTTTTTCTACGGTCCGACCGCATTGCAGCGCGGCGCACCGCACGGCGCAAAAATGCAAAGCCTACCGTAACACCAATTGCTGCAGCCACTGCCATATACACCGCCTTCTGAAACCAAAGCGGCAGGAGCGCAGACCTTTCCGTCTGCTGTCCCCTGCCGCAGTTTTGATGCATTCTGTACAGAGGCTGCTGCTTTTGCGTGAAAGTTAGTATTTACTAACTTTCAGCTCTGCAAAAACACCGTTTTTCGGTGTTCTCATAGTTTATCGCAGCTGTCTCTGTTTGTCAAGAGAAGCTTCTCCTGTTTACCATGCAGCCAGATCTGCACCCAGCTTGCGGCATGCAGCCTGAACATCATCGTCCGGGGCCTCGTTGCAGATCAGGCCCTCACCGTTGAGCACCTGTGCACCGTCGCCCTGAGCACGCTCCACCCAGTCACGCATCCACTGGCCGTCGCCCCAGCCGTAGGAGCCGAACAGGGCGATCTTCTTGCCGTTCAGAGAACCCTCCAGATCAGAGAACATCGGCTCGAACTCGCTCTCCTCCAGCTGCTCCGCGCCCATTGCGGGGCAGCCAAAAGCCACTGCATCAAACTCAGCCAGCTTTGCGGCGTTCATCTCGCTGCAGGGCACGATGGTGCCGTTTGCACCCTCTGCCACGCAGTTTGCCATGGTCTCAGTGTTGCCGGTTGCGCTCCAAAATACGACTGCTACTTTGCTCATAAAGATCGTCCTCTCTCAAATCAATATTAGTTAGATGTATCTAACTTTATGTTCCATGAAAATGCGTCCAACCACGCAGACGCATCCTCATTTGGTTAGTACCTTCTAACCACCGATAGAATACCACAGCTTCCCGGCTGTGTCAAGCCTTTTATGCAAAAAGAACTGCCGCGGCCGAAAGTACGCCGTAGATCACCGGCTAGTGCAGCAGATACAGCAAAAGCGAGTGCCGGCCCATCCAGCCCAGCGCCGGGCAGACCGAGCGGCGCAAGGGCTCCATGCGCTGCCGCCCTACAATGCCGTAGAGAAAGTACCCTGCCCAGAACAGAAACAGCCACGGCAGAAGGGCAAAATAATCCGTAGAATAGAACCACCACGGATAAAAGCCAAAGTACGCTGTAACGCAGTTTGCATAGAGTGCCTGCGGCAGCCAGAGGCGCAGACTGCCAAAACCCAGATAGCCTGCCGAGACATTGCGGGTAAGGGCAAACAACACTGCGGAGATGGCAAACCCTGCGGCGGGTGGGATCTTTTTCAGCAGCGGTTCCAGCACACCGGTGAGCAGCATGGCGCTGCCCAGAAAGGTCAGCACACCGAACACCACCCGGTCCTCCGGCATGAAGACCAGCGTCACCACCGTGACCAGTGCCCCGGCAGCAAACACCTGTGCGCCGCGCTTCAGGGTGCGGTGTCCCAGCGGCACGCAGAAGCCGGACAGCAGGATGAACACCCAGCAGATGCTCTGCTGCCACAGCCGCCCCGGCCAGCCGATATACCAGTCCATCCAGATGCCGAACAGGAACATCATGTCCCAGCAGGCATGGTACAGCATCATGCTGACCAGATCCAGTCCGCGCAGTTCGTCCAGCAGGGCGTAGCGGCTCGCCGGGGCCTTTTGCTGCACTCGTCGTTCGTTTTCCATTATCCATATTCCCCTTTGCTGTGTTTCGCAATACGATATGACAAATTATAAACCGCACTGCGGCACCTGTCAACCAGACATCTCAGGGGGTTGAAGGCAGCAAAAAACCGCTGCACAGCGGCAAAGCCATGCAGCGGTCAAATGGATAACCGGGGAAACCTTATCAGACTTCGGTGTTGAAGTAGCGCTTCAGCAGGCCCTCAAAGCCGCGGCCGTGACGGGCCTCGTCCTTTGCCATCTCGTGAACGGTGTCGTGGATGGCATCCAGATTCAGGGCCTTTGCCTTCTTGGCCAGATCCATCTTGCCTGCACATGCGCCGCACTCGGCCTCGGCACGCATCATCAGGTTCTTCTTGGTGCTGTCGGTGACAACTTCGCCCAGCAGCTCTGCAAAGCGGGATGCGTGGTCTGCTTCCTCGTAGGCATAGCGCTTGTAAGCCTCAGCGATCTCGGGGTAGCCCTCGCGCTCAGCCACACGAGCCATTGCCAGATACATGCCGACCTCGCTGCACTCACCCTCAAAGTTTGCGCGCAGGCCGTCCACGATCTCCTGCGGCACGCCCTCGGCCTTGCCGATGCCCACAACATGCTCGGTGACGTAGGTGTTGCCGGTCTTCTCCACAAAAGCGGAAGCAGGAGCCTTGCAGACGGGGCACTGTGCCGGGATCTCGCCTTCAGCAATATAACCACAAACGGTGCAAACGTACTTTTTCATAAGAATAGACCTCCATCATTCTTTTTATATCAGTTAGAAAACAGGCTGGGCGGTGTTGGTACTCACCGGCCCTTGTCATGGCTCTATTATAGCGAATGATTCTTAGTTAGTCAAGGATAATTTTAAGAATAATTCCTATTTATTTTGCCTTACAGATAAATTCCGGCAGGGTCACTAAAAACCATCATCAAAAACTGTGTGCTTTGCCCTGTGTACCTTAAAAACAGCAAAGCCGCCCTGCACACACAGGACGGCTTCTGCCTTGTTCTTCCTTCTTCTATGGGAGATCAGACCTGCAGGTTGCTGCTGGTAGCGGCTTCGGAGCCGTCGGCAGCATCAAACTCGTAGTCGTTGCCGGGCAGGATAGCGTTCAGCAGGATGCCTGCGATCGCGGCCACAGCCAGACCGGACAGGTTGATGGTGACACCTGCAACGGCAAAGCTGACACCGCCCACAGAGTTGAAGCCCAGTGCGCACACCAGAATGACAGCAGCCACGATCAGGTTGCGGCTGTTGGTAAAGTCCACGCGGTTCTCCACCACGTTGCGCACACCGATGGCGGAGATCATGCCATACAGCACAAAGCTGATGCCGCCGATGATGCCGGTGGGGATAGTGTTGATGACAGCCTCAAACTTGGGGCTGAAGCTCAGGATGATGGCCAGCACGGCAGCAATGCGGATGACCAGCGGATCGTAGATCTTGCTCAGGGCCAGCACGCCGGTGTTCTCGCCGTAGGTGGTGTTGGCCGGGCCGCCCAGCAGGCCGGCCATGGTGGTTGCAAGGCCGTCGCCCAGCAGGGTACGGTTCAGGCCGGGGTCGTTGATATAGTTGTGGCCCACGGTTGCGCTGATGGCGGCGATATCGCCCACATGCTCCATCATGGTTGCCAGTGCAATGGGGATGATGGTGAACAGTGCGCTGATGAACTCCGGGCTGCCGTCGATGGCAAACAGGCCCATGGCCTCCTTGTGCAGAGGGATGCCCACCCATGCAGCCTCAGAAATGCGCTGGAAGTCCACTGCACCGGTCACCAGTGCCACTGCGTAGGACACCAGCACGCCGATGAGGATGGGCAGGATCTTGACCATGCCCTTGCCCCAGATGTTGCACACGATCACGACACCCAGTGCCACAAAGGCCAGGATCCAGTTGGACTGGCAGTTGTTGATAGCAGAGGGGGCCAGGATCAGGCCGATGGAAATGATGATGGGGCCAGTGACCACCGGCGGGAAGAATTTCATAATGCGGCGGATGCCGAAGGTGGAGATCAGCACGCTGGCCACCAGATACACCAGACCGGAAAATGCGACGGCGGCGCAGGCGTAGGGCAGCATCTTGGTGTTGGCAACGGTCAGGTTGCCGTCTGCATCTGCCAGCATGGGGGCCACGATGGAGAAGCCGCCCAGATACGCAAAGGAGGAGCCGAGGAATGCAGGCACCTTCTTTTTGGTAATGAGGTGGAACAGCAGGGTGCCCAGACCTGCGCACAGCAGGGTGGTGGAAACGCTCAGGCCGGTGAGCAGCGGCACCAGCACCGTTGCGCCGAACATGGCAAACATGTGCTGCACGCCCAGAATGAACATGCGGCCTGCGCCCAGCTGGCGCGCGTCGTAAATGCCTTTGGAGTAATCGATCTTTTCGCTCATGAAGTTTTTCTGCCTCCTACAGAACTCGCAGCCCCAAAAAAAGAGGCACCGCCGTCAGCAAAACGGCAATGCCCCTGAAATTTGGGAACAATGATTCCGCCCGGAAATGAGAAGTGCAATGCAGCGCAGTCGATGATTCTTGTGCAGCATGGTGCGCTCCCCCTTTCATTCAGGCTCTTTCCAAACCGCCGCCAAAAGCCCCGCAAAAGGCCGCAGCGGGCAGTCCTTCCAGAGATTATAGCAGACTTTTTGCCGCCGCGCAACTATTTTGCTTAATTCTCCTGTATTTCCAGCCCGGAAGTTTGCGCCGCTTCTCTTGCAATCCGGCCCAAAGCGCACTATAATATAACCTACCATTGCAATCTGTATTATAAGAGAATTATCAGGAGAGTTTATGATCTATCTGGATTATTCCGCCAATACCCCGGTAGACGAAGCGGTTTTACAGCGCTTTTGCGAGGTGGAGCGCAATTGCCCGGGCAATGCCAATTCCCGCCACGCAGCAGGCACTGCCGCAAAGGCTGCCATCGATGCCGCCACCCAGAGCATTGCCCGCAGCCTGAATGTGCAGCCCGCCGAGATCATCTATACATCCGGTGCCAGCGAGGCCAACAACTTTGCCATCAAGAGCATCGCCCGGCTGGAGCGCCACCATGGCAGACACATCATTTCCACCCCGCTGGAGCACTCCTCGGTGAGCGGCAGCCTGACCGCCCTGCAGGAGCAGGGCTATGAGATCGATCTCTTGGACATCCGGCAGGACGGCACGGTGGACCTTGCCCACCTGAAAGAACTGCTGCGCCCGGACACCATTCTGGTGGCCGTCACTGCCGTGGACAGTGAGCTGGGCGTGGTGCAGCCGGTGGCCGAGATCGCGGAAATGTTGAAGGCCTGCCCCCACTGCCACTTCCATGTGGATGCCACACAGGCCGTGGGCAAGCTGCCGGTCAGCTTTGCGGGCATCGACACCATGAGCCTGACCGCCCACAAGTTCTACGGGCTGAACGGCATCGGTGTGCTGGTCAAGCGGCGCGGCCTTGCGCTGGAGCCGCTCATCCATGGCGGCGAGAGCACCACCCTCTACCGCAGCGGCACCCCCACCGTGGCGCTGGCCTGTTCGCTGGCGCTGGCGCTGGAAAAGGCAGTGAGCGAGCTGCCCGCCCGGGTGGAGCACATCCGCGCCCTGAACGCCCGCCTGCGCACCGGGCTTGCCCAATACCCCAAGGTGCGCATCAACAGCCCGGACACCGCCGTGCCGCAGATTTTAAACCTGAGCGTACAGAACGTGAAGGGCACCGTGTTCCAGCGGGAGCTGGATGCCCAGGGCGTATGCGTCTCGGTCAAATCGGCCTGCTCTTCGGACGGCCTGCCCTCCCGCGCCGTGTTTGCCGTGAGCCATGACCGGCGCAACGCGCTGTCCTCGTGGCGCATCAGCCTGAGCCACCTGACCACGGAACAGGAGATCACTGATTTTATGCAGGCGTTCGATGCCTGTTACAACGCCCTGACGCAATAAAAAGGAGTATTATGAAGCAAGATCCCCCCGCCGACCAGCAGCGAGGGGATCTTTTTTACTGTTTTTGAATGCCGAACAGTCTGCGCAGAATGCCGCGCAGCGCCTTGGGGCTTCGGATCACAACTACCTGCATATGCTCCCCGCCTTTCCGTTTTCTGGCCCATCCTATGCAGGCAGGGGCCGGAACGTTCCGGCAAGGGCAGCAGCGCTCAGTCTGCGATGGTCTCCACCACCACCAGCGCACCGCTGCGGGTGGAGATGGTGATGCAGTCCGACCCGGCAGCGTACTCGTTGCTGACGCCCAGCGGGTAGCTGGCGGTCAGCTCCGCATCGTTCAGCTCATAGTAGGAGCCGCGCTCGTACACGCCCTGCGCCCTGCCCTCCATCGGGAAGGCCGAGAAGAAGAAGTACTTCTCCTTCGGGTAGCGGCGGGTCTCGCCGGGCATCACGTAGGTGATGCGGCTGCGCTCATCCAGCAGGGTGGTGCGCACACCGCGCTGTTCCAGCCCAAGGCCGGTGCACAGGTTTGCAAGGGTGTGCTCCACCCGTCTGCCGCCAAGGCCGCCCAGCAACAGCACCTCGTCAAAGCCCTTTTCCGAGACCAGCTTTGCGGCATACTCGGTGTCGGTATCGTCCTTCACATGGGGCAGCACGATGATATCGTCGTCCTGCTGTTCCGGGCAGGGGGCGGTGTCAAAGTCACCCACGATGATGTTGGGTCTACGCCCCAGAGGTGCGCAGTTGCGGTAGCCTGCATCACAGGCAATGATAAAGTCGTCCGGCCGCAGGGCCTCTGCCAGCTCCGGAGAAACCGGGCAGGCCGAAATGATCACACAGCGTGACATGAATCTCTTCCTTATCCTTTATACTTTCGGGCGCTGCCAATCCTTCACGTCCTTGACTTCCTCGTACATGGCACAGTAGCTGTCGTACCGGGTCTGGGAGAGCCTGCCCTCGGCCAGTGCGGCGCGCACGGCACAGCCTTTTTCGCTGCGGTGGGAGCAGCCGGTGAACTGGCACTGGCCCAGATAAGGCCCGAACTCCGGGAACGCATGCTCCAGATTTTCCTTGGGGATGAACCCGGCGCGGTTCGCTTCCAGACTGGCAAAGCCCGGCGTATCCGCAATGCGCCCGCCAAAGGCTTCAAAGATCGTCACCTCACGGGTGGTGTGGCGGCCGCGGCCCAGCTTCTGGCTGATGGCACTGGTCTCGCGCTCTGCTTCCGGCAGCAGATGGTTCAAAAGGGTGGATTTTCCCACGCCGGAGTTGCCGCAGAACGCACACAGCCTGCCGCTGATCCACTGCTTCACCTCGTCCAGCCCGCCGCCGGTCTCGTAATCGATGCGGATGAACGGCAGGGTCGATTTTTCGTAGGCCTTACGCAGGAATTCCGCCTCGGCCAAGTCGCCCTTGGTGCACACGATCACCGGCTGCACGCCCTTGTCCACCGCAATGGCGGCAAGCTTATCCAGCACCAGCGTGCTGGGCGTGGGCTGGGTGGTGCTGGCCACAAGGAACAGCACATCCAGATTTGCCACCGGAGGCCGCACGAACACATTTTTGCGCGGTGCGATCTCGGCAATGACGGCTGCACCGTTCTCGGTCTCCAGCGTCACCTCATCGCCCGCCACCGGCGTGATCTTCTGCTTGCGGAAAATGCCGCGGGGCTTGCACTCCACAATGCCCTCCGGCGTTTTTACATAGTAAAAGCCGCCGATGCCCTTTGTGATATATCCCTTCATGCACGCCTCCGTCAGCTCAGCAGCGAGGACCACCAGTCGGTCAGCGGTTTCTGCGAAGAGTCGCCGCTGCCCGCTGTGCCCTGTTCGGTACCGGTCTCGGTGCTGGAAGAAGAGGAGCTGCTGCCAAACAGGCCGCTCCACCAGTCGCCGCCGGTGGTGCTGTCGCTGGGTGCTTCCGGTTCCGGTGCAGGCTCCGGCCCTGCGCTTACCACAATGTTCACGCGGCCGTTCAGCTTTGTGGTAGAGCCTGCCGCCGGGTTCTGACTGATGACAGTGCCCACCGGCTGGTCGCTGTACTGCTCGGTCTGGCTGCCAAGGCCCAGATGGTTCTGCACCAGCAGGGTGCGGGCATCAGCGGTGCTCATGCCGGTCAGCGAGGGCACCTTGGTGGTGGTTGCCACCTGCGGGCGGCTGATATACATCACCACAGTGCTGCCTGCAGCCACCTGACTGCCCGCCGCCGGGTCGGTGCGGATCACCGCGCCGGATGCCACAGAGGTATCCACAGCCTGCGTTACCAGCACCGAGACACCCAGCTCCTTGAGCTGCTGCTCTGCATCGGCCTGCACATAGTTGGTCAGGTCCGGCACGGTAACGTACTGGGTGCCAAGGCTCACAGTCAGGGTCACATTCTGGCCCTCGCGCACCGTGCGGCCGGACACCGGCGACTGCTTATAGATATAGCCCGCCGCATAGTCACTGTTGTACTCCTGCTCCCAGGTAACGCTGATCTGGCCGGAGACCACCTGCTCGGTGGCAGCAGCCTCGTCCTGCGTCATGCCGATATAATCGCCCAGCGTGATATCGGCCTTGTTGTTCATCAGGTTGGAGGAATCGTTCAGGATCATCCAGCACAGCGCAAGGCACGCCAGTGCAAATGCAATGGTAACGCCGAACAGTGCCGGCAGGAAGATGGTGCGCTTTTTCTTGCGCGGTGCGGCCTTTTTGCCGCGGGGCGCAGGCTTTTCGGCCTGACGGTTTGCACGGTTCTGGTTCATGGTACGTTTCACCACCTTTTCGGGAGCATCTTCTGTAATATACTTGTACTCGAACATCACGGAGGGGTTGTGCACGTAGGTGTCCAGCGCATCCAGCATTTCGCGGGCGGATGCGTAGCGGTTCTGCGGCAGCTTTGCCATGGCCTTTTCGGTGATCTCCACCAGTGCATTCGGCACCTCCGGCGCGATCTCGTGCAAAGACTTCGGCTGATCGGAGATCTGCTTGATGGCAACTTCCACCATGTCGTCTGCATCAAAGGGCAGATGACCGCTGAGCATCTCGTACATCATCACGCCCACCGAGTAGATATCGCTGGTGCAGTCGGTCTCATCGCCCTTGGCCTGCTCCGGGCTGATATAGTGCACGCTGCCCATAGCCTTGCCGCTCAGCAGCTGGTTCTCGGCACGGGAGATGCGCGCAATGCCAAAATCCATCATGCGCAGCTGGCCGTTGTCCAAAAGCATGATGTTCTGGGGCTTGATGTCCCGGTGCACCACACCGTTGGCGTGGGCATGTTCCAGCGCCTTTAAGATCTGGGAGATGAAATGCACGGTCTCCCGGTTGGTCAGCCTGCCGCCGCGCTGGTTAAGGTACTCGCGCAATGTCATGCCGTCCACATATTCCATCACGATATACTGCAGATCATCATTCACCGATACATCGTACACTTTTACGATGTTGGGGTGGTTCAGCAGCGAGATGGCCTTGGATTCATTTTTAAAGCGGCGCACAAGGTCCGGGTCGTGCATATACTCCTGCCGCAGCACCTTTACCGCCACCACGGTACCGGCAGGCACCGGGCCGTTGTGCCCCAGCATGACCGCCTTGTAGACGTTTGCCATGCCGCCGGAACCGATCAGCTCCCGCACCTCATACAGGCCGTCCAGCTTTTTGCCGATCAGGTTGTCCATCAGCGCACCTCCTCCACACGCAGCAGCAGCGCGGTGATGTTATCCGGGCCGCCGTTCTCGTTGGCCGTGCGGATCAGAAGGTCCGGCAGGTCGTAGAACCTGCCGGTGCGCAGCAGCTGTTCCAGCTGTTCTCTGGGCACGGCATTGGTCAGGCCGTCCGAGCACAGCAGCAGGATATCCCCTTTCTGCAGCGGTGCGGTGGTGAACTCCGAGTCCAGCCGGTAGTCCACGCCCAGCGCCTTGGTGATGATGTTCTTCTGGGGGTGGTGCTCGGCTTCCTCCACGGTAATGGTGCCGCAGTCCACCAGCTCCTGCACATAGGAGTGGTCGTGGGTGAGCTGGGCAAGCCTGCCGTCCCGGTACAGGTACGCCCGCGAGTCGCCTGCATGACACAGGAACACCTTGCCGCCGCGCACCAGTGCGCACACAGCCGTGGTGCCCATGCCCGCCAGCGATTCCTCACGCAGGGCCTTCTGGAACACAAAGCGGTTGGCGCTGAGCAGGCTCTTTTTCAAAAAGGTCTCCTCTTCGCCGGGCAGGCACTTGGAAGCATACTGCTCCTGAAAGCAACGCTCGATCACATCGCACGCGCTCTGGCTGGCTTCCCTGCCGCCGCGTGCACCGCCCATGCCGTCGCATACCAGCAGCCATGCGGCATCGCCGGGCAGTTCTCCTGCGCGATAATCGTCCTGATTATCCTGCCGGACCCTGCCGACATCCGTTTTTCCTGCAAGTTTCATAGGCTTCTCCCTTTAATATTTACGCTTTCCCGTTCATTTCGTCACGGCGCAGCTGGCCGCATGCGGCGCTGATCTCGCTGCCAAGGCGGCGGCGCACCGTAGCGTTCACGCCAAGGCTCTCCAACTTCTGCTGGAAGCGGTGCACGTTGGCTGCATCGGTGGCCGAGTACGGGCTGCCGTCCACCGGGTTGATGGGGATCAGGTTCACATGGGCACCCATGCCCCGGATCAGGTTTGCCAGCTGTCTGGCGCAGGCATCAGAATCATTGACACCGCGCACCATGGAATATTCAAAGCTCACACGGCGGCCGGTGGTATCCTGATAGCGGCGCACGGCCTGCATCAGCACTTCCACGGGATAGGCATCGTTCACCGGCATCATGCCGCTGCGAATTTCATTGTTGGGTGCGTGCAGCGACACCGAGAGGGTCAGCTGCAGCTTTTTCTCGGCCAGCTGGTCGATCTTGGGCACCAGACCGCAGGTAGAAAGGCTGATGTTGCGCATCCCGATGTTCACGCCCTCGGGCGAGGTGATGTTCTCCAGAAACTTCATCACTTCGTCAAAGTTATCCAGCGGTTCGCCAATGCCCATGAGCACGATGTGGGAAATGCGCTCCCCGATATCCTTCTGGGCGGTGTAGATCTCAGAGCAGATCTCGCCTGCTTCCAGATCGCGCACGCGGCCTGCCTGGGTGGACGCGCAGAAGCGGCAGCCCATGCGGCAGCCCACCTGCGTGGACACGCACACCGTGTTGCCGTAGTGGTAGCGCATCACGACGGTCTCGATGCAGTTGCCGTCTGCCATGCGCAGCAGATATTTTACCGTGCCGTCCTTTGCTTCCTGCCTGCGCTCGATCTTGGGCGCGGCAATGTAGAAGCTTTCTTCCAGCTTTGCCAGCAGGGTCTTGGGCTGGTCGGTCATGGCAGAAAACTCGGTGACCAGCTTCTGGTGCACCCAGTGGAAGATCTGCTTTGCCCGGAAGCCCGGCTGACCCATCGCTTTCAGTTCAGCGGTCAGCTCTGCCAGCGTAAAGGAAGAGATACAGCGTTTTTGTTCCATTGTGTTCTCCTATTGTTTTTTACGAACAAGCCACCTGTTTCATTGCAGCTTTTCCCCGTTTTTCTGCATGGCACACAGGAAAAAGCCGTCCATGCCGGTGCGGGTGGGCACCGAAAGCGCGCCGTGCTCCCCTGCCGTCATCCCGGCGGGCAGCGCTGCGGCAGGCTCCACCACCGTAAACTCCGGGTGGCGGGCCAGAAATGCCGCGATCTGCTGCTGGTTTTCTGCCGGGTCGATGGTGCAGGTGGAGTACACCAGCCTGCCGCCCGCTTTCAGCAGCTGTGCCGCCGTATCGAGGATGGCCGACTGCGTGGCCAATAATTCAGCTTCGCGGGCCGGTTCCAGCTTTTTGTAGCGCAGATCCGGCTTTTTTGCCAGAATGCCAAGGCCGCTGCAGGGCACATCCGCTAAAATGCGGTCGGCCTGCGGCAGGGCCGGGTTTCCCTTGGTGGCATCGTTGCACAGGGCTTCCACATTGGTCAGTCCCATGCGCTGCACTGCCGTGCGGATCAGGCCCACGCGGTTCTCGGCGGCATCGCAGCTGTAAAGCCTGCCGGTGCTGTGCATCTGCTCGGCCAGCAGGATGGTCTTGCCGCCGGGCGCGGCGCACAGGTCGATGACTGTTTCTCCGGGCTGTGCGTCCACGCAGAGCGCCGCCAGCTGGCTGGCCTGCCCTTCCACATGGAAGTACCCCTGCCGGAACAGCTCATTTTCCGCCGGGCTGCCCTCGAAGCGGGCCAGCACACTGCCGGGCACAATGCCCCGCTTTGCTTCCTTTGCGCCGGAAGCCAGCAGCTTTGCACAAAGCTCATCGGCACTGCCTTTCAGCGGGTTCGCCCGCAGGCTGGTCATGCCGCCGTCGGCCTTGTAGGTAAGGATATCCAGTGCTTCGTCCGGGTAGTTTTTGTGCAGAAATTCCGCCACATCCCGCCCGGCAGAGCCAAGCACCATGAGCCGCTCCACTTCGTTTTTGAAGCTTGCGGTGCTCAGGTCGTAGCTGCACGCCTTGCGCAGCACGGCGTTGACCAGACCGGATGCGCTGGATTTTTTGAAGGCACGGGTCAGCTTGACGGCTTCGTTCACCGCAGCGGACACCGGCACCTGCATATAGCGGGCCTGCGCCAGCGCCGCGCGCAATATTTCGCGCACCGGTGCATCCAGCTTGGCAAGGCCCTTGGGCAGGAACTGGCACAGGATGTAGTCCAGCGTGCCCCGGTGTTCCAGCACCGTGTAAAAGATGGCGCTGGCAAAAGCTTTATCGCGGCCTTCCAGCTGCTGGCGCTTGAGTTCGGCATCCAGAACAAGGTTGGAAAAGCCATCCTGCTCCTGCCGCACCAGCGCCGCCACTGCCGCCGCGCGGGGATTCGCCGCCATCAGAGGATATCCCCCGTTTTCAGGCGCTGACCGGCCGCAAAGGCGGTGCCGTCCATGGGCTTTTTGCCTTCCGGCACCACATTCAGCAGCTGGACGGCCCCCTCACCGCAAGCCACCGTGAGCGGCTTTGTGGCCAGCACGGTGCCGGGCGCTTCGCCGTGAGCTTCCACGGCACGGCACTCCATCACCTTGAGCTTTTTGCCGCCGGAGGTGACGAACCATGCACCGGGCCACGGGTTCATGCCGCGCACCCAGTTGTGGATGTGGGCAGCTGATTCGGTCAGGTGGAACTCTGCCATCTCCTTGTTCAGCATAGGCGCAAGGCAGGCGTTCTCATGATCCTGCGGCTGGGGTTTCAGCGTTCCGGCGGCGATGGCGGGCACCACCTCACACAGTACCCGTGCACCCACGGCAGTCACGCGATCAAACAGCTGGCCGCTGGTCTCCTCCGGGTCAATGGCGATCTTCTCGCAGCAGAGCACATCGCCGGTGTCAAGGCCCTCGTCCATCTGCATGATGGAAACGCCGGTCTCGGCATCGCCGTTCAGCACGGCCCACTGCACCGGGGCGCTGCCGCGGTACTTGGGCAGCAGGGAGACATGCAGGTTGATGCAGCCGTACTTCGGCGCTTCCAGCACAGACTTCGGCAGGATGCAGCCGTAAGCCACCACCACGATCAGTTCCGGGGCCAGTGCGCGGATGTTCTCGTCCTCGCTGCCGTCCCGCAGGGTGCGGGGCTGGAACACCGGCGTGCCGTGGGCAAGGGCCACTTCCTTGACCGGGGGTGCGGTAAGCACCTGCTTGCGGCCAACCGGCTTGTCCCGCCGGGTGTACACCGCGCAGATGTCATGCCCGGCGGCATACAGGGCTTTGAGGCACTCTGCGGCAATATCCGGCGTGCCCATGAACAAAATGCGCATTACTTGTTTCCTTTCGCTTCGCGGGCAGCTTTTTTGCCCTCTTCGGTATCCTCATAGAAATACTCGCTGGACTGCATGATGGTAATGCCGTCCAGATGGTCGTTCTCGTGCTGGATGCAGCGGCCCAGCAGATCCTCAGCTTCCAGCTCGAACCACTCACCGTGGCGGTCCTGTGCGCGCACCTTGACCGCGGCGGGGCGGGTCACGGCGCCGTTGTGGCCCGGGAAGGACAGACAGCCCTCGTAGGCGGTCTCCTCTTCCTCGGATACAGCCAGAATTTCCGGGTTGACGAAGTCGATGAACTTATATTCGTAATCTTCGGGGATCTCCTCGGGCGCGTCGGTGGTGTCCCACACCACGAACAGGCGGCGCAGCATGCCCACCTGCGGGCCGGCCAGACCCACGCCGTCGGCGGCGATCATGGTCTCGTGCATGTCGTCCAGCAGGGTAGCCAGACGGTCATCAAAGGTGGTGACGGGGCGGCAGACCTTGTTCAGGATGGGATCGCCCTCTTTTACAATGTTACGGATTGCCATTTATGGTACCTCCAAATCAGATGTCACCGTCCGAGTGCAGGTCCACCGCAACGGTGGCCTTGGACGGAAGTTTTTCCTGTTCGTATCTTTCCAGTGTGCTGCGCACAAGGTCGCGGAAGCGGCGGTCGTTGCGGCACTTGATGGTAAGTTTGTAGCGGTAGGTGTCGTTGATCTTCTCAATGCTGCCGGGCGTGGGGCCAAGCACCCGCAGCGGCAGGTCCGGCTGTTTTGCCGCCTGCTGGCCCAGCAGGGCCGCAAAGCGCGCCGCCGCCCGTGCCACCTCGATCTCCTTTGCGCCTGCAAAGCCAATGACGCACAGCCCGCAGAAGGGCGGGTACAGGCCCAGCTTGCGGTAGGCGATCTCCTGCTCAAAAAAGGCATCGTAGTCCTGCGCGGCGGCAAGGTTCAGCACCGGGTTATCGGGGTCGGTGGTCTGGATGATGGCAAAGCCCGGGTCTTTGGCCCGTCCGCTGCGGCCCACCACCTGCGTGATGAGGCTGAACACGTTCTCATACGCGCGGAAGCCCTGCGCAAACAGCAGCGAGTCGATGCCCAGCACGCCCACAAGGGTCACATCCTCAAAATCCAGTCCCTTGGCCACCATCTGGGTGCCCACCATGATGTCATATTCGTGGTTCGCAAACCTTGCCAGCAGCTTTTCGTGGGCATCCTTTGCGGCAGTGGAATCCTGATCCATGCGCAGCACCCGCGCATCCGGGAACAGCTTTGCCAGCTCTTCCTCGGCTTTCTGGGTGCCGAAGCCCCGGTACTGCAGCTTGCCGCCGCAGGCGGGGCACACAGTGGGCGGTTCCATCTGGCTGCCGCAGTAGTGGCACAATACCTTGTGCGCCGCTTTGTGGTACACCATCGGCACGCTGCACTTTGTGCACTTGAGCACCTCGCGGCAGTCCTCGCACTGGGCCATGGTCTGGTAGCCCCGGCGGTTCAGCAGCAAAATGGTCTGCTTGCCTGCATCCAGATTGCGGCGGATGGCATCTTCCAGCGACAGACTGATCTCCCGCGGGTTGCCTGCCGCCAGCTCTGCGCGCATATCCACGATCTGCACCGTGGGCAGCGGGTTGCCGCCGTAGCGCTGGGTCAGCCGCACCAGCTGGGTGCGGCCATGCTGGGCCGCGTAAAAGCTCTCGGTGCTGGGGGTGGCGCTTGCCAGCAGCAGCAATGCACCGTTTTCCGCCGCGCGCTGCCGGGCCACCTCGTGGGCAGAATAGCGGGGCGCGGATTCCGAGCGGTAGGTGTGCTCCTGCTCCTCATCGATGATGATGAGCCCGATGTTTTCCAGCGGCGAAAAGATGGCACTGCGGGTACCCACCACGATGTCTGCGCCGCCGTCCTGGATCATCTGCCACTGCAAAAGGCGTTCGGTGTGGTTGAGGGCAGAGTGCTGCACCGCAACCCGGCGGCCAAACTGACTCTTGAGCCGCAGGATCATCTGCGGGGTCAGGCTGATCTCCGGCACCAGCACCAGCGCACGCCTGCCCTGCTCCAGACAGCGGGCAATGAGCTTTAAGAACACCAGCGTCTTGCCGCTGCCGGTCACGCCGTAGAGCAGCGCCGAGTGGGGTGCATCATCTTCCAGCTTTGGCAGCAGAGCATCGTAAGCCGCCTGCTGCTCCTGCGTGAGGGTGATCGGCTCGTTTTTCAGCGGAATGGACGAATACAGGTCGATGGATTTATTCACCTTGCTGCATTCCAGCACGCCTTTGGCACACAGGTTATCCAGCACGGCACGGCTGATGCCCTTGTCTTCCAGCTCGTTCAGGGTGCGCGGCCCGCCGCCCAGCAGCGCCACTGCCGCCAATTGCTTGGCCGTCGGCTTCGGCTTTGGCGGCAGCCCGCCCACAAGGCGGTAGGAGTTCTCGGTGTGGCGGGTGAGCTGCTTTTGCAGCACCGGCGTTACGCCGTCTGCCGCCACGGCAGGCTTGTACTGTGCACCATAGGGAATGACCGCCTTGACCGCCTCGTAATAGGTGCAGAAGGTTCGTTCCTTCAGAAAATGCACCAGCCGCAGCAGTTCCGGGGTCAGGCAGGCGGATGCCGGGGCCACGTCGAAAAGATATTTCAGCTTTGCACTTTCCGGTTCGGCATCGCAGGCCAGCACCACGCCCATGCGGGCGCGGCTGCCGCGGCCAAAGGGCACCAGCACCATGCTGCCAAGTTTTACCGCATTCTGCTGATCCGGCATGACGGCATAGGTATAAAGCTTATCAAAGTGGAAGGTCGCATTGCTGACGGCAACGCCTACCGTTTTGGGCATTCGTCCAGCTCCTTCAAAATGTTATTCTGCGGCACCAATGCGCTGGCAGATGGCCTGATACAGTGCATCGGCGCAGGTATCGACCTGGTCGTTGACCAGCTTCAGGGTGAATTTATCCTGCTGGGCCAGCTCCTGCCGGGCGGTGGCAAGACGTTCCTGAATGCTGTCCTCGGTCTCGGTGCCGCGGCCCCGCAGACGGCGCTCCAGCTCCTCCACCGACGGCGGCAGCAGGAACACGGTGGTCGCGCCCGGGAACATGCGGCGGATGTTCGCTGCGCCGTGCACATCGATGACCAGAACGACCACCTTCCGGGCTGCAAGGCGCTTGTCCACTTCCTCGCGCAGGGTACCGTAGTAGTTGCCGTTGTAGAAGTTGTGCTCCACCACCTGATCGTTCTCGATCAGCTGCTGGAACTGCTCCCGGGTGCGGTAATAATAATCCACGCCCTCCTGCTCACCGGGACGCGGTGCGCGGGTGGTGGCGGAAACAGTCTTTTCGATCTCCGGGTGTGCTTCGCGCAGTGCCTTCACCACGCTGTCCTTGCCGGTACCGGCCGCGCCGGAGACCACAAACAAATATTTATCATTCGCCATGGGTCTGTTCCTCCTCTGCTGGTGTTTTGCCCTCCTGCCCTGCCGCACGGTTGGCCACCGTTTCCGGCTGAAGCGCCGAGAGCACCACATGATCGGAGTCCATGATAAGCACTGCACGGGTGCTGCGGCCATAGGATGCATCGATCAGCATTCCGCGCTCCCGCGCTTCCTTTACAAGGCGCTTGACCGGGGCGGAATCCGGGCTGACCACTGCCACCACACGGCCTGCACTGACCATATTGCCAAACCCGATGTTGATGAGCTTCATAAACCCCTCCGAATTTTCTGTATCACTCCAGATTCTGGATCTGTTCGCGGATCTTTTCGATCTCCGCCTTCATATCCACCACGATGCGGGTGATATCCAGATCCTGACACTTGGAGCCGATGGTATTGGTCTCGCGGTTCAGCTCCTGCGTCAAAAAGTCCAACTTGCGGCCCACCGGCTCGTCCAGCTTGAGGATATCGCGGTACTGCGCAATGTGGCTGCGCAGGCGCACCGTCTCTTCATCCACAGCGGTCTTATCACCAAAAATAGCGGCCTCGGTCAGCACGCGGGCATCGTCGATATCGCGGTCCTCCAGAATGACCTTGAGTTTCTCGTACAGGCGGTTGGTGTAGGCTTCCACGCGGCCTGCGCTCAAAGTCTCCACCCTGCCCACGCACTCCTCGAGGAAGTTCAGGCGGTTTTCCACGTCTGCCTTCATCTTGGCACCCTCGGCGGCGCGCATCTCCACAAAGCGGTCCAGCGCCTGTGCGGTAACGGCAGAAACATCTTCCCACAGCTGTTCCTCGTCCACATCCGCGTGGCGGGTGGTGAGCACATCCGGGAAGCGGGTCAGCACGCCCGCAGAGATATCGTTCTTGACCCCCAGCTGTTCCGAAATATCCCGCATGGCCTGCTGGTAGCTGCGTGCCAGCTCCATGTTGACGGCCACCACCGTATCGGCAGCGTCCACATTCTGCACGGTCATGCTCAGCTCCACCTTGCCGCGGGAAATGCGCTCGTTGAGCTGCTTTTTCAGGCGGCTGTCCAGATAACTGCAGGTGCGCGGGATGCGCGAAGAATACTCAAAGTAGCGGGAATTCACGCTGCGCAGCTCCACCGTGATCTCACGGCCATTGCGCACAGCAGTCCCCCGGCCAAAGCCGGTCATGCTTAAGATCATAACGCTCTCCTGTTCTTACATTTTCAGTGTTTCAGCTTACAAGTTTCGGTATACGTATCCGCCTTTGGGTACACAAACCCATGTTACGATACATATAGTCTCATTTTACTATTCTTCGGCCCAAAATTCAAGGTGCACTGTTGCGTGCCGCCGCCAAAACCGGCCGCAATACACGGTGCAAAGCAAAAAAGCTCTGATACAAAATCTTCCGATCCTGTATCAGAGCCTGTTTCAGTTGGTTTTATATACGCAGGTCACGCTGTTCTGCAGCAGATTTGCGTTCAGCAGTGCGCGCTCCACCCAGTGGATATTGTCCGCAATGGTATCGCGGGAGACACCGTATTCTGCCGCAATGTTCTCCATGCTGCGGTACTCGCGGCGGTAGAGCAAAGTCAGCACCAGCTTATCCTGCATTGTGATCTTGGTAAAATGCGGCCTGCGCCGGTGCTCCTTGCAATAAGCCGCATTCAGTGCTTCCAGCATCTGGGCAAATTCCTTCCGGGTGATGCCGAAGGTAAATTCATAATCCTGCTCTGTAAATTCCGCAAGGCGCTGTACCGTGATGCTTCTCATGCAGATCACCTCTTCTTTTTCCGGGGATGCCCGGGTGTCGGCTGCATCCATTTTGATTCATTATAAAATGGATGGATTTTCATGTCAATGAGCCGCCGCCCATTTTTGGGGCCAGATCCGGTGCAAAACACAAAAAGGAGCCTCCCGCCGCAAAAGCGAGAAGCTCCGGAATCCGTTATGAAAGATCAGACGGGATGAGACTGATTGGTGTAGTCCACATGGTCGCCGTCCACGCCCTGCTTCTTGGCATTGCGCTTTTCAAAGAACTTGGGTGCCACCTGCGGGAACATTGCGTAGGTCAGCACATCCTCTTCCTGCGTTGCCCACTTGGCAGCCTCTGCCTTCAGCTTGTCCATCTCAGGAGCCAGAGTATCAGCAAAGCGGCAGGTAATGGGCTGCTCGTCGCCCAGGATCTTCTTGGTGAACTCGGGCTTGATGGGAGCGGGAGTCTTGCCGTAATCACCGTGGACCAGACCCTTGAACTCCTTGGTGACCATCTTGTAGCGCTCGCCCAGGATCACGTTGAACACAGCCTGCGTACCAACGATCTGGCTGGTGGGGGTGACCAGCGGCGGATAGCCTGCATCCTCGCGGACGCGGGGGATCTCTGCCAGCACTTCGTCCAGCTTATCTTCCTTGCCGGCATCCTTCAGCTGTTTGAGCATGTTGGAGAACATGCCGCCCGGCACCTGATACAGCAGGGTGTTTGCATCCACGCCGAGGCTCTTCGGGCTGATCTGACCGTTGGCAATGTACTTCTCGCGCAGCTTTGCAAAGTATGCGCGCACAACGTTCAGCTGCTTCAGATCCAGACCGGTGTCGTAATCGGTGCCCTGCAGGGCAGCGACCAGACTCTCGGTGGGCATGTGGCTGGTGCCCAGGCTCAGGGGGCTCATGGCGGTATCGATGATGTCGGCACCTGCCTCGATGCCCTTCAGGATGGACATGGAAGCCAGACCTGCGGTGTAGTGGCTGTGGATGTCAACAGGGATGCTGACGGTCTCCTTCAGCTTCTTCACCAGATCGTAGCAGGTATAGGGGGTCAGCAGACCGGCCATATCCTTGATGCAGATGGAGTTTGCGCCCATCTCCTCCAGGGTCTTGGCGTAGGCTGCAAAGTACTCGTTGTTGTGCACGGGGCTGAGGGTGTAGCTGATGCAGCCCTGCACATGAGCGCCTTCCTTGTTGGCTGCCTTGATGGCGGTCTGCAGGTTGCGCGGATCGTTCAGTGCATCGAAAATACGGATCACGTCGATGCCGTTTGCAACAGACTTCTGCACAAAGTACTCAACGGCATCGTCTGCGTAGGGGCGGTAGCCCAGCATGTTCTGGCCGCGGAACAGCATCTGCAGCTTCTGGTGGGGCAGCTCCTTGCGCAGGATGCGCAGGCGCTCCCACGGGTCTTCGTCCAGAAAGCGGATGCAGCTGTCGAACGTAGCGCCGCCCCAGCACTCCACGGAGAAGTAGTTGATCTTATCCATTTCCGGCAGGATGGGACGCATCTCATCCATGGTCATGCGGGTGGCCAGCAGAGACTGGTGGGCATCGCGCAGGACGACCTCAGTAACCTTGATCGGCTTTTTGGCCATGATTGTCACCTCTCCCTTAGTTCATGGAAACCAGAACGTCACCGGAGTTGACGGTGTCGCCCTTGTTGACGTTGATGGAAGCCACAGTGCCATCCTGCGGAGCAACGATCTCGTTCTCCATCTTCATGGCCTCCAGGATCACCAGCACGTCGCCGGCCTTCACGGATGCACCGGCCTTGACCTTGACATCCAGAATGTTGCCGGGCATGGGAGCCTTGACGGCAACGGCACCAGCAGCGCCTGCAGCAGCCTTGGGAGCAGCAGCGGGAGCCGGAGCAGCCTTAGGAGCAGCGGGTGCGGCAGGAGCTGCAGCAGCAACCGGAGCAGCACCAGCGGCAGTCTCCTCCACGGAGACGCTGTAAGCAACGCCATTGACGGTAATATTGTAGTACTTCATGGAAGGATCCTCCAAATCAAAATCGTATCAAAAAGATTTATACAGACGATTACAGAGCCATGTTGCCGTGCTTCTTGGGCAGGCGGGCAGCACGCTTGGTGCTCAGCAGTTCCAGTGCGGCAACAACGCTTGCACGCACATTGGCTGCATCGCAGGACAGGTCAGCAGCGCCGCAGGCAACTGCATTTGCTGCGCTGCACACCTCGGCGGTGTAAGCAGCAGCCTTTGCGTTGGTGGCTGCAATGATGTTGTCGGAAGCATCGATCTCTTCCTTGTACAGGACGCTGACCGCTGCGCTGGGTTCCAGTGCGCTGACGGTGCAGCCAGCCACGGCAATGCGCAGATCGGCAGCAGCCAGAGCGGTGTAAACAGGGCCGACGGCCTTGCCAGCCAGCACAGCCACCTTTGCGGTGGTAGCGTCGGCATAGGTAGCAGCCAGACGGGCAGCCTCACGGATGCCGCCTGCAATGTCATCGGTCGCGCTGGGCACAAAGCCCTCGGTATCCACAATGGTGATCACCGGCACGCTGAAGGCATCGCACAGGCGCACAAAGCGGGAAGCCTTGGCCACGCAGTTGTGGCACAGGGTCTTGCCGGTGGCCACAACGCCCACGGCGTTGCCGCCCACGGTGGCAAATGCGGTGTAAACAGACTTGCCAAAGCCTGCATACAGCTCCACAGCGCTGTCCTTATCGACCACGGCAGCAGCAGCCTTTGCAGGCTCTGCACCGGCAGCCAGAGCAGCAGTGGGCTGCTCGAACTCAAAGATCGCAGGGCCGGTCAGGTTGTTGGCGGGCAGCAGACCCACGATGTGGGCAGCCTTCTCGGCAGCCTCGGCGGCGTCGGCAGCCACGATGGATGCCACACCGGCCTTGGCAGCGGCAGCAGCACTGCCGGCATCAGCCACCTTGTCGCCCTTGGCGGCAGAGGTGAACGGAGCGGTGAAGAACAGCTCTGCGCCCTCGGCCATGATGCACACGTCGGCATTGGCAGCGCTCAGTGCGCTGGTGCCGCCGCACACACCCAGAACCACCGCCACCTGCGGGATCACGCCGGAAACCTTTGCGATCTGCGCATTCAGCTTGGCATTGGCCGTGAGCACATCCAGGCCCTCGGCCAGCTTTGCGCCCACCGAGTTATAGAACGTGACGACCGGGCAGCCAGTCTGTGCGGCCATCTCCAGGACCTTGATGTTCTTCTCAACGTCCTTGACGGTAACAGCCTCGCCGTTCTGATAGACAGCGTATGCCTGCTGACCTGCTGCATAGCCGCAGGCAGCACTCACCGCACCATCGGCAAACAGCGCGGTGTATTCCCCGTCATCGAAAAACTTGGCGAGGATTTCTCCCTTATTGATCTTTGAAGCCATGATAAGACCTCCTGGTTGTCTGTGTGAGCTTTCAAAATTGGTTTTATTATACTGTTTTTGCCAGGAAATTGCAAGACTTTCTATAAAAATCCATCGAAAACAACATCTGTCAGCTGTAATCCGTAATTTTTTAACGATGTATCGCCCTGCGCTTTTTTCGCTTCCGCAAGCCCCCTACAGTGCACCCGGCACCGGTGTAAAAAATTTTCTTTCATTTTTGGTAAATGTGCTCTCC
>ENA-UPWO01000423-UPWO01000423.1-human-gut-metagenome-genome-assembly--contig:-NODE-423-length-26156-cov-21.098278_pt1 | contig 26156 bp, 20 predicted proteins | sample MGYA00250056_ERZ773388 | MGnify/ENA primary metagenome ERZ773388 (study PRJEB29103, sample SAMN06112004) | human gut metagenome | biome: human gut; feature: ankylosing spondylitis patient; material...
CTACTACTGTTTGCCTCCATTTGGCAGCTATATTGGTGGAGTTTACCAAATCTCCCGTGATAACACCTTTTATCATAGACTTTAAATTTGATGGTTACTGATGCAAAGATAATACTTTTCCCTTATCAAATCAAAGATTATACCTTGATTTTTTGAAATCAAGGTTATTCATTTGATTTAAACAGTTAAAAAAATAGTATACCTTCTTAGAAGAAGCTTTAATTATGCCAGTCAAAGGAAAAACGTTGATTTGTAAAAATCAAACATATTGCCTTGATTTTGTATGATTAACACACCTAATCTGGCTATGTCCTTTGGACATGGAAATCATTGGTCAATAACTTAATTCGTTATGATTTCTCTTATAGGGAATGAATGTTCAATGAGGCTCAATGTCCAATCCTATTGAACAAAGTCCCTTCATTGAACAACCACCAAATGTTCTTACCGCTTTTTCCCTCGCAGCAAATCATTCAGATCCTTATACTCACGATACCTTGTCGACTCATCCTTTACCTTTTCCCCGAACAGTCCGAAAAATGTCTCCATTGTCTAATAGTTCGTTAAAAATTAGCCAAGCCTAAGCAGTTTTAGCGGTAAATAAAATGAGTTCTTTGAAAAGTTTTTCAATAACTTGTGGGTCTGGGTTAATCCCAAACACACAATTAAATAACGAGATGGTGAATGAAATATTTGTATTCGCTGCTGATGCAGCATAAAATTTAACGAAGTATTGATTAGAGAGGTTTTTCAACTATCAAGTAAAAATATGACTACAATTTTATTGTTTCTCAGAGAAAAATATTAATTTTGCCACCGCTTATGCCCTAAGTGTTTCAGATTTCGAATAAAAAGGGCTAAAAAAGGAATTTCAAAAAAACCGAAAACAACAAAATGGATATTCAATTTGAAAAAGTTGGCAAAGTAAGCGGTGTGCTTACAATCAACATGGTAAAGGCTGACTATGAAGCTAATGTTAACAAAGCATTGAAGGACTTAGGTAAGAAAGTACAGATGCCTGGCTTCCGACCTGGCCATGTTCCTGCTGGACTTGTTAAGAAAATGTACGGCGTTCAGGCTAAAGCCGAAGAAGTAAACAAGTTACTTCAGGATAGCCTTTTCGACTATATCAAGACGAAGAAGATTAACATGTTGGGTGAGCCTCTTGGCAGTGATAAGCAAGAGCCTCAAGATATAGAGAAGCAAGATGGCTTCACTTTTATCTTTGACATTGCTATTGCTCCTAAGTTTAAGGCTGAACTCAGCGAAGAAGATACGATCGATTACTACGATATCGAAGTAAGCGAGGACTTAATCACAAAGCAACTCGGTGCACTCCAACAGCAAGCTGGTCACCCTGAGAGTGTTGACTCATACGAAGAACGCGACATTCTCCGTGGTACTTTGGCTGAACTTGACGAAAATGGCCAGCCCAAAGAAGATGGCATCGTAATTGAAACAGCATCTTTAATGCCCGCTTACTTTAAAAACGACGATCAAAAGAAGATCTTCGAAGCTGCTAAGAAGAACGATGTAATCACTTTCAACCCCACTACAGCGTACGAGGCTAACGAAGCTGAGTTAATGTCACTATTGAAGGTGGAAAAAGAAGACGTTGCTAACCATACAGGCGACTTTAGCTACCAAGTAAACGAAATTAGTCGTTTTGTACCTGCTACACTTGATCAAGAGTTCTTTGACAAAGTATTTGGTAAGGATGAGGTTCATAGTGAAGAGGAGGCCCGCAACAAAATCAAAGAAAGCATCAACGAACTTCAACAAAACGATAGCGACTACAAATTCTTGCTCGATGTACGCGCCTACATGGAACAAAAGGTTGGCGAACTTGAATTTGCTGACGACTTGTTGAAGAAAATAATGAAAGCCAACAATAAGGACAAGGATGATAAGTTCATTGAGGATAACTATGCTAAGAGCATTGAAGAACTCAAGTGGCAGCTCATCAAGGAACAGTTGGTTAAGGCTAACAAAATTAAGGTAAACGACAAGGACATTAAGGCTGCAGCTGTACAAGCCGCTCGCTTCCAATTTGCACAATATGGCATGAACAACATTCCTGACGAATACCTTGAAAACTACGCTCAGGAGATGTTGAAGCACCAAGAGCAAGTTAACCAACTCGTTGATCGTTGTGTTGATCAAAAGTTGGGCGAATCCCTTAAACAGGTTGTAAAGCTCAACCACAAGAGCATCTCAAGTGAAGACTTTGCAAAAATGTTTGAAGAGAACAAGTAATCTCTGCTTGCATTAAAGAATGCACAAACATTATTAATAAGTGTGCAAACATACAAATTATAAAATCAATTTTCAGAGGCATTGATTATCAGTCCTATAGAATTGCTTTCAAGAATTTGTGTGTTTGCACTTTTTATTACTCTTAGGCTACTATGACAAAAGTGGCTATTAAAAAATATTATAAGTTATGAATGTAACATCTGACTTTAAAAAGTTTGCCACATCAAATGCCGGCATAAGTTCTATGGTTCTTGACGATGTTATCAAGTGCCAGAACCAATATCTTAACCCCTATATATTAGAAGAGCGTCAGTTGAATGTAACACAAATGGATGTGTTCTCAAGATTAATGATGGACAGAATCATCTTTTTAGGTACACAAATTGACGATTATACAGCTAATACATTGCAAGCACAGCTATTATATCTTGATTCAACAGACCCTGGCAAGGACATCTCTATTTATGTTAACTCTCCTGGTGGTTCTGTTTATGCAGGATTGGGGATTTATGACACGATGCAGTTTATTCAGAGCGATGTTTGCACCATTTGTACGGGCATGGCGGCTTCGATGGCTGCCGTGTTACTGGTTGCAGGTCAAGAAGGCAAGCGCTCTGCCCTACCCCATAGTCGTGTGATGATTCACCAACCAATGGGTGGCACACAAGGACAGGCTTCGGATATTGAAATTACTGCACGTGAAATTCAAAAGCTCAAAAATGAACTTTACACTATCATCGCTGAACACTCACATACGGACTTTGATAAAGTATGGGCCGATTCGGATCGTGACTATTGGATGACAGCTCAAGAGGCAAAAGAGTATGGTATGATAGACAAAATATTTGAATCTAAAAAGAAGAACGTAGAATAATGGCAAATTCAAAAAGAAAATGCTCTTTCTGTGGACGTTCTGAGAACGAAGTACCCATGTTGCTAACAGGCGTGAATGGTTACATTTGTTCAGACTGCGTTCAAAATGCCTATAAAATGCTTGAGGAATTCTTACCTGATGAAGTATTGGGTAATGCTAAGCAAAAGGGGCAAGCTAAAAAGATTAATCTGAAAGACGTTCCAAAGCCTAAGGATATTAAGGAATACTTAGATCAATATATTATTGGGCAAGATGATGCAAAACGCTTTATGAGCGTTGCCGTATACAACCATTATAAACGTTTAGCTCAAGCTGACAACAAAAAAATGAGCGAGGACGATGATGTTGAAATAGAAAAATCAAACATCATCATGGTTGGTTCTACGGGTACTGGTAAAACCTTACTTGCACGCACTATAGCTAGACTACTTGACGTACCCTTTACCATTGTAGATGCAACGGTTTTTACAGAAGCAGGTTATGTCGGAGAGGATGTTGAAAGTATACTTTCACGTTTGCTCCAAGTTGCAGACTACGATGTAGCAAAAGCTGAGCGAGGTATTGTGTTTATAGACGAGATAGACAAAATTGCCCGCAAAGCTGATAATCCTTCTATCACACGTGATGTTAGTGGAGAAGGTGTGCAACAAAGTTTGCTCAAATTACTTGAAGGTACGATGGTGAATGTCCCCCCCAAGGGTGGACGAAAGCACCCTGATCAAGATTACATTCATGTTGATACTCGCAATATATTATTTATATGCGGTGGCGCATTTGATGGCATTGAAAAACGTATTGCACAACGTTTGAACGCTCACACGGTTGGTTACAATTCTGTGCAGAATGCAAAGAAGATTGACCCAAAAAACTTAATGAAATACATTGAACCGCAAGATTTAAAGTCGTTTGGTTTGATTCCTGAGATTATAGGTCGTCTACCAGTGCTTACCTATCTTAATCCGCTTGATAGGGAAGCTCTTGCACGCATATTAGTTGAACCTAAGAACTCTATAGTAAAACAGTATATTAAACTTTTCAAGATGGACAATGTTGACCTTGTTTTTGAACAGGAAACGCTTGATTATATTGTTGACAAGGCTGTAGAATTTAAGTTAGGCGCTCGTGGTTTACGTTCTATCGTAGAAACGATCATGATGGATGCGATGTTTGAAATTCCGTCTACATCGAAACGAAAATTTGTAGTTAGCAAGGCGTATGCTGAAGCACAAATGGAGAAGCGTAACAGCTTGTAAATAATACATATAGATTATTTACAAAAAAATAAATAAGTCATCAATTTTAATTCATCTCTTTTTGCTTTTATATTAATAGGCGAAAAGAGATGAATTTTCATGTAAATAAATGCATACCACATATACTATTTTCAAGAAATTTGTTATACCTTTGCTTAGGTAAAAGCATAAAACCAATATTTTAGAAGCCTATTAAGGTGAATAAAATACTAGTGTAAGCCCCTAACCTCTAAGCAACCAAAAAAGCTATGAAGGAAGAAATACAGTTGAAAACAGCGTTAAAGCAATACTTTGGCTTTGACACATTTAAAAGTAATCAAGAGGCGATAATAAAATCACTTCTTGAAGGGAAAAATGTGTTCGTTCTAATGCCAACAGGTGGTGGTAAGTCCCTTTGCTATCAATTGCCATCGCTTATTATGGAAGGTACGGCTATTGTTATATCACCGCTTATTGCCTTGATGAAAAATCAAGTGGATATGATTCGTCATTCTAGCCAGAATGATGGTGTTGCCCACTTTATGAATTCTTCTCTTACAAGAGGTCAAATAGAAAAGGTTAAAAGCGATGTTCGATTAGGCATCACAAAACTGTTGTATGTGGCTCCTGAATCGCTGACGAAAGAAAGCAATATTGATTTCTTAAAGACGATAAAAATTTCTTTTTACGCTGTTGATGAAGCACATTGTATATCGGAATGGGGACATGATTTTAGGCCTGAATATCGTAAGATTAGGCCTATAATTAATAGTATAGGTAATGCTCCCGTTATAGCTTTAACAGCTACAGCTACCGTAAAAGTAGCAACCGACATTAAAAAGAATTTAGGTATATTAGATGCCATAACTTACAAAAGTTCCTTTAATAGACCCAACCTTTATTACGAAATCCGGCCTAAGACAAAAGATATTGACCGCGACATTATCAAGTTTATTAAACAAAGACCAACGTGTAGCGGAATAATCTACTGCTTGAGCAGGAAGAAGGTTGAAGAGTTAGCTGAGATTCTAAAGGCAAATGATATAAAAGCTGAGGCTTATCATGCTGGAATGGATTCGGCCGCACGCTCAAGAACGCAAGATGACTTTTTGATGGAACGCATCAATGTTATTGTTGCAACCATAGCATTCGGAATGGGAATTGATAAGCCTGACGTAAGGTTCGTCATTCACTACAACATACCCAAGAGCCTTGAAGGATATTATCAAGAAACTGGGCGTGCTGGCCGTGACGGAGGTGAAGGTAAGTGTATCGCCTTTTATTCAAGACAAGACCTAAAAAAGTTAGAAAAGTTTATGGAGGGCAAGCCTGTGGCAGAACAAGACATAGGCCGACAGCTCCTAAGAGAAACCGCCGCATACGCCGAAAGTTCGCTGTGTCGTCGAAAACTTCTTCTCCATTATTTCGGAGAAAATTACGAACGCGATAATTGTGGCAATTGCGACAATTGTTTACACCCTAAAGAAAAAGTGGAAGCTAAGAAAGTATTGTTGAATGTTTTAGAAGTTGTTCTAGCTACTAAAGAAAACTTCGCTGATGATTATATAAAAGACATTCTTCTGGGAAATCGCACAGAAAATGTTAGTGACTATCACCATGACGAGCTAGAGTGTTTTGGTTGCTGTGAAGAGACAAGCGAACGGCTATTGAATGCAGTTATACGTCAAGCACTTATCTCAGGGTATCTTGAAAAGAACATTACCAACTATGGTGTACTGAAATTGACAGATAAAGGACGTGAATTCATGAAGAAGCCCACAACCTTCGAAATTACAGAAGATAGGAATTTTGACGAAGAAGCTGAATCTGAAATGCAAGACGAGTCAATTATCGCAGTTGACCCTGCGTTATATAGCATGCTGAAGGACTTGCGAAAGACTTTATCAAAAGAGCTCGAAGTTCCACCTTATGTTATTTTTCAAGATAACTCGCTTGAAGCAATGGCAACCTTCTACCCACAAACCATTGAGGAATTGCAAAACATTCCCGGAGTTGGTGCGGGCAAGGCTAAGCGTTATGGCACTGAGTTCTGTAAACTCATAAAAAAGCATTGCGAAGAAAACGACATTGAACGTCCTGAGGACCTTCACATTCGCACTGTTGCAGACAAAACGCAAAAAAAGAATAGAATTATTCATAGCATCGACTTAAAAGTTGCTCTTGACGACATTGCAGTAGCCAATGGCATTGAATTTGACGAGTTATTAGATGAAATTGAATCGATCGTGTATGCGGGAACTCGTATAAACATTGACTACTTCATTAACGAAGTAATGGACGAGGACAGCATTAACGACATCTATCAATATTTCAGAGAAAGCGAAACCGATGACTTAGACGAAGCGTTTGACGAATTGGGAGCTGATTACACTGAAGAGGAAATCAGACTTGTTCGCATTAAGTTTATATCTGAAATGGCAAATTAATAAATCTGATCTGGTAAGAAGTAATATAACTTGAGAAAGCATTGCTTCTATCTTTTTCACTTATTATCAAAAAAATGACTGAAACGACAAATAACGAGAACTCAGAAAAAAAGAGTTTAAACTTTATTGAGCAAATTGTTGCCAATGACTTGAAAGAAGGTAAAAATGGCGGTAGACTTCAGACACGTTTTCCGCCCGAACCTAATGGTTACCTTCACATTGGCCATGCCAAAGCTATTTGTATGGATTTTGGTGTAGCACAAAAGTTTGGTGGAGTATGCAATCTACGCTTTGATGATACAAATCCACAAAAGGAGGACACAGAGTATGTTGAAGCCATAAAGCAAGACATTGAATGGCTTGGATTTAAGTGGGGTAACATTTACCATGCGTCTGACTACTTCCAGAAGCTTTGGAATTTTGCCATTCGTCTAATCAAAGAAGGCAAAGCCTATGTTGATGAGCAAACAAGCGAAGAAATTGCAGCTCAAAAGGGCACACCTACACAACCAGGTGTTGAAAGTCCTTACAGAAATCGCCCTATCGAAGAAAGCTTACAGTTATTTGAGAGAATGAATTCGGGCGAAATTGCTGAGGGAGCTATGGTACTTCGTGCCAAAATCGATATGGCAAATCCTAATATGCACTTCCGCGATCCTATCATTTATAGAATCATCAATAAAGAGCATCATCGCACTGGTAATAAGTGGAAGGTTTACCCCATGTACGACTTTGCACATGGTCAGAGCGATTACTTTGAGGGCGTAACACATTCTATCTGTACGCTTGAGTTCGTACCTCATCGTCCCTTATATGATCACTTTATTGATGAATTAAAAGAGGATAAAGATTTAGATGACAATCGTCCACGTCAGTACGAGTTTAATCGCTTGAACCTAACGTATACGGTAATGTCGAAGCGCAAGTTGTTGGCATTGGTACAAGAGCATTTGGTAGATGGTTGGGATGATCCCCGAATGCCGACCATTTGTGGTTTGCGTCGTCGAGGTTATTCACCTGAAGCCGTGCGCAAGTTCATCGACATGATTGGTTATACCAAGTTTGATGCCCTTAATGACTATGCAATGCTTGAAGCTGCTGCTCGCGAAGACTTGAATGCTCGTGCACTACGAGTTAGTGCAGTACTTGACCCAGTAAAGCTTGTCATCACCAATTATCCAGAAGGAAAGACCGAAGAAATGGAAGCTATCAACAATCCTGAGCGTGAAGAGGACGGTACACATAGCATTACATTCAGTCGTGAACTATGGTTGGAACGTTCTGACTTTATGGAAGACGCTCCCAAAAAGTTCTTCCGTATGGTTCCTGGCAAGGAAGTACGATTAAAAAATGCGTACATTGTCAAGTGCACAGGCTGTAAGAAAGCTGCAGACGGAACGATTGAAGAGATATATGCTGAATATGATCCTAATAGCAAAAGTGGTATGGAAGGTGCAAACCGTAAAGTGAAGGGTACTCTTCATTGGGTAAGTATCGGACACTGCGTGAAAGCTGAAGTAAGATTGTATGACAGACTCTTTAACGTTGAGAATCCTTCTGCTGATGAGCGCGATTTCCGCGAATTACTTAATCCAGATTCACTCACTGTTTTGACCAATTGTTATGTTGAGAAGTTTGCTGTTGAGAATCCTACTGGAAACCGCTACTTACAGTTCCAACGCACAGGATATTTTACAGCAGATAAGAACTCTACGCCTGAACATCCTATCTTCAATCGTACCGTAGGATTAAAGGATACTTGGGCTAAACAAAAATAAATATGTAAGGCTTGAAAGCACCTTTGTGCGAGAGCCAAAGATATATATATAAAACGGCTACACTTGCATTAGAAGTTATAACTGATAGCATAGTGTAGCCTTTTATTTTTTCATTTCTTGAACAAATATCTGTTAAAGATAAAATTAAGAACAATATGGATCAATACTTAGAACAAGCCATTAAAGAATACGAAAGAAACATTTCACTGGGCAAAACGTTTTATATGGATGCATCGGTTCTGATGGACATAGAAGAGTACTACGAAAAACAAGGAAAACGATATGAAGCAGAACAATTAATGCGTTTCGCAGAAAAGTTACACCCAAATAGTGAAGAGGTATTAGTTGTTAAAGCATATAGAGCAAGAGCCTTGGGACATTGGAGTGAAGGCCTTAACATTATTCGTAATATACCCAACCAACAAAACAAAGATGTTCAGCTATTTTATATCGAGTGGGACGTTGCAAGTGGCAGATTAGATAAAGCAGAGAAGAGAATAAAAGACTGCCTACCACCAACCATGTTAAATGACGACTATGATTGGTTCTTAGATATGGGTGAAATGCTATTAGACTATGGGTATCAACAACGCGCATTAAAATATCTACTAGCAATTCCTCAAAAATATTCCTTACGGACACATGTAGACGAATTGATAGCTGACGCATATTTCCAATTACAGCTGTATACTAAAAGCATTAAGGCAGCCAATAGATTAGTTGATGCAAATCCATACGATACCAATGCATGGACTCAATTAGCAGATATTCAACAAAAGTGCCAAAAATATGCTGAATGTATTCAGAGTTGTGACTATGCGTTAGCAATCAATAGGAACAACCAACGTGCCATGAGTTTAAAAGTTTTTGCAACATTTGCAATAGGTGATAGTAAGCGGGGACTTGCTCTATGTTTGGATTACATGAAGGTTATTCCTGATGATTATAGCATAAGGATGTATGCAGGTGAACAACTTTATGCTGCAGGTCGAATAGACGAGGCAAAGACCCCTTTACAAGATGCGCTGCGATTATGTCCACTCGAGAATCCTGATCGAGTAAGGATAATCAACGACCTTGTATACCTCTATATAAGTTGCAATGACATAGATAATGCTGAAGAGACAATGCTATCGCTTGCGATGTTAGGCAACTCATTATCTTCCATTTATACTCAAATGGGAAATATTTGTAGTGAATTTAAGAACAGTACCCTGGCGATCAGTTGCTATTACAAAGCCATACATAGTCCCAAAATAGAGGATAATGAATTGCTATTAATACTGCAATTATTAGTTAATGCACAATATTTTCACGATGCGTTACCTTTGTGGCATGACATATACAATTTATTGCCACACATTCATATCACGCAACCTTCTATCTATGCTTACATGGCTATCGGTACATATATGCTAAATGAAAAAGAGGCTTTTAATAATTCATTCAAACTGGCTGCTAAATTTGCAGCAGATGCACTAAAAACTTTATTTAGCCTAAAATATCCCAATGCTTCAATTGATGAGATAAGAAACTTAGCGAATATGAAGATTGATAGTGAATTATCAGAAAAGAACTGAAAGTATTATTGGCGCAACCGACAAACCCTGTGGAGGGCTGTGCAGATACTAACCCAAAACTGTTGCTAAACGATACATGAAGAATGGCATGTCTATGACTCCTTTTACCTGTGCGCGAAAGCATTTGATCTTTGAGTTCAGCGATTCAGCTGAAGCGTTTGTCTTACGTCCGTCAAAGTAGTTAAGAATTTCATCCTCATAGAATCTTATGGTATCGCGCACGGATTTGACTTCACGCAGAGTGCACGAAGCCATGTTCTCAAAGTCTATCTAGATATGAAATTCGCGAACGTTACTACCTATGGAAATAAGAAACTCACTCTTCACTACTTTCCAAGGAGAAGACAAACTGAGAGCTATTGAAAAAAGCATATTTGTATCCATGACTTCAAAGATAATAGTTTTGAGGAAATGAGCTAACCGCTACCTACACGAATCAATATAAACCCTTAATTATAAGGGCAATAAGGTCCTAAAACGCATCTCATGCAGAGCCATCTCTTCGTCGCTAAAATTTTGTTCAGTCATCCATTTTTTAAAAGCACTTATAGCAAGTGTGTGCATCTGCGCTCTACCCGCGTTAACACCACTTTGAAACGGACGATAGGGAAGGTGCGTTTTATTAAAATTTCCGTCAGCCATTTTTTTGGATTTAATATTTACTGTGCAAAAATACGTACAAACTAATACAAAATAAACTTTTTCATCAAAAAACTTTTGTGTTAACCACCTTTGCATTAACTTTGCTGAGCAAAGGTGAACGGGCCTTTCGTTTATCTTCGTACTTTAACCAATAGAACAATAAACTCTTTTTAAATTTATTATATCACTATGACTATTGAAACTTGCGACTTTAAGGGCAAGAAAGTGATTGTCCGCGTTGACTTCAATGTACCCCTTGACGAGAATGGTAAGATTACCGACGACACACGTATTCGTGGTGCCCTTCCTACTTTGAAAAAAGTATTGGCTGACGGTGGTTCACTCATCATTATGAGCCACATGGGTAAACCCAAAGGCAAGGTTAATCCCAAGTTCTCACTTGGACAGATTGTTGACGCTGTAAGCGAGAAGTTAGGCGTAAAGGTTCAGTTCGCTCCTGACTGCGCAAAGGCACAAGACGCTGCTGCTGCATTACAACCAGGCGAGGTGCTCTTACTTGAGAACCTTCGTTTCTATCCTGAAGAAGAAGGAAAGCCTGTTGGTATTGACAAGGAAGACCCTGCATACGGTGAGGCAAAGAAAGCTATGAAGGAAAGCCAAAAGGCTTTTGCTAAGACTTTAGCTTCATACGCTGATATTTACATCAATGATGCTTTTGGTACTGCACACCGCAAGCACGCTTCAACTGCCGTTATCGCAGACTACTTCGATGCTGACCACAAGATGCTCGGCTACTTGATGGAGAAGGAAGTTCAAGCAGTAAAGAACGTACTTGACAACATCAAGCGTCCGTTTACAGCCATTATGGGTGGTTCAAAGGTATCAACAAAGATTGGTATCATCGAAAACCTTTTGGGTAAAGTTGACAACTTGATTCTTTGCGGTGGTATGACATATACTTTTGCCAAGGCACAAGGTGGACACATTGGTAAGTCAATCTGTGAAGACGACAAGCTTGACGTTGCACTCGACGTTATGAAGAAAGCCAAGGAGAATGGTGTAAACTTGGTTCTTGGTACAGACTGCATCGCAGGTGACGACTTCAAAAATGACTGCAATACACAGGTTTGCCCCGCTGGTGCTATCCCCGAAGGTTGGGAAGGCTTAGATGCAGGTCCTGAAACTCGCAAATCATTTGCAGCTGCTATTGAAGGCGCAAAGACTATTCTTTGGAACGGTCCTGCAGGTGTGTTTGAATTTGACAACTTTGCTGGTGGTTCAAAAGCAATTGCTGAAGCCATTGCTAAGGCTACAGCTAATGGTGCCTTCTCACTTATCGGTGGTGGCGACTCTGTAGCATGCATCAACAAGTTTGGTATGGCCGACAAGGTTTCTTATATTTCAACTGGTGGTGGCGCATTGCTCGAAGCAATTGAGGGTAAGACTCTTCCAGGTGTTGCTGCTATAGAAGGCTAAGCAATTCTATGTAATGCCTTGATATTACATTCGAATTAGTTTTTAAAACGGAAGTTTAGAGGTTTATAGGTAAACGCTAAAGGTTTAGCTTTAACGTTTCCGCTAAACTTCTAAACTTCTTTCTTTTATCAATGAACAAGCACTTACTCTTCATCGTCACTATATTAGCAATCATTTTTGCTAACTCATGCAGCAAGGAACAGCCTAATGAACCTTTAAAATTTGGAGTAGAACGCTACGACAGCGCTGCATTACATATAGCCTTAGTTCCCAACCACGATTGTTTGCCCCTCTATTACGCCAAACGCACTGGCATATACGATTCACTTGGGCTGAAAATACAGATAGCATCTTACCCTTCACAAATGGACTGTGACACAACACTCATGGGCATCGCTGACGGAGGATGGGCTGATTTAACGCGTATAGCACATTATGGAGGAAAAATGACTCAAACAAAAGTGTTATGGCGGGGGACGCAACAATGGCAATTATTCACATGTGGTACGTTACGTATTAATTCCTTGAAAGCCTTAGTTGGGCGCACCGTCGCGATAGCACGTTCAACAGACGAAGAACTTTGGCTTAGCACCCTACTCAAACAGGCTAAAATAAATAGTGATGATATATTTTTTCCACAAATTAACGACTTACGCCTCCGAGCTCTGATGCTAAAAGGCGACCAAGTCGATGCAGCACTACTCACGTGGCCTTATACTTCATTAGCCTTAGCCAATGGACACCGTTGTATTGCTCAACAATCTAAAAGTCAGTCCTGTGGTGCCTTTGTTATGAAAGTGCATAAGTCCGAAGACGCCAACAAGAAAAAGCAATGGGATTTGCTCGAAAGAGGACGTAAAATAGCACTCGACTCAATACGAATAAAAGGAGCTAAGGCATATAGTATCATTCTGCAAAAAGACTATAAGATACCGCAAAACATTGCAGATACTATAAAATTCTAAAAACGTGTCATTTCAGTAGTAAACAAGATAGGCAAATATGAAACAGTTAACTTATCAATATTTGTATAAAGATATAGTAGAAGCGTTGCGACAGGAGCATTTGTTATCGGCCCTACAGTTATTACAAGGTATGGCTACAACATTAAAATCATGGAGTGTGAAAGAAGAAACTGACACATTACTTGAGTCATATCAAATACTATTAAGTTATATGGCAAAAGGTGTTGACGACCCTGAGCGCAACAAGATGTACGTTGGATTTAGACGTCGCACCTATGAATTAGCAGAAGTACTCAATAGAGTTGGCTTACTTATGAACGACACGACTATCTATGCTACAAGTTTTCGCACACTATGCCAACTCTATGGAAATGATTATACATTGTCTGATATTCTTTATAGCCAGTATCCCTTACGCGACAAGTTTGATGCAATCTGGCTTTCAGCGGCATGGACTGCAGATGATGAGTTAACGGTAGCAAATTATATGGCAAATAACGCGGTCAATGAAATTGACACATGTTTACTCCTTAGTGCTACAACCATAGCCGCAATGCAGTTTTTTGACATCGCAAAGTATCGTATACTAATTGATGCCGCACTCTCAACGAACATTAAGCTACGTGTCCGCGCATTAGTCGGAGTCATTTTTACACACATCATTCATTCTGAACGCATTGCACTCTATCCAGATGTAAACACACGCTTGGAATTAATGTGCGACCTTCCTCGATTTTCAAAAGAAATTGAGCACTTACAAATGCAACTCTTCTTAAGCCTTGAGACAAAGCGCATTGAACGCAATTTACAAGAAGAGATTATACCCCAAATGATGAAGCGCATAGAAAAGCTAAACATTGATACCAATACAGGACTTGATGAATTAAATGAAAAATTAAGTGAAGAAGACTTTAATCCTGAATGGAGCGATAACGCGCAAGATAAAAAACTAAATGACTATATGCATGAGTTTGTTGAACTACAACAACGTGGGGCTGACATGTATATGGGTTCATTCAAAATAATGAAACAACGTTTTCCGTTTTTCAACACCATAAGCAATTGGTTTTGGCCCTTTACGCTAAATCACCCAGAAGTACCTGAAAGTGCGCGCGAAAGTCGTCTTACAAGACTTATGATTAATAACGTGGGACTTTGCGACTCTGACAAATATTCGTTGTGCATGATGTCAACGCACATACCTTCTCAACTTAAGAATGACAAGTTCCAAGAAAGTATGCTTGAACGATTGGAAGAAGTCCAAACTAATCACGAAACTGATGCAGAGACCTTGTTTAAGAATGAACTCCGCTCATACGTACAAGGCTTTTATAGGTTTTGCAACCTCTTCTTACATCACGAACAATTTACGAACCCCTTCCAACATGACCTATTTATCGTGAATTACGCGCCTTTTGACAAAATGCTGCGTGATGATAGTTTCCTCTTGCGCATGATAAACTTCGTGTTTAAAGACCAATCATATGCCTTGGCAAACAAACTCTTTGAACAGCTCTCACCTAACAACTATGATGCAGAAGTGCTACAAAAGTGGGGCATCTGTAACGAACACGAAGGCAACATAAGAAAGGCTATTGAGTGTTACAAACAATCAGATCTATTGAAGGGACATTCTCAATGGACATTAAAGCGACTTGCCCATTGCTACTCTCAAATGGGAGAGTACACCAAGGCACTTACATACTACGACCAATTGGCGGAACAAAATAATGAAGATGTTTCCATCGCACTTAAACAAGCAGAATGCCACATCCACCTCAAACAGTATGAAGAAGCATTCAAGTACCTATTTAAGGCAGACTATTTAGCACCCAAAACACGGGTAACAGAACGAGCCATTGCATGGTGTTCGCTGTTAACGCAGAAGCATTCTCAAGCAGAAAAGTACTATACAAAAGTCTTAGATGACAATCCTACTCCAACAGACTATTTCAATGCGGGTCACTCTGCATGGCTTTCGGGTAACATAGCTGAAGCCATCTCACGTTATCGTAAAGCAATCGCTGATAATCCTGACATAGCGTTCTTAAACAATGATAAGGATTTACTACACGCAGCTAATAAATCTGACGAGGACATTGCAATGATAACCGACGCGGTACTATCAAATTTATAAAAAAGACATTTCAATTCCATGAGACTTAGACATTTATTTGCGTTCGTTCTATCCGTTACTCTTATACAAACACACGGACAAAACAACACATCTGCAAAAGACTATTTTTATCAAACCTTAATGAAAGGTGAAGTTGGTCAAGCACAAAGTCAACGAATCTCAGTAAAGCAAATTACGGCTAAACGTCATGAACTTTGGCAAGCCTGGCAAGCAACCAATCGACAGTACAATCAAATCACACTGCCTCACCTCATGAGTTTAGCCACATGCAATCCCTCAAGTTGGCAATTACCAGATAGTTTAGAGCCCAATGCCACCCTCCCCTTTTACTACGGATATAAAGGCGAAAAACCCACAATGGGCTATCCCCTATTTATTTATCTTCACGGTTCTGGTCCCAAGCAACAAGAATGGCAAACAGGACTTGCTTTGGCTCAAAGTTTCAAAGATGCACCTTCTGCTTACTTTATTCCCCAAATACCCAATGAAGGCCAATGGTACAGGTGGTGGCAGAAGAGCAAACAATACGCTTGGCGAGCATTGCTGCGAAATGCTTTACTATCTGATAGTATCAACTCTAACCAATTATATGTATTCGGTATATCAGAAGGCGGTTATGGGTCACAACGCTTAGCTTCATATTATGCTGATTATTGGGCTGCAGCAGGCCCTATGGCTGGAGGAGAACCACTTAAAAATGCTCCTACTGAAAATCTGGGCAATATTGGTTTCATACTGCGAACGGGGGCTAATGACACAGGTTTCTATCGCAATCTTCTGACTCGCTACACGTTACAATCACTTGATAGTTTGGAACAACTCAGTCCCGCAGGCTATCGACATAAGGTAGAACTTGAAGCCAACCGTCAGCACTTCATAGACTATTCTCAAACAACTCCCTGGCTACGTCATTTTACCCGCAACCCTTACCCTACTCACTTCACGTGGGAGGACTTTGAAATGGACGGAGAGCACCGAACTGGTTTTTACAATCTGCGAGTAATAAAGCGACCTGACGAGAAACTTCGCACCCGATACGATGTCGACATCAACGACAACGAAGTAAACATTGTCGTCGAAAACGTTTGCTATAAAACCATTGAGCGTGACCCTATTTATGGTATAGAATTAAAATTTAAGAAAAGCTACACAAATGCCCAAAACGGTTCTTTCGTCCTTTACTTAGATGAGCATTTAGTAGACCTTACCAACAAGGTTACAGTAAAAGTCAACGGCAAGGTAGTTTATAATAAGCGTCCACAACTTGACTTGAAATACATGCAAGAATCACTTGCAACTTTTTACGACCCACAACGCATCTATCCCACAGCGATAAATATCAATTACTAATTACAAATTTCCACCTTCTAAAAAAGAGGGTGGAAATTTGTTTATAAAGATAATACTCGTGAAGGAGGTTCCTTCGTGGGGATTATCTGTTATTTATTTTTGAGTGCAAGTTCTCGCGTTTTATAGTCTGGCAGATAGTGTGCCATGAGTGCATGAAAGCGGACATTGTGCGAAGGTTCTTTAAGGTGGCAAAGTTCGTGTACAACAACACTTTCAATTGCTTCTTTGGGATAGAAAATAAGGCGAATGTTAAACGTCGCGATGCGTGCGGTTGGCATCATTGTCCCCCATTTTGATTTCCATAATTTATATTGTATAGCTCTTAATGGCTTTTCGTTCATTAAGGGTATCCATTTATCAACGTAATGAGTGATAAGTGCTTTGATTTCTTTGTAATACCACTTGTTTACAGCGTTGCGTATTTCGTCTGCATTGTAATCATTCGGAGTTTCTATAACTAAATTTTCACCCTCAATTCTTACGCTTATTTCTTTTACTTGTTTATGTTCTTCAACGTGAAGAACATATTTTTTTCCTAAATAGTAAAAGACCTCGCCCTGCTCCATAGCGTGCTGTGTCTTTTGATTTTCTTTTTGAATTCGAGCCTTACTACGTTCAAGCGCACCAATTAGCCACTCTTTGTTTTTATGTAGGAAGTCCATGACTTCTTCTTTCGGGCAAGATATTGGAACCGAGAGTTTTGCTTGCCCGTTGCGGCTAATGTAAAGTCGGATAGTTTTCACGCGCTTTACATTCACGTCAATTATAATGCCTTCAAAGTTTGATAGCATTGCGCCTATTGTTTGAAAATTAGTAATATCAAGTCTCTTCTTTCAAAAGAGATTGGGAAAGTTCAATGAGTTTTTGCGAAGTTTCGCAAATTATCGTTAGACTTATCGAAGCTAAGCTATTTCAACCATTTCACGCTTATCTGCAGATAGTTACAGGAGAACCTTCAGTACGTCAGCAGGATTCGTTCCTTTAACTACTACTATGATTACACCCTTGCAACCCTGTGAATCCTTATTGCGAACGATAGTGTACAGGTCATCAGATAGATGTGAAGCTCCGCTGTGTAAAGAACATCTTTATCCCAAGTACGCTGTGTTGCAAAAACTGTTACTTCGAAATATTCACGCTGTATCCAACGAAGCATTGCATTCGCGAATCTCACCCAGCATGTTAACCTTATGTTCATCTAAACAACCAGTACATGCTTCCAACATTTCTTCTTTTGTATACTGGCAACGGCCATGACATAGCATATTTATCAGTTTGACTGCCGTCGCACCACTTGTATCACTCAAGACGCTTGATAATTTAATGTCAGCAAAGGTATAATGATGAATAAAAGTGGACAAGGCGGCATCGAGGATACGATTACGTTTCCTTCCCCTAAATAATGGGGGGAGGAAACTTTATTTACATTAACAAAATTCGAGTAGCTATTGAATCTTGTATTGTTTAGCAATCCAATCCATGTTTAGCTACTTCTTGTACAATCTCTTACTTACGGTTCAAATATTCGTCTACTTGTTTGGCAGCCTTTCGTCCTCCCGCTATACAGCGAACGACCAAACTTGCACCCGTTGCAGCATCACCTGCTACAAAAACATTTGATGCAAATGCTGGCTGTTGCGGACGGAGGAAACCCATTGCCAAAAATACGATATCGCATTCTATCACTTCTTTCTTGCCCGTTGGTACCATAAGTGGACGTCCTCCTTCTGGGTTAGGTTGCCATTCTACTTCTTCAACCTCGGCACCACAGACACGTCCGTCTTCCGTTCCAATAAATTTATTGGTCGTTAGTAACCAACGACGTTCGCAGCCTTCTTCATGACTTGAAGATGTCTTAAGCACCATGGGCCACTGCGGCCAGGGTGTATTAGGATTATGTCCAACTGGTGGCTTAGGCATAATTTCAATCTGTGTAACACTTACTGCACCTTGACGATTAGAAGTACCAATACAGTCACTACCCGTGTCACCACCACCGATTACCAATACGCGCTTCCCTTTAGCCGTTACACGTTCGTCGTCTGAAAATGTTTGGCCTGCGAGTACTCGATTTTGTTGTGACAAGAGTTCAAGCGCAAAGTGAACCCCTTTGAGTTCACGTCCTGGCACATTTAAATCGCGAGCCTGTGGTGTGCCTGTACAAATGCAGTAGGCATCATACCCTTCGGGCAGTTGAGTTACATCTATGGGAGTATTCACCTTAAATGTAATTCCCTCAGCCTCCATAATTTTAATGCGACGATTAATCACCGCCTTTTGCAATTTAAAGTTAGGAATGCCAAAATATAACAAACCACCAACGTACTCATGTTGTTCAAACACCGTAACTTCGTATCCACGATGATTTAACTGATTGGCAGCTGCAAGTCCTGCAGGTCCAGAACCTACGACTGCCACCTTCTTTCCATTACGCACAAACGTCTGTGGTTTAATATACCCCTCACGAAAAGCGGCTTCAATCACAGAGCATTCGTCTTCACGAATCGTTACAGGTGCATTCATTGAGAGCTTCAGCACGCAACTCTTTTCACACAATGCAGGGCAAATACGTCCCGTAAACTCAGGGAAGTCATTGGTAGCAGTTAAAATATCATAAGCCATTTGCCATTCACCTTTGTAAATGGCATCTTGAAATTCTGGTGGGCGATTGCCTAATGGGCATGCCCAATGACAGAAAGGCACTCCACAATCCATGCAGCGCGATGCCTGCAATCGGCGTTCACTTGTATTGAGTGTTTGTTCCACTTCGCCAAAGTCCGCCACACGTTCGTGAATGGGACGATAGCCAGCCTCTTGACGGGGAACAGATAGAAAAGCTTTAGGATTTCCCATAATTCTCGTTATGAATTAATGAGTTATTATGTTTTATTTTTTAGTAAGAATACTGATACGTTTAGTAAGTTCCTTAAATAAAAGGAACTTACTGAACGATTAATAATCACGCTGAACCTCAGCTATCTTTTGCTGCAACTTACGCATTTGCTCTTCAGCCAATACACGTTTGTACTCAATAGGAGTTACTTGAATGAAGTCATCAACATAATGGCTCCAATCATTGAGCATCGTACGTGCCAATTGTGAACCAGTGTAGAGGTAATGCTGGCGAATGAGCTCGTGTAGTTCCTTTCGCGATGCTGAGTCTTCTATCAACGAAAGCTCAACCATCTCCATATTACAGAAGTAGTCAAAGTTATGATGCTTATCCCAAACGTAAGCTACACCGCCACTCATACCTGCAGCAAAGTTACGTCCTGTTTCACCAAGTACGACAACACGGCCTCCTGTCATATATTCACAGCAGTGATCACCAACGCCCTCGACTACAGCTACTGCACCCGAATTACGCACAGCGAAGCGTTCGCCTACCTTACCATTAATATAAACTTCACCACTCGTAGCACCATAGAGCAAAGTGTTGCCAGCTATGGTATTATCTTCTGCATTAAAGCTTGAACGAACTGGAGGCATAACCGATATGCGACCACCGCTCAGTGCCTTACCCAAATAGTCATTAGCTTCGCCCTCAAGCTTAAAGTTAATTCCCTTAGTAAGGAAAGCACCAAAACTTTGACCTGCAGAACCTTTGAATTTAATATTTATCGTTTCGTCAGGTAGTCCATTCTGACCATACTTAGCAGCGACAACGCCTGAAAGCATAGCGCCAACAGATCGATCAGTATTGCCTATCGCATACTCAAGTGATACGTTTTTCTGACTTTCGATAGCTTGCGAAGCAGCTTTCAATATAGACTGATCCATTACGCTTTCAATATCATGGTGCTGTGCAATGACGTGATGAAGCGCAGCATCGTTGTTGACGCGGTGAAGTAAACGACTGAAATCGAGCGTTGCAGCCTTTGTATTAGCCTCTGCTTCACGAATCGTTATAAGATCAGAACGGCCCACAATATCACTAAAGTGGCGAAAGCCCATTGCAGCTAAATATTCACGTACCTCTTGTGCCAAGAAGCGGAAGTAGTTTACAACGTATTCATAATGACCACGGAAGTGTTCACGCAACTCAGGATTTTGTGTGGCTACACCAACAGGACAAGTATTGGCATGACACTTACGCATCATTACACAACCTAAGACAATCAGCACAGTCGTACCAAAACCAAACTCCTCAGCTCCGAGCAATGCCATTGATATTACGTCACGCCCTGTCTTTATCTGACCATCTGTCTGTAAACGCACCTGACCACGAAGGCCATTCAACACTAACGTTTGTTGCGTTTCTGACAAGCCTATTTCGGGTGAAATACCAGCATAGCGCATAGAAGAGGCAGGCGAAGCTCCTGTACCACCTTCAGCACCTGATATAACTATTAAGTCGGCCTTTGCTTTTGCTACACCAGCAGCAATCGTTCCTACCCCACTCTCCGCTACCAACTTTACGCTAATCTGAGCCTTGGGGTTAACGTTTTTCAAATCAAAGATTAGCTGAGCCAGATCTTCAATTGAATAAATATCGTGATGTGGTGGAGGCGAAATAAGCGAAATGCCTGGTATAGAGTGACGCGTCTTAGCTATAATCTGGTTTACTTTATAGCCAGGCAACTGGCCACCCTCACCAGGTTTAGCACCTTGTGCCACCTTTATTTGAATTTCTTCAGCATTTACTAAGTACTCGGTTGTCACGCCAAAACGACCTGAAGCAATCTGTTTCGTCTTACTGCAAAGCGATATGCCATCAAACGTCTCGTGGAAGCGCTCATTGTCTTCACCTCCCTCGCCCGTATTACTACGAGTTCCTAACTTATTCATGGCCAGAGCCAAGGCCTCATGTGCCTCCTTACTGATAGCACCGAACGACATCGCACCCGTTACGAAGTGCTTTACAATATCGTCAACGGACTCTACTTCGTCTATAGGGATTGGATTTAGCTTAAAGTCAAAGAAATCACGTAAGAAGATTGCTTTGTTCTTATGATCTACCAATTGGGTGAACTCTTTAAACTTCTTATAACTACCCAAGCGAGTAGCCAACTGAAGAGTTGAAATCGTTTCAGGATTCCACGCATGTTGTTCACCGTCCTTTCTGTAGCTAAACAAACCCGCATAAGGCAATAGGCCCTCTAACTCTCTGTCTTCATAACAAGGTGCATAACCTTCATCATGGAACTTGACATAATCACGTGCGATTTGGTCAAGATGTACACCACCAATCGTGCTCGCATCCGTGCCAAAATAGCTTCGCAACAAGTCTTCGCTCAAACCTATAGCCTCAAAGATGCGTGCACCGCGATAGGAACGCAAAGTGCTGATACCCATCTTGGAGAGCACCTTATACAGTCCCTTGCAGATAGCTTTGATATAATTTTTCTCTGCCGTCTCGTAATTCATCTGTACTTCACCACGATTTACTAAATCGTCAAGCACAGCAAAGGCCATATATGGATTAATAGCACTTGCACCATAACCAATCAAAAGAGCTGCGTGCATGACTTCGCGCGCTTCACCACTTTCAACGACAAGGGCTGTCTCCATACGTTTTTGCACCGAAATCAGATACTGATGAACTGCGCTTACGGCCAATAGTGATGGGATAGCAGCATGACTTTCGTCTACACCACGGTCTGACAAAATGATATAGTTAATACCATCATTAACGCTCTGCTCTGCCATGCGACACAGATTGTCTAGTGCTTCCCTAAGGCCTTGCGCTCCCCTTGCCGATTCAAACGTCATTGGCAACTTTACAGTATTGAAACCCTTATAGCGAATGTTACAAAGTATGTCTAACTGTCGGTTTGTCAATATAGGTTGTGGCAAACGTACCATTTTACAGTGGCTCTCGTTGGGAGAAAGTATGTTCATGCCTACAGCCCCAACGTATTCTGTCAACGACATGACCAACTCCTCACGAATGGGGTCGATAGCAGGATTAGTAACTTGAGCAAACTGTTGACGGAAGTAACTAAACAACGATTGTGGACGCTCTGACAGCACAGCTAATGGCGTATCATTACCCATTGAAGCGATAGGTTCACTACCGTTCGTTGCCATAGGTGTAATGGTGCGCTCTATGTCCTCACGCGTATAACCGAAGACACGAAGACGAACATCAAAGTCGTCTACTGAATTCTCCACCTTGCGGCCACTCTTCAATTCGTCTAATTCTATACGATTGGTTGACAACCACTGGCGATAGGGATAGGCTTTTGCTAATTGTTCTTTTAACTCGCCGTCATAGTACACCTTTGCCTCCTGCGTATCAATCAATAATATCTTGCCTGGCTGCAGACGTCCTTTCTCTTTTATATCAGTAGCCTCAAAATTGATTACACCAGCCTCTGAAGCTACCACCATTGTGTCATTCTTCGTAATAAGGTAACGTGCAGGACGCAATCCATTACGATCGAGCATACCGCCAGCATAACGACCATCGCTAAAGAGCAACGCAGCAGGCCCATCCCATGGCTCCATTAAGATAGAGTGATATTCATAGAAGGCTTTCAAGTCCTCTGATATAGGGTTCTTATCATTAAAACTTTCAGGCACCAACATTGCCATAGCATGCGGCAACGTTAGTCCCGACATCACTAAAAACTCAAGCACATTATCAAGCGAGGCTGAATCGCTCATGCCTGACTGAATGATAGGACGCAATTGACTAATGTCGCCTAAGGTTTCGGTTGAAAGCACTGACTCACGAGCTGCCATCCAAGCACGATTACCACGAATGGTATTAATCTCACCATTATGCGCTAAAAGGCGGAATGGCTGTGCCAACCCCCATGTCGGGAATGTGTTGGTTGAAAAACGTGAGTGAACGATAGCCAAACCACTCGTAAAGTAAGGTTGCGTTAAATCTGGGTAATACTCGCGCAACTGTGTAGAAGAGAGCATACCCTTATATACAATATTTTTTGACGAAAGCGAACAAACGTAAAAGTCTTTGTCCGTTATGCGCTTTTCTACTCTTTTACGTATTAGATATAATCTGCGCTCCAACGACTCTGCATCACCACCCGTTATAAACACCTGTTTCACCGCTGGCTCTGTAGACAAAGCGTCCTTACCCAAAATTTCGGAATTGGTAGGTACCGCACGTAAGTGCATCAGTGTCAATCCCTCACGCTCAACTTCTTCTATAAAGACGCGAAGAATGTCTCCCTGAGTCGTCTCGTCCTTTGGCAAGAAGAGCAACCCCGTACCATAACATCCCTTTTCAGGCACTGGAATGCCTTGAAGCAATATAAACTCGTGCGGTATTTGTAACATAATACCAGCGCCGTCACCAGTCTTATTGTCTGCACCCTCTGCACCACGATGCTTCATATTCTCGAGGACTTTCAAAGCAGAGTCAACCAATTCATGACTCTTGTTGCCATGAATATTGACTATCATGCCAACGCCACAGGCATCGTGCTCGTTTTCTGAACGATACAACCCTTCGTTAAGTCTGTTACTTATTTGCATAATGTCCTTGTATGTTATTGTGCTTTATACTTTCCTATAAATTATATATAGGTAGCCATACTGTGACAAGTTTTACCTTAGTTACGTATTACTTCCTATTTCTTTGCAAAAATACAATATTCATTTCAAAATAACGCTTTATGCTTAAAAAAATTTCATATTTCTATACATTCTATCGTTTTACATTACACTTTGTAAACTAAATCTTCTTTTATACACTAATATGTAAATACACCGCTTCGCTATTCACTCACAACTGTTTAACGCTTACAAGCTTCGCCTTCTCTGTCATTACAAACGCATTGTACAATCCCTCTAAAATGTAAAAATGTTCGTTCTGACATGCTTTACAGCATAACACAAGAATGTTTTACACTTAATTCAGTTCGAATATTGCTTCATTTACTTACATTTGTACAGTAAAGCGATAACACAACCAATTATATCATGAAAACAGAAAACATCATACTACAACTCGAAGCCAAGCATCCAGGCGAGACAGAGTACTTACAAGCCGTCCACGAAGTTCTTCTATCAATTGAAGATGTATACAACCAACACCCTGAATTTGCACAGGTTAAGCTCATCGAACGCCTTGTTGAGCCTGATCGCATCATCACTTTCCGCGTGCCATGGATTGACGACCAAGGTGAAGTACACGTCAATCTGGGCTATCGTGTACAATTCAACAACGCCATTGGTCCATACAAAGGAGGCATACGTTTTCACCCCTCAGTTAATCTCAGCATTTTAAAATTCTTAGGATTTGAACAGACCTTTAAGAATGCTCTCACTACCCTACCGATGGGAGGCGCAAAAGGCGGATCCGACTTTGCACCACGCGGACGAAGCGAAGCTGAACTTATGCGTTTCTGTCAAGCCTTTATGCTGGAACTTTGGCGCAACTTAGGCCCTGACCAAGACGTACCAGCAGGTGATATCGGAGTTGGAGGACGCGAAGTCGGATACATGTTTGGTATGTACAAAAAACTCACTCACCAACACACTGGGACCTTTACTGGCAAAGGCCTTGAATTTGGAGGTTCTATCTTACGAGCCGAGGCAACTGGTTATGGTGCCCTCTACTTTGTTCGCCAGATGTTAGCAGATTACGGCAAAGATATTAGTGGTAAAACCATTGCCGTTTCAGGCTTTGGCAATGTAGCTTGGGGATCTGTCAAAAAAGCCACAGAAATGGGAGCTAAGGTTGTAACACTTAGCGGGCCTGATGGTTACATTTACGATCCCAAAGGTGTGAGCGGCGATAAGATTGATTATATGCTTGAACTTAGAATGTCAGGCAACGACATTGTGTCACCATACGCTGAGCGCTATCCTGAAGCAACCTTCTTCGCTGGCAAAAAGCCTTGGGAGCAACATGTTGACATTGCACTGCCTTGCGCCACACAGAATGAGTTGAACCTTGAAGATGCCAAACAACTCTGTGACAATGGCGTTGGTCTCGTAGCCGAGGTGAGCAATATGGGCTGTACAGCCGAAGCCGTTGATTACTTCATTGCACACAATATGCCTTTCGCTCCAGGTAAGGCAGTCAATTCAGGCGGTGTCGCAACTTCTGGACTTGAAATGACGCAAAATGCCATGCACATTTCATGGACAGCAAACGAGGTTGACCAACGACTACACCATATCATGAGCGCTGTTCACGACCAATGCTTACGTTACGGAACGGAGTCTAACGGTCAAATCAACTTTGTCAAAGGGGCCAACATCGCTGGTTTTATGAAGGTTGCCCGTGCCATGATGGCACAAGGTGTCTTATAGGAACTATAAGTGTGCTCATTAGCATTTACGTAAACTGCAATTTGTCTGTCTAATTGGGGGGACGCGTCCTCACCTGGGGGCGACGCGTCCCCCCAATTAGGCTGACAAATTGCAGTTTGTCTCACATATATCCATACGTTTTCAGAACCTTTGATTTATCTTTCATGTTTCATTTTTTCTGCTAACTAATTGAATATCAATCATTTTGAAACATGAAACATACAACT
>ENA-UPWO01000438-UPWO01000438.1-human-gut-metagenome-genome-assembly--contig:-NODE-438-length-25580-cov-18.871937_pt1 | contig 25580 bp, 16 predicted proteins | sample MGYA00250056_ERZ773388 | MGnify/ENA primary metagenome ERZ773388 (study PRJEB29103, sample SAMN06112004) | human gut metagenome | biome: human gut; feature: ankylosing spondylitis patient; material...
ACCAAATTTTATTAGTTATATTACGTTAATTAACTCTCTCATTTTCAATCGATTACATAAGAATTAACAGAGTATTGCTTTATATAATTATAAGAATATTGTTTAACAATAAAAACATCAAAGAATCATGAAAGGTATCGTTTTAGCAGGTGGCTCGGGCACACGCCTCTACCCCATCACCAAAGGTATTAGCAAGCAACTCATACCAATTTTCGATAAGCCAATGATATACTATCCTATATCAGTGCTCATGCTCGCTGACATAAAGGATATCCTCATCATATCCACCCCTACCGACCTGCCGGCTTTCAAGCGCCTTCTGGGCGACGGCAGCGACTACGGCGTACGCTTCGAATACGCCGAGCAGCCTTATCCAGGCGGTCTGGCTCAGGCGTTCATCATCGGCGAAGAGTTTATCGGCGACGACAGCGCTTGCCTCGTATTGGGTGACAACATCTTCTACGGAGCAGGCTTCACACAGCTGCTGCGCGAGAGCGTGCAGAACGTGGAGCGCGACGGCAAGTCGACCGTCTTCGGCTACTACGTGAACGACCCCGAGCGCTACGGCGTGGCTGAGTTCGACGCCGATGGCAACTGCCTCAGCATCGAGGAGAAGCCCGAGCACCCGAAGAGCAACTATGCGGTGGTGGGCCTCTACTTCTACCCGAACAGCGTGGTGGAGATTGCGAAGAACATCAAGCCGAGCGCACGAGGCGAACTGGAGATAACAACCGTGAACCAGGAGTATCTGAAGCGCGGCGAACTGAAGGTGCAGACCCTGCAGCGCGGTTTCGCATGGCTCGACACTGGCACACACGACTCGCTCTCTGAGGCAAGCACATTCATCGAAGTTATCGAGAAGCGCCAGGGACAGAAGGTGGCTTGTCTGGAGGAGATAGCATACAAGAAGGGATGGATAACTAAGGAGAAGCTCACAGAGGTGGCACAGCCGATGATAAAGAACGAATACGGCAAGTATCTGATGCGCCTCGCCGAGGACAAGCGATAGGCGGCGCCAAGCGAAGGCCCGCAGAAAAGCACAAGGTAAAACATAGCCGAAAAGAAGATAAAGGATAATAAAACGCTTTAAATATACAACGCAAACAAAAAAATGGAAGGAAACAACAACCAACAAGGTTTATACAACGTACAGCAAGAGCTCGAGGAGGGTTCTTCCTTCGACTTTAAGATCATCTACACGACACTGATCCTCAACTGGCAGTGGTTCGTACTTTCATTAATCATCTGTCTAAGCGCAGCTGCCATCATGTTGCGCTACACGACACCTATGTACCAGTCGTACGCCAAGTTGCTCATCAAGGACGACAACAACGGCGGACGCAGAGGCGGCAGAAGCTATATCGCCAACTCGTCTACATTGGGTATGATGACAAACACCGAGGGTATCGACAACGAGATGGAGATTCTGAAGTCGACAGCGCTCGCTACAGAGGCTGTGAAGCAGCTGAAGCTCTACACGGTATACACTCTCGAAGGACACATCAAGGACCAGCTGCTCTACAAGAACCAGCCGGTGAACGTAGACCTCGATGTGGCTCACATCGAGACGCTGAAGAGACCTATCAGCCTCGTCATCGACAAGGACGAGAACGGCAAACTGCATGTGACGGGCACATATACCTACGTGCCTGAAGACCCCGACAAACCGTCGAAGACCTACGCCATCAACCGCACATTCGACGCTCTGCCGGCTCGCATCATCACAAGCGTTGGTATCATCACATTCACTGCCAACACGCTCTCGCCGATGCCCGACGATCGCAATGAGCTCGTGACAATCTATCCGCCGAAGATGATTGCAGGCAAGTATAGCGGTGCGCTCACCGTCAACCAGCTTTCGAAGAGCACTTCTATCGCCGGCTTGACACTGACCGACGAGATGCCGCAGCGTGCCAACGACTATCTGAAGCAGCTCGTGTTCAGCTACAACATGCAGGCTAACGAGGACAAGAACGAGATAGCGATGCGCACAGAACAGTTCATCAACTCGCGTCTTGAGAAGATCAACACTGAGCTGGGTGCTACCGAGGGCAGTCTGGAGGCGACAAAGCGCCAGTACAAGATTGTGAATCCGGAGGCTACCGGTGCACTTGGTTTCACCAACACCGACCAGTTCACACAGAAGCTGGCTGACATGGACATGCAGATAGAGTTGCTCCGCAGCTTGCAGCAGTACATGAACGAGCCGGGCAACAAGTATCAGACTCTGCCGTCGAACGTGGGTCTGAACGACGCTGCCGCTTCTACGCTCATCAACGACTACAACAAAATCGTTATGGAGCGCAACCGCTTGCTGCGCAGCGCCAACGAGAACAGCCCTACCATCACTCCGCTCACGGCACAGCTCGACGACCTCTCGTCAAGTATTCGCCGTGCGATGACTCAGGTGCAGCGCAACGCACAGATTCAGCGCAACTCTATACTGCAGGAGTACAACCGCTACTCGAGCATGATCTACTCTTCGCCTGAGCAGGAGCGTGTGCTCAACCAGATAGGCAGACAGCAGGAGGTAAAGTCGGGTCTTTACCTGATGCTCTTGCAGAAGCGTGAGGAGAACTCTATCTCGCTCGCCGCTACAGCCGACAAGGGTAAGCTCATCGACGACCCCGTATCGTTCGGACAGATAAGCCCGAAGAAGTCGATCATCCTGCTCATCGCGCTGGTTATCGGCTTGGCTATACCGACCATCGTACTGTTCCTCATCAACTTCTTCCGCTACAAGATTGAAGGACACGAGGATGTGGCTCGCCTCACCACTCTGCCTATCATCGGCGACGTAGCTATTGCAAGCGAGACAGCGAAGACGAAGGCAGACATCGTGGTACACGAGAACAAGAACAACGTCATGGAGGAGGTATTCCGTTCTATACGTTCTAACATCCAGTTCATGCTGAAGGAGGATCAGAAGGTCATCATGTTCACCTCTACCACATCGGGTGAGGGTAAGACCTTCACAGCGGCTAACCTGGCTGTGAGCTTCGCGCTGCTGGGCAAGAAGGTGTTGGTAATGGGTCTTGACATCCGCAAGCCGCGTCTTACCAATCTCTTCGAACTGAAGGACAAGAACATCGGTATCACCAACCTGCTCGTACACGACAACCCGACTCGTGAGGATATCTGCGCCAACATTCTGAACTCTGGCGTGAACCGCAACCTGGACATCATGCCAGCCGGTCCTATCCCGCCAAACCCTGCAGAGCTTGTGTCGCGCGAGTCGCTCGACAACATCTTCGCCGTTCTGCGCAAGGAGTACGACTACATCATCGTGGACACCGCTCCTGTAGGTCTTGTTACAGATACGCTGATGATTGCTCGTGTGGCTGACCTCACCGTTTATATGTGTCGTGCGGACTATACTCCGAAGTCAAGCTTCGAGTTCATCAACTCGCTCAGCGCTCAGAAGAAGTTGCCGCAGATAAGCATCGTTATCAACGGCATCGATATGTCGAAGAAGAAGTACGGCTACTACTACGGCTACGGCAAGTACGGCAAGTACGGACGCTACGGCAAGAGCGGCAGCTACGGCAGCAAGTACGGTGGCAGCTATGGCGGCAACTATGGTCTGAACTACACTTCGTACGGCGCTTACGGCAACTATGCTGACAGCAACTACGGCAACAAGGAGGACGATTCAATCAAACGTAAGTAACAATGGTTATAGCAGTTGATTTCGACGGAACTATCGTTGAGCACAAATACCCTGCCATCGGCAGGGAGCTGCCCTTCGCTACGGAGACATTGCGTATGCTGATACGCGACCGCCACAAGCTGATATTGTGGAGCGTGCGCGAGGGACGGCTGCTCGACGAGGCTGTTGAGTGGTGCAGGGAACGCGGCGTGGAGTTCTACGCCGTGAACCGCGACTACCCGGAGGAGAGCCGCGAGCACGACTCCTTCTCGCGCAAACTAAAGGCAGACCTATTTATCGACGACCGCAACATTGGCGGTCTGCCCGATTGGGGTACTATCTACCAGATGGTGAGAGACCGCAGCACGTGGGAGGAAGTATTGGAACAGCGCAACAGCAGCTTTGAACAGACGGAGGCCCCGAAGCGCAAGAAGAAGTGGGGAATCTTTTAAGCATACATACTTATAAAAACGAAAAAGACCATGCCGGAATACCGACATGGTCTTTTTCGTTTAAACCTTTGTTACAATATATTATTACTACTACATTATCTTATTACTCCAGCACCAATACATGGCTTGTGCCATCCTGCGCTGTGAAGACGTTCAGACCAATCTTCATCAGATAGTCGCCGCTATACTGCTTGCCGTTGCACTCCAAGTCTGACTGCTTGCCAGGCATGAGGTTTGTCTCCTTCACGGTGTACATCTTTGCAGCATCCAGTCCCTGCAGCTTCACGTTCTGCTGCGGCTCCTTATAGCGCGGATGCAGGTCGTAGGCGAAGAGCACTGCACGCTGCTTGTCCTTGCTAACGTAGTTGATAGCGCAATGGCTGCCTTCGTACGGTGAAACAAGACGATACTGGTCGCCTTCGAGAATCATCGGCTTCATGCTATCGTAGTTCTTAACGGCCTGCTGCACGAACTTGTAGTCGTCGGCAGAGAGCGACTTGAGGTCGATGTCGAAGCCCAACTTGCATGAGCTGCATACGTCGGTGCGGAACTTCACGGATGTGTTCTTGTTCCAGTTGGTGACGTGCGATCCCATTGTCTTTGCAGGGAAGAACTTCGAGAGGCTCCACTGGATGTAGATGCGCTCGTACGGGTCGGTGTCGTCAGAACACCAGAACTCGGTGAAGTACTTGAGCATCTCGTAGTCCATACGTCCGCCACCGCCAGAGCAGAGCATCATAGGCAGGTTAGGATACTTGTTGTGAATGCGTGTGAGCACATTGTAGATGCCACGAACGTGGTCGATATAGAAGTTGCCCTGGTTCTGCTTGTGATACGGCGAGTAGATATTGGTTATAACGCTGTTGCAGTCCCACTTGAAGTAAGCCACGTCGGGGTTCTCCGTCATGATGCGGTCGACGATGCCGTACACATAGTCCTGCACCTTAGGGTTGGAGATGTCGAGCACGAGCTGGTTGCGATAATAATATGTGTCGCGCTGCGGCTGCAAGATAACCCAGTCGGGATGCTTCTCAAACAGTTCGCTCTTCGGGTTCACCATCTCCGGCTCAATCCATATACCGAACTTCACGCCAGCCTTCTTTGCATCTCTAACGAGGCCAGGAATGCCCTCCGGCAACTTGCTCTTTGTAGCCTCCCAGTCGCCCAGTCCGGCGTGGTCGTCCTTGCGCGGATACTTATTGGCGAACCATCCGTCGTCGAGCAGGAACATATCTACGCCAAGGTCCTTGGCATCCTTCATCAGTTCGGCAAGACTCTGCTGGTTGAAGTCGAAGCCCGTATTCTCCCAGTTGTTCAGGAGAGTGAGGCGGTCGCCCATACCCATGTTCACCTGATACTGACGAGCCCAATTGTGCAGGTTGCGCGAAGCCTCGCCCATACCGTTGTCGCTCATCGCGAAGATGAACTCAGGAGTGGTGAACACCTCGCCTGCCTTCAGCTTATAGTCGGAAGCGTAAGGATTGATGGCAGGAATGACGCGAAGCGCTCCGACGTTGTCCACCTCAAAGGTGAAACGGAAGTTGCCGGGCCAGCCTATCGTGCCGAGCATCACCTTGCCCTCGTTCTCCTTGGCAGGCTCGTCGAAGCCCAACTCGAAGAAAGGCTCAGCCTGCATAGCGGCGCGTGTGCCGAGCTTTGTGTCGATAATCTTTTTGCCCGTGCTCAACTGGGTTGTCTCTGGCTGACCTTCCTTAGCCCAGTCGCTGTGATAGTTAGTGAGATAATACTTTGAAGATTTGAAGTAGAGCATCGTAGAGCTGTAGCGCCAGAGTGTGATGGCAGACTTCTCCTTGTGAGAGATCTCGCTCCATGCCTTTATCACATTCTCCTTCGGATAAGCCACATAGTGGAGCTTCACTGTCAGCGGATACACCTTGTCCTGAAGTGTGATGACTGTCTCAGTGCCACCCTTCACAGCTTTCTGCTCCGACGACTTATAATATAAATATGTAGTCATGTTGCCGTCGGCGTGCGTTACGGCAACAGCCGGCTCGAAGAAGTCTTCAGCACCCGAAGTGGCATACACCTCATGGCCGCGCTGGCACACTGCGCCGTCGGAAGCGGCATATACATCCCACTTAAGGTTCTCGTAGTCGGCAGGATTCTGCAACTTGTCACCGAGATAGACCTGATAGAGGCGGCCTTTTGGCGACACTTTCATCACGAGGTCGGTCTTTTCGGTAGACACACGGATGATTTCTTGAGCGAATGTGATGGCAGAAGTCATGCACATTGCTGCGATTAGCATAATAGTTTTCTTCATTTTCGTATGGTTTTTACAGGTTGTTTATATATCGATATTCTTGCATTGGCTTGTTAGAACTTGATGCTTGCGTTGAACTCTACTGTGAATGGGCGGAGATAGTTACCGCTCATGTACTTGCCGGCATACTTGCCAGCCTCATCCTTTGTGATAAGCTCCGAACCGCTGATTGTGCCCTTCGCACCCTTCTCATTGAAGATGTTAATGACGCTGACACCGAGACTCAGGTTCTTGTTCACATTCCAGTTGACACCACCGAATGTCTCCCAGTGGCCGTTGAAGTAGAGTGCCTCCTGAAGGTTGGCGTAGGTCTTGCCGAAGTAGCGGAAGCTGAGCCAAGCACTGAGGTTCTTCGTGATGTCGTATCTCGGGTCAAGCTCGATGAGCACCTGCGGAATCTCCTTCACAATCTTGTTGTTGGCATTAACGCTCATAGTCTGACCGTCGCTGAACGTAACGCTCGCGTTGTAGTTCTTGTATACAGGCTTCTGATAGGTGAAGAGAGCGTGCATGTGGAAGTTCTTGAACGGGTTGATTTCGGCAGATGTTGTCCAACCCAATGTCTGGATGTTGTAGATGAGCAACACGGTCTTGCCCTCAGAGGTACCAGGCTTGGTGAGGTTCTGCTGGTCGATATTGTTCGACTTAGAGATGTATGTCACCATCGACGAGAGGTCAAGCCAAGAGTTCTTGTAGAAGATACCGCCGCGAACCAACGGAATGGTCACGCGCTTGTACTGCTCCTCGGTAGGACCGGTGCCGGCATACTCGCTGATGCGCGGGAAGCGTGTGGCGATAGTGGCGTCGGCAGTAAGACCGAACTGGTTTGTTACGTTGTAAGTCATCTGCAAAGTGGCAGCATAGTTGAGCTTGTTCTTCGTAACGTTGGCAGGAGCAATGCTATGCTCTGTGGCTACGATAGATCCGTCTGCGGCTGTAGAATATGTATTGAAGTTGCCGAGATGGAAGCCACGGAAGCGTGACGCAGAAATCTGGTCTGCCGACATACGATAGTATTCGAGACGTCCGCCGTAGAACAACTTAAACTTAGGAGTGATGCGCCATTCGTCGGTGAAATAGAGAGCGAGTTTGTTCTCCGAACCCTTTGTATATTCAGGACTCAGCTCATTGTAGCCAAAGGTCTCTGAGCGGTGTGCGGTCTGCGTAGGATCGAGCGGATTGACGTACATCTGGCTCAGCGTACGAGGATAAGCCTCAACGGTGCCCGCCCACTGGAACGAAGACGAATAGTAGTTGAGGTGGTAGTACCACTCGTTCAAGCCAATCATCAGCTTGTGATTGTTCAGCTGCTTGCTCATCTCGGTTGTAAGGAGGGCGTTGCTCACCTTGCCGATGTGCAGCCAAGTGCGGCGGCCTTCGATGAGTCCACTGTATGCCGAACCGTCTGAAAGCTGGTAGCCGTCAGACTCGGCAACCTCAGAGATGGTGCTGCCGCCGTAGTCTACAAAGTTGGCGCGCGGAGCGTTCATATACTTGGCGTTCAACTTCCACAACCAACCGTTGTCAAACTGGTACTTGCTCACCAAAGCCACTTCATTGGCACGGTTGTCGTTGCCGTCGGTCATGTTCCAGGTCTCCATCTTGCCGGTCTTGGTGTTCAGATAGCTGAATGAACCATTACGCTGCACGTATGAATCCATACCCGGGTCGAAACCTGCAAGCTTCTTTATGCTACCGTCGCCGGCGTAGATGAACGGAGCGGCATTGGCGAAGTTGCCAGGGTTCTTGCTGTTCGAATACTTATATAATAAAGATATGTGTCCCTTGCCGCCGTTCAGTATGCGTGTAAGACCCAAATGGTAGATTTGCGTGCGGTCGGCATAGTCGGTGAAGCGCAACTTGAAGCTTCCCGGGTCGAAGTTCTGATACATGCCGGCTGTGTAGAGCCACTTGTCGCCGATGCCGCCAGAGAGGTTAAGGTCGAAGTTCTGCATACCGAAGTGGTTCGCCTTGTAATTGAGCTTACCGCTGAACTTCTTCTGACCCAACTCGCTGAACGCCGACACAGCATAAGCGATGTTGCCGGTCTTGATGGCACTCTCCGACGGAGTCATAAGGTCGGTGCCTTTCAGCGAAGCGTCGCTGCGCCAGTGAGCAGAGAGTTTGTGCACGGACGACGAGTAAACGGCAGGCAGTCCGTTCTCGTATACCGTTACGTCTTCGCTCGGCAATCCGATCTGAATCTCGCGCGGTTTGTTGGCGTCAGAAGCGTTGAGCATCACGTTGCGCTCTTCCTTCTTCTGCGGTTCCGAATCGTTTGTTGAATTGTTTTCTGTATGCGTCTGTGCATACATGCCCGTAGAGGCAGAAGCCAAGAGGGCGAATGAGAATGTTTTAAGTTTTAGGTTCATATCCGTTGTGCTTATGTTTTCGGTTGCAAAGTTACAAGCTATATCGGCAGATTGTATGTGTGCGTAAAATGAAAGTAGACATAAATTAAGGTATCGAAACTTATAACTTATTATATATCAGAATATTTAAAGCTTTAGTCTTTTTTATCAAAGTAAATGGTTTTATCTTAATAATATTAGCTAAATTTGCAGCATTAAAGCTAAAAACCCACTATTATGCGCATCTTTTTATACCTATTGTTCATCTTTTTGCCGCTACAGGCTACAGCCCAAACCAAGTTGGCTACAGCCGGCATCTCTGGCGAGCAAGACCTGCTTGACCTTCTCGACAGCTATGTCGACAAGCGCGACGCATACTCCAAGCAGAAAGAAAAGAAGATTGACCAACTGAAGCTGAAGTTGCGAACGGCGGAAGACATCCCGCAGCGACTCGCACTTCTAAATAGTATCTATCGCGAATACTATACATACCATTACGATTCGGCAATGGTATACGTGAACCGCGGTCTCGCTCTATCAGAGAGCGAGAACAACGCCTACTACACAACGCTCAACAAGATAAATCGTGCAGCGGTGTTGTCTACGGGTGGTTTCTACAGTCAGTCGGAGGAGTTGCTTGAGGATATAAAAAAGAAGGGTGTGCCTAAGCAGCTAAAGCAATACTATTATTATACACGCACGTGGCTGTACAACTATTGGGAGGCGTTCAGCAACAAGTCGGAGTTCATGGGCTATTACCATAAGAAGAAGTTCGAGAATCTGAAGCTCACGATGGAAGTCACAAGCAGCAAGGATGTGGCTCTGCATGCCTACCTTAGCGGCGAACTGGCTTTCCTCACCAACCCCATGAGCAAGGCTGTGCTACAATTCTACACAAAGGCTCTGCAGAACAGCCGGGTAGACAGCCGTGTGCATGCCTCGGCAGCCTACTGCATAGCACGCTATTATCGCGAGTTGGGCGACACGCAACGATATGAAAAGTACATTATTGAAGCGGCTATCTCGGACATAACATGCCCTTTGAAGGAGAATCTTGCGCTGCAGGAGTTCTCTACATATCTGTATGAGAAGGACCAGAAGTATGCCGACCATGCGGCACGTTACATCTATTGCTCCATGGAGGACGCCCGATTCTACAACAACCGACTGCGTATGCTCGAGATTTCGAGCATACTGCCTATCATCGCCACAGCCAATCAGGAGGCGTTAGCGCATAAGGAACGTATCGTGAGAGGCGTGCTTGCGGTGGTTAGTTTTCTGTCGCTGATGTTGCTGGCAATGGCTATCTTCGGCTACAAGCAGAACAAATGGCTGGCAGGTAGCCGCCGAGAGGTAAAGACACAGAACCGGCAGCTGAAGGAACTGAACGAACGACTCATAGCGACCAACCATCGCCGCGAGACCTACATGCGTTTGTTCATGGACATTAGTGCGGTGTACATCCGCAAACTGATGGAGTACCGCAAACTGGTGAGCAGAAAAATAAAGGCCAACCAAACGGCTGACCTTCTTAAGACTATAAACAGCTATAAGCTCGCGGAGGAAGAGGCGACAACGTTCTACACTCGTTTCGACCGCGCCTTCACGGAGCTGTATCCTGGTTTCGTTGACGAACTGAACAGTCTGTTGCTTCCAGAAGGAAGGATTGCGCAGCCATCTCCTAACACCCTGACTACAGAAGCGCGCATCTACGCGCTAATGCGTTTGGGTGTGACTGAGAGTCAGGAGATAGCCACACTTCTGTTCTACTCGACACAGACAATATACAACTACAAGTCGGCGATGCGCGCACGGGCTGTGAACCGCGACACGTTCGACGAAGACATCAACAGACTATGCCATGTTGGGTAATGGTCTTTTCCCTAAGATAAGCAATTACTTCAGCAGGAAGTCCTCGGGGTGCTGGAATCCGTTGAGGTAGTCGCGGGCTGCCATGCGCTTCTTGCCGGCAGGTTGCAGCTCTACAAGCTCGAGCCACTCGTCGACGGTAGCAACGAGAAGACGGCGGTTCTCTGCCTTGAGCGTTCCTACTTCTACACCGGGTTGGTCGCCGGTCTTTGCTGCCTTATAGTCTGGTGCACTTGAGACAAGTGCACCCCCTATTGATGACTCGCCAGTCTTTGCTGTCTTATAGATCTTAAGCACTTGGGCAGGAGCGTTAGCGTCGCGCGGAGTGAGCATACACCATGCGCCGGGCACCGGCGACAGACCGCGCACGAAGTCGTAGATGCGCTTTGCTGAGAGCGAGAAGTCGATGGCGCAGGTCTCCTTGAATATCTTCGGAGCGCCGTGGTGAGCCTCGCTTTCCTGCTGCGGCTGCGAAGGCACGTCGCCGTCGGTAGAGAGCACGAGGTCGACGGTGTCGGTGCAGAGCTCTGCGCCGAGCTGCATAAGTCCGTCGTATACATACTCAACATCGGCGTCGTCGGGGATGGGGAACTCGCGCTGCGCGATGATACGACCGGTGTCGATGTCGTGGTCGAGGAAGAATGTGGTGACGCCGGTGCGGGTCTCGCCGTTGATTACAGCCCAGTTGATTGGCGCTGCGCCACGATAGTCGGGCAGCAGGGCGGCGTGAACGTTGAACGTGCCGAAGCGCGGCATAGCCCACACCACCTCGGGCAGCATGCGGAACGCAACAACCACCTGCAGGTCGGCGTTGTAGCTGCGCAGCTCCTCAAGAAACTGCTCGTCTTTCATCTTCACGGGCTGCAGCACGGGCAGATTGTGCGCCAGAGCGTACTCCTTGACGGGCGAAGGGCGCAGCACCGATCCGTGGCGACCTACGGGTTTATCGGGCTGCGTCACAACAGCCACTACGTTATAACCGTTCTCAACAAGTCGCTGGAGCGATCCAACGGCAAACTCAGGTGTTCCCATGAACACTATGCGGAGGTCTTTCTTTTCCATATATCTTTTTACTTTTTTACTCTTTTACCTTTTTACTTTTACAAAGTTACGTTTTTTTCGGCGAATATCATTCATGCTTGTAATAAAGAGCAAGAAAATTGTCTTTAAACTTACGGCATAACAAGAAAAAGCATTAACTTTGTAAAAGCAAAAAGGTAAAAAGTAAAAGAGTAAAAGGTAAAAAAACAAAATAGGAAATAACAATGACACAGAAAGAAGACATTCAGAATGCCGTGAACGTGATGCGTAATGGTGGCGTGATACTCTACCCTACCGACACGGTGTGGGGAATAGGCTGCGACGCAACGAACGCTGAGGCAGTGGCAAAGGTGTACAAGATAAAGCAGCGCGACGACTCGAAGGCGCTTATCTGCCTCACCGACTCGGTAGACCGCGTGCAGCGCTACGTGCGCGACGTGCCACCGGTGGCTTGGGACCTTATGGAACTTGCCGAGAAGCCTACAACGGTAGTGCTCGACGGCGCCGTTAACCTCGCTCCTAACCTAATCGCCGAGGACGGCAGCATCGCTCTGCGCGTCACCAACGAGCCGTTCTCGAAGGAGCTTTGCTACCGTTTCCAGAAGGCTATCGTGAGCACAAGCGCCAATATCAGCGGCGAACCGACGGCACAGAACTATCGCGACATTGCGCCGGAGATACTGGAGGCTGTCGACTATGTGTGCTGGACTCGTCGCCAGGAACACAAGCCGCACACTCCGAGCAGCATTATCAAGCTCACTAAGGACGGACAGGTAACCATCATACGCAAGTAAATGGAACAGACTGCGATTGACAAGAAAGACGCAACGCTGGAAGAAAGGCTGTACGCTTGGCGCACGAAGCATTTTTCCGACCGTCAGGCGACTATCATCCTTGCCCTCTGCATCGGATTCTTCGCGTCGGTGGCTGCCTACGTGCTCCACTCGATAATTCACATCATACAGCACATGCTGACGTCGAGGTTTCATGCCGACACGTTCAACTGGCTCTACCTGATGTTCCCGGTTGTGGGTATCTTCTTAACGTCGCTCTTCGTGCGCTACGTGGTGAAGGACAACATCTCGCACGGTATCACGCGCATCCTCTACGCTATATCCTCGAAGCAGTCGCGACTGAAAGGGCACAACTGCTGGACATCGGTTGTGGCGTCGGCTATCACCATCGGCTTCGGCGGATCGGTAGGTGCCGAGGCGCCTATCGTGCTCACGGGTTCGGCTATCGGTTCCAACCTCGGACGACTCTTCGGCATGGACAAGAAGAAGCTGATTCTGCTTGTTGGCTGCGGTGCTGCCGCCGCCATCGCCGGCATCTTCAAGGCGCCCATAGCCGGACTGGTGTTCACACTCGAGGTGCTGATGGTCGACTTGAGCATGGCGTCGCTGCTGCCTATCCTCACGGCAGCGGTCACGGCTACATGCTTCACGTATATCTTCATGGGCAGCTCGTCGCTGTTCAGCTTCCACCTCGACAGCATGTGGAGCGTGGAGCGTGTGCCGGCGTGCATCATCCTCGGCATCGCCTGCGGACTTGTGAGTCTCTACTTCATACGTTCGATGTCGGTATGCGAGGGCATGTTCGGCAAGCTGAAGCAGCATCGCTGGGCTAAGCTCGCATTGGGCGGAGTGATGCTCAGTTCGCTCATTTTCGTGTTCCCCGTGCTCTACGGCGAAGGCTATTCTGCCATCAACGTGCTGCTCAACGGCACGAGCGAGGCAGACTGGAACGAAGTGCTGAAGAGCTCTATGTTCTCGGGCGACGGCAGATGGCTCATCGTGTTCATTGCGCTCGTCATTCTGACCAAGACATTCGCCACAGCTGCCACAAACGGCGGTGGCGGTTGCGGCGGTACGTTCGCGCCGTCACTCTTCGTCGGAGCCTTCACCGGATTCCTCTTCTCACGACTCTGGAACATGTACCAGGTGGGCATCTATATTCCTGAGAAGAACTATACGCTGCTCGGCATGGCTGGCGTCATGGCAGGCGTTATGCATGCGCCGCTTACGGGCATATTCCTCATCGCCGAGATTACGAACGGCTACGATATGTTCATGCCGCTGATGATTGTGAGCATTGCCTCGGTGATGACTATCAGCATCTTCGAGCCGCACAGCATCTACGCCATGCGTCTTGCTCGCGAGGGCAAGCTCCTTACTCACCACACCGACCGCTCTGTGCTGACGCTGATGAAGATAGACAGCGTGATAGAGCGCGACTTCACCGCCGTTACGCCCGACATGCCGTTGGGCAAGTTGGTGAACGCTATCTCGAAGAGTCACACGTCGTTCATACCGGTGCTCGACAACGCCGGTTCGCTGCTTGGCGAGATCGACATTACGAAGATTCGACACATCATGTTCCGCGCCGAACTCTATAACAAGCTCACCGTTCAGCAACTGATGCTGCCCATTGCGGCGCAGGTTGGCGAGAGTGATTCGATGGAGGAAGTGATGCGCAAGTTCGATCTTAAGGGCACACGCTATATGCCCGTGGTGAATGTCTCAGGACATCTCACGGGATATATCTCGCGTTCAAGAGCGTATAGCATGTACAGAAAAATGGTAGCCGATTTCTCGGCGGAATAAAAAAAGTAGCGGAGGTCTCCGGCCTCCGCAGCAGTTAACTTGACTGAATATAGTCTTGTTGCTTGCTGCGGAGGCCGGAGACCTCCGCTACTTTTTTGCTTTATTGATTTTAGAACGGATAACCGATTGCGAAGTGTAAGCTCTGGCTATCCTTAAATTTGTCGAAGTTGTAGAAGCCGTTCTTGTACGGCAGGTGCAGACCTACACCCCAATCGAGGCGAAGCACGAAGAAGTCGAGGTCGTAGCGTATGCCGATGCCCGTGCCAACCGCCATCTCCTTAAACATGTTCTTCGGTTTGAACACCGCACCCGGACGGTCGCTGTCGCTGCGCAGCGTCCACACGTTGCCTGCGTCGAGGAATAATGCGCCGTAGAGGTTGCCGAACATACGCGGACGATACTCGAGGTTCATCTGCAACTTCAAGTCGCCGGTTTGGTCGAGATACGAGAGGTAAGAAGTCTGGGCATGATAGCGACCCGGACCGATACTGCGCACGTTGAACGCACGTATGCTATTGGCGCCGCCTACATAGAACTGCTCGCTGTACGGTGCGCTTATCGCATTGCCATACGCCCATACAACACCCATGTTCACGTGTCCGACGAGTGTGCTGTGCTCCGTCACCTGCCACGTCTTGCTGTAGTCGGTCTCCACTTTCAGAAACTGAGCGTACGGATTCTTGAACATCGTCTTCTCCTTGTCAGTCCACTTCTCGCCGAACGCCATGTATCCGAGCGAAAGCAGATTGGCAGCCTCGCTCACCGACACCTGCCAGAAGATAGGATTGTGAAGGCGCGCCGGCGACTGGTATGTAAACGTGTAGCGCATCTTAGGCACAAACTGGTCGCTCATCGCCACAAGCAGGTACGGACTCTTGTTGACGAGATCGGTGAACGCCGGCGTCATGTGCTTCATGTACTCGTACTGCAGTATGAGCGGCGAGAACTGGTGCTGCACGATGGCTCTCGGCTGCGTCTTGTATGTCAGCTCGCCCGACACGATGTGGCGCTGGAAGAAGCCCGAGCGGTTGAGCACGTCGAACGATCCCTTGATGAGCGTTGTCGGCGTAGCATAGCGCTGGCGTATCGGCTTGCCTTTTCTGCGACGTATATGGCGCAAGCGGCGCATGATATTGTTCACAAACAGCAGGCGCGGCATCTCTACCGACACATCGGCACCATATTCGTACGAGTTGAACTTCGAACTCGAGCCGTCTGCCTGATGTCCCGTCTGCCATTCGTACGAGCCTTTCAGATTCAGGGTGAGTTTCTCGCCGCCTCGGAAGGCGTTGCGCTTCACCAAGCCGAGGTTCAGTCCCGGACCCACACGCCCCGTTGTCTTTCCTACCAGGTTGCCCTCGAGATAAACATCGTATGGCTTGTCGAACACGCAGTTGAGCGTGAGGTCGAGCGTGTCGCACGTTGCCGAAGTGTCGCGCGGAGCGAACGCAAGGTCTACACGCGAGAAGAGTCCCTTCGCCGTGAGCGTGTTGATGGTCTGCTGATAGTCCTGATAGCTGTAAAGCTTGCGGGGCTTTATCTTCATGTCGCGAGTGATTACGCTGCGGCGCATCGGCTCGCGCTTGCCGTTGTACACGATGGTGTAGTTGCGGCGGCGTATAGTATCCTTCAGTTGCTCCAGCACCGACTGCTTGCGCATCTCGAGATTGATGCGACCGACGTACCACTTGCGACCTACCGCGGCAGGCAGACTGTCGGCGTAGTGCAGACGCACCTGCACCTCGCCCGGCTCGGCGATGGTATCGGCGAGATATGTGGCGTAGCTCGGCTGATAGTAGAAGAAGCCGTTGTTGCGCAGGAGCGTCGAAATGCGTGTTCGCTCTGCCTCAAGCACCGAGACGTCGAACGGATCGCCGGCTTTCACAAGCGACTCCGACGCCTTATTCTCGATAAGTTCGTTGGCTTCTTCGGGGAAGTTGTGATATGTCAGCGTGTCTACGGTGTACAAGTCACCGAAGTTGACGTTATACTTCACCTTCGCCGTGCGCGAACTGTCGGATGTAAGCACATCGTAGTTGACATAGCCGCCGAAGTAGCCACGCGCACGCAGCAACTCGCGCACCACCTGCGCATGCAGCTGCGGATTGACCGAGCTGAGCAGCACCGGCGCCTTGCCGAACGTTGTGCGCATCCACTTGCCTATGCCGCCGCGCGAATGTTCGAAGGCGTTGTATATCCACAGACGGTACGACGGCATGCGGTAGTACGGACTGCCGAAAAGGGCGCCGTTGGGCGTTGTGGCGAGCGCCGCCTCCACTTCCTCCTGCGTAGAGTAGAAATGGTCGCAAGGCTCGTAGTTCTCGTACCCGGTCTTGCGCAAGCCCGTGAACAGCTTGTCGTCCTCGGGCACAGAACTTGTCGACGAACAGCCGACAAGCACCATTACACATATTATTATATATAGCGTATTCTTCATAAACCTTTACTTTTTATCGCCCGAAAGCGCCGTTTTCGTTTTCTTAACCGCCGTCGAGTCCTTCTTCTGCGCTGCCGTCGAATCGTTGTTATTCACAATCGTGTAATTCTTCTTCTGAACCAGCGCACCGTTCATCGGCATCGTGTATATGTCATCTGTCTTGCGCTTGAAGCGGAAGATGTCTTTCAGACTCTGCAGCTTGCGGCGCCATACGAAACCGCCGCCGAACTGTCCGACGTAGCCTTCGAGCCAATCGTACGTAGCGCGGTCGTAGAAGAACTTCAGATACTTGTTCGAATTGGGCGAGAGGCGATACTCCATCGCGATATTATCGAAGAACGTGTCGTTCTGATTCTCTATCTCGGCACCGCTCGACACCTTACCGCCTATCACGATGCGCAGTCGATTGTTGAGGAAGCGTTTCGAGAACTTGAACGAGTAGTCGGTGTGTACGGCGCCCGATCCCAACTGCGTGTTGTCCATGCCGAACGAGAGGTCGAGCGTGCGCAGCGCGTTGCCCGATATGGCTGTAATCTGCGAACTGAGGAACGAACTGAGCGCACTGTTCATGTTGAATGCGCCGGCGCTGGTGTCTGAGAGATACATGCCCGTGGTGAGCATCGTAACGGCGAGCTTGCCGCGGTTCTCAACCGACTGTGTCATCAGCTCGTTGTGTATCTCCTGGTCGTCAGGCGCGTCGATGGTGAACTGCAGACCCATGTCGTTGAGCGTCTTTGTCAGCTCCACGCCGCACTCGAACGTCACGCTGCGTCCTACACCCGCATCGTTCGTGACGGTAGTCTTGTTCTCCTCCGTCGCCGTGATGTTCAGACGCGGATTCATTGCGTCGCCGAAGAACTCTACGTAGCTTCCGTCCTTGATGGTGAACGTCTTTAGCGGGATAACCGGCAGCGAGTATTTCATCTCGCCCTGCCCTATCGTGTATCTGCCGTAAAGACCAAGTCCGTCGGCTTCGGTATATTTCATTCGCAGTTGGCCGCCTCCTACGATATCCACGTAGTTCGACTTGTCTGCGTTCAGCGCGCAGAGCACATGAGCGCCCTCGTCGATGTTCACCGTGAGGTCCATCGTAAGACCCGTAAGCGGTGGACGCACCACCTGCGTAGCTCCCGGGTCCTTAAAGTTCACGAACTTCACGAGTCCGTCGAGCTGGTTGTCGGTAGAGAGCGGCGAGTCGCGCAGAATGTACGTGATGTCCGACGAACCGAGCACGTCGAGACGACCGCGGAAGCGCAAAGCGTCGAGCGGTCCGTCGGCAAGTCCGAGGAAGTTGACGTAAGCCTTGCCGAACGCCTCCGAGCGAGCCTTCTGCTTCGAGTCGATAAGCAGATAGTTGGTTGCACGCATACGCATATACATCGTCATGTTCGACAAATCGGCGAAGTCTACATTGCCGTAGAGCGTGAGCGGATTGCCGTTGCGTGCGAAGAGCTGGAAGTTCTCGAACTGCATCTTGCTGTCTGTTATCGTCACCGGGTCGTCGCAGAGTCGCATCTCCACACCGTAAGGCTCACTCGCCACGTAAGCCGAGTCGAACATCAGTTCGCCGTCCACGTCAAAGCGGTTGAGCTGTCCGTCCACCTTCACGTGTCCGTCGGCATAACCCTTGAAGTTGAGCAGTCTGTCGGGCATGAAGCCGTTGAGCAGCAGCAGAGGAGTGCGCTGCAGCTGCACATCTGCCGAGAGATGGCCGAATCCGCTTGTCACGTACGTACCGCTGAGCGTGCATACCTCGTAGTCGTCTACAGAGAATGTGCCGTCGACACAATGCTCGTTGCCGCCTTCGCGCGGCATGTATACGAACTCGCTCGCCACATCGCCTATCTTGCAACCCTCGTACGCCATCTTGTCCACACTCACGAACGAAGACACCGACATCATGCCGTCGTGGTCGATATAGTGGAAGTCGCCGTTCATCACGCCCGACACCTTCGGAGCATACGGAATGACGGATAGCACCTTGGCGAGGTCGAACTTCGTCAGTCCGATTGTGATGTCCTGCTGTGCTTCGGTGCTGTCGTTGCTGAACACCTTCACACCCATGCCGTCGTCTGCCAGCAACTTCATGTCTGCCGATATGCGCTTGTTGTCGGCGAAGAACACATAGTTGCCCTTGTTCACCTTGAACTGCTTGTAGCCGAACACCGGGTCGATGCCGCCGAGCGACACACGCACTCCGTGCTGCTCCATATCGGCTTTCAGTCCGAGCGCCACGCCGAGACGGTTGCGGTCGTCGAACACGCGTGTACCGAAGAAGAGCGACTGCTTGTAGAACGCACCGCGGAAGAGAGCGTTGAAGACGTACTGCTTGTTATATCGGTTGTTGCGTATCTGTCCTTCGAAGTCGGTCTTCACCGAGTCCGACCGCACGGCTACGCGTATCGTGTCGAGCTGCATGCCCGAAGCCACGAGCGAGTCGATGCGCACCGTGCCGTTGATGCCTTTCACGGGCGACATGTTCATGTTTATATATGCGTCCTGGAACTCGTAACCGTAGTGGCGTGCCGTGCGCGAGATGATGTTCTCCTTGCCCGCATCGAGGTAAACGGAGAGTTCTGGCAGGCGTTCGCGCAGTCGCAACTGGTCGATATATCGCTCGTTGCGCTGCTTCTGAGCCTCAACGCCTATTGACGAAAGACGGTTGAGGATATGTTCTACCGAACCGCTGCCGTCGAGTCGCAGCGCAAAGTCGCCGCACGTCACATTGGCGTGTGTTGAGTCGCGGCGTGTGAAGATGTCCATCACCACGTTCTCTGGTCGGTAAGCCGCTGCCGAGTCGCGCACTACGATGTTTCCTATCACGCCCTTCACGCTGTGTGTCGACGCAAGGTCCGACTGCACGTCTACATGAGCGGTCATCGACGTTGTGAGCGGTGTCTTGGTGATACCGAGTTTGTAGAAGTCGGCATAGAGCAGGTTGCAGAGCAGGTTTGCGTCAATGCGTCGGTTGTCGAGCACGGTGCGCAAATCGATGATACCGTTGAGCAGCGGTGTGCGACTGTCGATCAACGCTCTGCCGACACCGTTTTTCACCTCAGCTTGCAGACTCACGTTCGAGAGGTCGTAGCCCGAATAATGGAAGTTGCCAACCCTTACACGTGCATCCATTCGGGTGCATGGCGAGAGGAAGTCGAAGCCTGCGCCGTCGGCAACGAGTTCGCCGCTGAACGGATGCAGACCACTGCCCGGCATGAAGTTCTGCAAGGGCAGAGCGTACGCCGTCAGATTGGCGCGGTATGCCATTGAGCGCATGTTGAACGCGCCTCTGCCTCGCACCGAACCGCCACCCTGCGTAGCCACGAACTCCGTAGCATACTGCGGTCCGTTCACCTTGCAGTTGCCTTTCAGCGTTATGCCGTCAGGTATGCGCACCGCCGTGTTCTTGTCCAGACCCAATGCTGGCTGCAGGAAACTGATGTTGTCGGCACGTGCGTCGAGGTTGATGTCGGCTGTGAGGCGGTCGGGGTCGGTGAGGTTGCCCGCCTTTCCGTCCGCCTTTATGTTGAATGCCGTGGGGAGTTTGACAGAGATGTCTCGAATCTTAAGGTTCTTCATGTTGCCGTTGATGTCGGCATGGAGGGCGAGTGGCTGTTCGGGCAGTCGCAAGACGAACTGCAGCGGCATCATTCCGAGCGCCAGCAGCATGTCCGACTTGCCTACGGATGCGTCCATCTTCAGACGCATCACGCCTGGGTTTGTGTCGGCGAAGGTAGAGAAGTCCATGTCGGCACTCGCCTTGAGCCACGACACGGGCGTAGTGAGTCGGAAGTCGGGCAGCGCTATGTGCGCCGTGTCGAGCCGCACGTGTCCATTTGCGTCGGTCACGCTAAGTCCGCTCTGCTCGCGGAAGGCGCAGCGGTTGAGAGCGAGCTGCAGCTTGGTGGCTTCCTGCTCGAAGCAGAGCGAGTCGATGCGCAGCGAAACGCCTTTCAGCGCAATGTGATTCACGTCGAGCCCCTTCTGTCGCATGGCGAAGTTGTTGTCGTAGCTGACGAAGCCGTCACGCCAGTCGAACGAGCCTACTTTGTATATGCCCGTACCGAGATTGATGTCGCCGTCGGTAGCCGACGCATCGGTCAGCCCTACGCCTATGGCGAGTGTGTCGCCGGGCATGTGTATCTTTACAGCCGATCGCTTCACAGCCAGTCGGCTGAAAGCTATCTGCCAGTTGTTTTCTGTTTCGGTTGTGTCCTCGGGCACCGTGTCGCTGAGCGCTATGTCGAGGTTGGCGTCAGCGAGGAGTACCGGTCCGAGCGCCACCTTCTCTTTCTTAAGCGCCACGCGACTCGGCTCCACCTTCAGTCGTCCTACGCCGCCCTTCACACGTGCTGAGGGCACGAGTTGCGCGGTGTTGATGTTCACGTGGCGGAAGTCGAGGTCGGTAACGTCTACGTTGCCGGCGAAGAGCGGCAGGAGTCGCACGCCCACGATGAGTTCGTCGGCAGCGGCTATGGTGTCGATATGGTTGTGCAGCGAGTCGTTGGGCTGCGTAGCGAGAAGCCCTTGCACGCTTAGGTCGAGCGGAAAGCTCAGGCGCACACGTTCTACCGACACGTTCATGCCGGTTGACTCGGAGGCGTATCCTGCCGCTTGCCTTACTGCCCAGTTCTGCACGGGCGGTATGTAAAGCAGCACAGCCAACAACGCCAGGAGCGCTATCGGCGTGGCAAGTATGGCTGCCGCAATCTTTAAATATCGTTTGTATTTGGGCTTCATATTCGTATATTTTTTATATTGCAGTTTCAGGGGGTGCAGTCAGGGGGTGCAGTTGTCTTCAGGGGGTGCAGTTGTCTTCAGGGGGAGGGTGTGTCAAAACTCACGAGTGGCACGCCCCGAAGGGGCAGAAGCACATAGCCCAGGGCAGCGCCCTGGGTAAAAGGAACCCACACGACCCCCACGCCCCGAAGGGGCAAAAGCATTAATCCTTAAATACATATTCCTTGTTGTATTCTACTCCATACGATTCTAAAAACTTTTGGTACTCATCTTGAAACGACATTTTTTTGTGATGTATGCCTTGATTCTTTACATATTCCAAAGTTTTTCCAACGACAGACTGACTGACGGAGAAAACACCATATCCATTCTGCCATGCGAATGTGCTATAATATGGTTCTATTGTTTTCATCCATCTACTACTGTTGCGTTTTACCTCCTCTACCACATGTGATATAGCAACGTCCTTTGACAATAGGAATAAAATATGTACATGATCGCACATTCCACCTACCTGTATCACTTTGCAGCCTGTGGCATTAATCAGTTGTCCTATGTAGGAATGAATGCGGTCGAGGTCGCTTTCACGGATAGGAGAGCTCATGGTTTTGATGTGAAATATCAAATGTATATAGATTTTGCTCAATGACTGTGCCATATTTATTACGCTTTTGCCCTTTCAGGGCGTTAATGGGTATATTGTTTGTATTTATACCCAGGGTGTCGCTTCGCTTGCCCTGGGCTATGCGCTTATTGGGCTTTCAGCCCGCCCCTGCCTAAATCAGAAACTCCAGTCTGGGTGTGTCAAAACCCACGAGTGGCACGCCCCGAAGGGCAGCACCACATAGGATGGTGTGTCAAAACCCACGAGTGGCACACCCGAAGGGCAGTACCACATAAGATGGTGTGTCAAAACTCATAAATAGCACGCCCCGAAGGGGCAGAAGCACATAGCCCAGGGCAGCGCCCTGGGTAAATATGCCCAACACTAACCCCGCGCCCTGAAAGGGCAAAAGCATTAATGGATATGCTGTTTGTATTTATACCCAGGGTGTCGCTTCGCTTGCCCTTGGCTATGCGCTTGTTGGGCTTTCTTGCTCTTGCAAGCGGCAAAGCCGAGCGCAGCCCGCATTAATTGAGTTATATGAGCAACTAAGCCCTCCCCGACGGGGAGGGTTGGGAGGGGCTCTTTTACCTTGCTATCTCTTGCCACAGACGGTCTGCCGGCACTTCCGCCTCAACGCATATCTGTTCTTTCGACACGGGGTGGACGAACTCTACGCGGCGCGAGTGGAGCGAGATGCTTCCGTCGGGGTTGCTGCGCGGCGCACCGTACTTCAGGTCGCCCTTTATCGGGCATCCCATGTGTGCCAGCTGACAGCGTATCTGATGATGTCTGCCGGTGAGCAGCGTCACTTCGAGCAGCATATAGTTGTCCGACACGGAGCGCACCTTGTACTTCAGTATCGCCTTCTTTGCGCCTGGCACCTCCTTCGCGTGGGCATAGCTCTTGTTCTGGCGCTCGTTGCGCGTGAGCCAGTCGGTGAGCGTTCCTTCGGGCGCAATGTCGCGGCGCTTCGTTATCGCCCAGTAGGTCTTGTGCACATCGCCCGTGCGGAACATGTCGTTCAGTCGCGACAGCGCCTTTGATGTCTTTGCGAAGACAACGAGTCCGCTCACGGGTCTGTCAAGTCGATGCACCACGCCGAGGAACACGTTTCCGGGCTTGTTATACTTCTCTTTGATATACTCCTTTACGATGTCGGATAGCGGTTTGTCGCCGGTCTTGTCGCCCTGCACTATCTCGCCGCTGCACTTGTTGACTATTATTATGTGGTTGTCTTCGTAGACTACTTTCATTGTTTGCTTATTATAAAAAGACACAAAAAGGGTGCATCAAAATAGAAGTTAAAGGAAGTTGGGGCTCCCGATAAGTTCAGTTTTGAAACACCCTGATTATCGTAAAAAATCTGTTTGCAGACAGAATTACATGTTCATGCCGCCGTCTACCTGGATAACCTGGCCGCTAACGTACGATGACATGTCAGAAGCGAGGAACAAGCATACGTTTGCGATGTCTTCTGTCTGACCGCCGCGACGCAATGGAATCTTCTTCATCCAGTCCTTGCGTACGTCCTCAGGCAGCTGTGCTGTCATAGGTGTCTCGATGAAACCCGGAGCGATGGCGTTGGCGCGTACGCCCTTGGGGCCGAGCTCCTGAGCGATTGACTTAGCCAGACCGATCATACCAGCCTTAGAAGCCGAGTAGTTGCACTGGCCTGCGTTGCCGTGAACGCCTACTACAGACGACATATTGATGATTGAACCGCTGCGCTGACGGAGCATGATCGGTGCACAAGCGTGGATGAAGTTGAACGCCGACTTGAGGTTCACGCTGAGCACTGCGTCCCACTGTGCCTCTGACATGCGGAGCATCAAGCCGTCCTTTGTGATGCCGGCGTTGTTCACCAGCACGTCGATAGAACCGAAATCTGCATGTATCTGCTTTACAACCTTGTCTGTCTCCTCGAAATCGGCAGCATTGCCTGCGTATGCACGACAAGTAACGCCCAGAGCCTCAATCTCCTTACGTGTAGCCTCAAGTCCGGCAGCCATGTCGTCGTTGAGCACGAGGTCGGTGAATGCGATGTTTGCGCCTTCAGAGGCGAACTTCATTGCGACAGCCTTTCCGATGCCGCGGGCTGCTCCCGTGACGAGGGCAGTCTTACCTGTTAATAATCCCATTTCTTTAATTATTTAATAAATAAAAAATTCTAATTGTTGAGTTTCTTGCCGAGCGCTCCGTACACCACCTTCGCCACGAGCGGCTTGCTGGCTTCTTCGGTGAGCCCGTGTCCGATGCGTCCATAGATGAACGGCACTTCGAGACCTTTTATGCAGTAGTGGGTGATGTCGGCTACAAGGTTCACGTCGTCGATGTCGAACTCGCCGTCTGCCTTGCCGTCTTGATACACCTTGCTGAAGAGGTCTATCTCGTAGTCGTCGAACTTCTTGCGCACTTTCTCCACCATCCAGATGTTGCGGAAGAACTCGGCGCGCAGGTTGCCGTTGCGCACCACGGTCTCTCTGATCATGCTCAGATGGGTGTAGATAAGCTCTATCACCTTGTCAAGCGGGCGCATCTTCATGGCTGCCACCTCGTCGAGCTTGTCGCTCAGGCGTTCAAGCTCCGACTCTATCACAGCCGAATACACTTCCTCCTTGCTGTTGAAGTAGGTGTACAGCGTGCGGCGACCCTTGCCCGACGCCACGGCGATATCGTTCATCGTGGTGTTAGCCACGCCGCGCTTGGCGAAGAGCTGGCGCGCGATATCAATGAGTTTCTGGCGTGTCTTGGATATTGACATATTGAATGATTACCCCTTTCCTGTTTGTTATACCTATTATATATATGCGCTGCGCACCTGAGCGCACACGCCTTGTAGCGTGCTGCTTGCAGGCACGAAACGCTTGCACACACTACGTATTAATGTGCAAATTTACAGCATTAATTTCGAAAAAGCAAATAAATTCGACTTATTATGCTCTCTTTGTGGCTCATAGCGGCACAAAGAGCACAAATATTGCGATATATCACGAGTAAAACCTATTAAAGAATAATAGGTACGCATGCGTACAATACTTTATTGTGGGTAAAACATCACGAAATGTTGTCCGCAACCGAACGGAATCCGATCGGACGGCGGACGGAATCCGATCGGGCGGCGAACGCAATCTGATCGGGCGGCGGACGGAATCCGATCGGGCGGCGGACGGAATCCGACTGGACGGCGGACGGTGCTTTAAGGGGGTGCACTTGTCTCCGCTCGGCTTTGCCGCTTGCCAGAGCAAGAAGTGCACCAACAAAGCAATATTGAAGTAACTCTTGTTTGGATGTGAGTGTGTCATAACTCAATTAATGCGGGCTGCGCCCGGCTTTGCCGCTTGCCAGAGCAAGAAAGCCCAACAATCACATAGGAGAGTGTGCCAAAACTCACGAGTGGCACGCCCCGAAGGGGCAGAAGCACATAGGAGGGTGTATCAAAACTCAATCAATGCGGGCTGAAAGCCCAACAACCCCATAGCCCAGGGCAGCGCCCTGGGTGTTGAGTGTATATATTGAATAGTGCGCCCTGTAAGGGCAACAGCTTAATAAT
>ENA-UPWO01000439-UPWO01000439.1-human-gut-metagenome-genome-assembly--contig:-NODE-439-length-25479-cov-58.990001_pt1 | contig 25479 bp, 19 predicted proteins | sample MGYA00250056_ERZ773388 | MGnify/ENA primary metagenome ERZ773388 (study PRJEB29103, sample SAMN06112004) | human gut metagenome | biome: human gut; feature: ankylosing spondylitis patient; material...
TAATTGGGGGGCGGGTTTGTAACCCGCAGCAGCAGCAGGTTTTGAGCATCTACTTATAGTCGCTTAGCGCGAGCGCAACCTGCTGCTGCCGCGGGTTACAAACCCGCCCCCCAATTAGGCAGATAAAATTTTAATGTACATTTCTGTAGCCTCACGTATTTCGCTGAGGGTGATGAACTCTTCGGCAGTGTGAGAGCGGGCAGAGTCACCTGGGCCCATTTTGAATGAGGGGAAGCGCATGAGGGCTTGATCACTTAGCGTGGGCGAACCGAAGGGAGTTCGACCTTCGGCAATGGCGGCTTGTACAATGGGGTGACTGATGTCGATGCGTGAGGAGTGCAAGCGTGTAGAACGAGGCAGGATGTCGCAGTCGGGTAGGTGTTGACGGATAATGCTTAAAAGCTCTTCGTTGGTGTAACATTCGTTGGCGCGCACATCGACTACAAACTGACACGTGTCGGGCACAACATTGTGCTGTGTGCCAGCATTCACCATGGTAACGGACATCTTGACTGGACCTAATAAGTCTGTCTGTTGCTCGAACTGATAGGTGCGGAACCATTCGATGCAAGGTAGGGCCTTATAAATGGCATTCACTCCTTCGTTACGTGCAGCGTGGCCCGAACGGCCGTGCGTAGTGCAGTCAAGAACCATAAGTCCCTTCTCGGCTACGGCAGGTTGCATGCCAGTCGGCTCGCCCACGATAGCTACATCGATGGGAGGCAATAAGGGAAGTACAGACTCTATGCCGTTCTTGCCCGATACTTCTTCTTCGGCTGAGGCCAGAAAGATGAGGTGATAGGGGAGCGTAGCGTCGTCCTTTAAGGCCAAAAACACTTGCATTAGCGTTACCAATCCGCCGCCACAGTCGTTGCTGCCGAGTCCATAAAGGCGGTCGTTCTCAATGGTAGGCGTGAAAGGGTCGTGCACCCATGAAGCAGCAGGCTTTACCGTGTCGATGTGTGCATTGAGCAGTAGGGTAGGGTGGTTGCCTTTTGGCACTGGTTGTTCGCACCACACGTTGTTGTGGTGGCGCTTGGGGTTTGCGCCTTGTGCTGTAAGGTAGTTGAATATAAAGTCGGCTGCGGCCTCCTCATCACGACTAATAGAGGGAATACGTATCAACGCTTTCAAAACGTCAATAGCATTGTGCGTTAGCGTTTCAGTCGATATCATAAGCGAGAATATTAACGGAAAAGATTAACGGAAAAGATTAACGGAAAAAATAATGAAGAGATGAACGGACGATGAATGAGACATTAATGCTTAAAGCCAAACGTAATGTGAAGATATTAGGGTGGTTCTAAAAATTCTGTTTTTAGCGTTCTGCTATTCTGAAATGTGATTTGTACGCTCTCGAAAGTGTCTTTTTGAAAGTTTGTTCGGTCACATAGCCCGCTATGCTCCCTCACAAACTTTCAAAAATACACTTCCGATAGCGCACAAATCCCTATTTCAGAATTATTAGAACCACCCATTAATGTCTCGTCAGCGTTTTCAAAAAAACGCGAACGTTCGCGTTGGCGAACATTCGCGTTGATGCGTTTAGCGGAGTTGGTGTTTATTTCAGTTTCTCTTCCAACTTTTGCAACATATCCACCGTCATGCGGTCGAGGTCGTATTCAGGTTTCCAATCCCACTCTTGGCGAGCGCAGATGTCATCGAGGCTGTTAGGCCAAGAGTCAGCGTTGGTTTGCTTCAAGGGGTCAACCTGATATTCCATTTCGAAGTTAGGTTTGTACTTGCGAATGGCAGCGAGTACACCTTCGGGGTCGAAGCTCATGGCAGCGATGTTGAAGGCGTTGCGGTGGATAAGGCGAGAAGGGTCAGCCTCCATCAATTCTACGGCAGCGCGAAGAGCATCAGGCATGTACATCATGTCCATGTAAGTGCCCTTAGCAATTGGACAAATGAACTTTTCACCACGAACGGCAGAGTAGTAAATGTCGCAAGCGTAGTCGGTAGTGCCACCGCCAGGGAGTGTAACGTATGAGATCAATCCTGGGAAACGTACGGCACGTGTGTCGACACCATACTTGCGGTAGTAGTAGTCAGAGAGTAATTCGGTAGTAACCTTTGATACGCCATAGATAGTACGTGGACGCTGAATCGTGTCTTGAGGTACATTGTCGGGAGGCGTCTCAGGACCAAACGAACCGATAGAGCTGGGGGTGAATACAGAGCATCCGTGTTCACGAGCTACTTCGAGCACGTTCCAAAGTCCGTCAATACCAATCTTCCATGCCAACTGCGGACGGCCTTCAGCCACTACGCTCAACAAGGCGGCAAGGTTGTAGATAGCGTCAACCTTATGCTTCAATACCACTTCAGCGATTTGTTCACCGTTGGTAACATCGCAAATCTCGGCGGGACCACTCTCAGCCAATGCTCCTTGAGGGGCAGCGCTGGGAATGTAACCACAAACTACGTGATCGTTGCCGTAAATGCCGCGCAACTTCATGGTAAGCTCAGAACCAATCTGTCCTGTAGCACCAATCACCAAAATATTCTTCATCGTGTGTATGAAAAGGGTTTTGTACGTGCTTTCTTTTAGTTGACGAGTTAACAAGTTGACGAGTTAACAAGTTGACGAGTTAACGGGGTGACGAGTTAACAAGCAAGTTAGTCCTTATATATAGTATATAAAGGGCGCAAAGAAGTTGGCACGTATTTGTTAGATGTTTCGTTTGATACATTTATTGACAGGCTACGAAAGTTCTTGTTTAGCGCAGTCGTCAAAATGCGTTGCAAAGGTGCAATCTTTTTTTGATATTTATAACTTGTACACTGTTATTTTTAAAAAAAAATCTGTTCCTTTGCATTGTCCTAATTTTTAGACAAGTAACCTTATTATAAATCATACACACAATGTACGGTAAATTTCAAGAACATCTTCAGCAAGAGCTGAATAATATTAAAGAAGCAGGCCTCTATAAGGAGGAACGTTTGATTGAAGGCCCTCAGCAGGCTGCTATTCAAGTAAAGGGCAAAGAAGTGTTGAACTTCTGCGCTAACAACTACCTGGGCCTTTCAAACAATCCTCGCTTGATTCAAGCTGCAAAGGACATGATGGATCGTCGCGGCTATGGTATGTCAAGCGTTCGCTTTATCTGCGGTACGCAAGATGTACATAAGGAATTGGAGCAGGCCATTTCTAAATTCTTCAAGACTGAGGATACTATTTTATATGCTGCTTGCTTCGATGCGAATGGTGGTGTGTTTGAGCCTCTTTTGACTGCTGACGATGCAATCATTTCTGATGCTTTGAATCACGCTTCAATCATTGACGGTGTACGTCTCTGCAAGGCAAAGCGTTATCGTTATGCTAATGCTGATATGGAGGACCTCGAACGTCAACTTCAAGCAGCTCAAGAGCAACGCTTCCGCATCATCGTAACTGACGGTGTATTCTCAATGGACGGCAACGTAGCTCCGATTGACAAGATTTGCGACTTAGCTGAGAAGTACGATGCCCTCGTTATGGTAGACGAAAGCCACTCAGCAGGCGTTGTAGGTCCTACGGGTCGTGGTGTGAGTGAGTTCTTCAATACTTATGGTCGTGTCGATATCTACACTGGCACACTTGGTAAGGCCTTTGGTGGCGCTATGGGTGGTTTCACTACCGGTCGTAAGGAGATTATCGACATGTTGCGTCAGCGCTCACGTCCTTACCTCTTCTCTAACTCAGTAGCTCCTGCTATTGTAGGTGCCGCGCTCGAAACGTTTAAGATGCTCGATGAGAGCAATGCTATTCACGACAAGTTGGTTGAGAACGTTAACTACTTCCGCGACAAGATGATGGCTGCAGGTTTCGACATCAAACCTACCCAGAGTGCCATTTGCGCTGTCATGCTCTACGACGCTAAGTTGTCACAAGTCTACGCTGCCAAGTTGCAAGAAGAAGGCATTTACGTAACAGGCTTCTATTATCCCGTAGTGCCGAAGGATCAAGCTCGTATTCGTGTACAGATCTCAGCTGGTCACGAGCGTGAACACCTCGACAAGTGTATTGCAGCTTTCATTAAGGTAGGTAAGGAATTAGGCGTGTTGAAGTAATTTTCTAATTCTCAACACACATATGGGTGGTTCTAATAATTCTGATTTTTAGAACCACCCATATATATATATAATGCGTGCTTTATTGTTCTGTATGAGCAATAAGGCACGCTTTTTTTGGGGGATTAGAGACGTTAAACTGCGATTAGAAAGTCTCTTCCCTCACCCTTTCCCCCACTCCCCCACACACTAATATCTCTTTTTATTGTCACTTCTTTCCTGAAAAGTGGCTAATATTGACTTGTTTGATGTTTATTAACCTTACAGGGGGGGGGTAATTTAAGGAATTTATTAAATTTGCAAACAAATTAAGGCTGAAAGGCCACTTGACGATTAAATTTTGAGGTGTAAAGCGAATGGTTACATACATACGCATTCAACTAAAATTTAAACGCAACACACAATATACGCGTATTGCACATCATCATGCAACACCTCAAGTGGGTCAAAACATTTTGTAAATCTTTTGCTCTACGCCATGTATCGGTAGACGTACCTTTGGCGTAAGCTTACTTCTACTTTACGTTTTCTTCTACTCAAACCGTTGGGAAGTCAAGACACCGATATTAAGAAAGTACTTCCTACACATGTTTGGTTTTTTCATCTTGAATTTATTGCTCAATTAAACGAGTTTAGACGCGTTGTAAGAATTTGACGCGTGCGCTTTGAGTTCAGTCCCCATTGTCCCCCTTTCGAAAGTCGTTGACGGGGGAGGCGTAACTCGTATAATTGTATATGTATTGAACCAATCAAGCGCATACATGAAACTCTTTTTTACCATTGCGCTCAGTCTCATTAGTTCTTTGCTGCTACTCACGGCGTGCGTATATGACGACCTGCCTGCATGTCCAGCCTTGACGCTCCACGTAGGCATAAAAGACTATAACTACTCCAATGCTGCCGTATTCGCTACCGAGTCGTTGCGACCAACCAATGGTCCTCTGTCAACGTATGTTAGCACCCTCTCGTGGTGCGTGACCAATGCCGAAACGGGACAGGTCGTGGCCGAGCGAGCTGCTTATCTTGCTCCCACCGACCGCCAACGCGACGACATTTCCCTGCCCGACACGTTACCCTTTGGTCGTTATGTGGTGAGTGTGTGGGGGGGGATGCCCGAAGGATTAGAATTTCCTGAACTGACCAATCTTGACGATCCTGCGGAAGATCCCTACTTGGTACACGACACTTTGACCTATGATGCACGTCATGCCGACCACACTTTGCTCTTGCGGCGTATAAAGAGCAAACTCGACATCAGTATAGAAGGACTTCCCGAAGCATGGGAAGCCACGTCGTCGCAGAAGAAGGAGACGGGACTCTATGAAGAGTGTGACAAAAGTTTTGCATACGACGGCGAGATGCAAACAGGCAACCGTAGCCGTTTCTCGTCACACACGGGCGTAACCACTTATACCGTATTGCCTCCCAGTGTGGGGAAGGACAAGACAACGGTCACTATACGCATTTATGACAAACAAGGCAATGAAATTCCGCAACTCACACCGCGTCCCGTCATTACCACACTCTATCGTAACACAATTACCGCCTTGCGCTACGTCTACGTTGTCGAAAAACAAGATTACGACATCTACGTGCGCATCAATGATGGTTGGGAGGTGATTAATAATATGGTGATTGAGTAGCACTCTATAATAGGGGCGTGTAAAACGGGGTAATAAGGTTAGTTGAGTTGATGATTAACATTAACGGGGTATAAACTTTATAATCTCATAATCTCAAAACAGGAAACCGAATTATTAGAAACAAACTAACATAAATAATAACCTTGGGCAAACCTGAAGAGCAATGATCTTGACTCAAAAAAAGTGCTTGTGTAATTCCCTTACTGTCGGGGTTACTCCTCAAGCTTACCCTTTAAAACACACAACATTATGAAAAAGTATTTCATGAGTGTTGCTGCCTTGGCAGGTATGATGTCATTGGCAGCTTGTAGCAGTGACGACATTGTATCTCCTGCCGACAACGACGTACAGACGATTAAGATTGCTGTAGCCAGCACAGGTGACAAGTCAACGCGTAGTCGTGACCTGAATAGCGAAGAGCCTGCTCAGAAAATTGAAAACGTAGCCGTAGTTATTCGTGATAAGGCAACGAACACAGTGGTTTATAACACGACCATTGACAATTGGAACACAAAGTCAACCAGTTATGAGGACAATGGCCACGGCCGTGAGTATACGCTGAAACTTGAAAAAGAGAAACGTTTGAATGCAGGTGAATACACCATCACTGCCGTAGGTTACACCGCAGAAGACTTCAAGAATAACACCATTGAGAATGCAACGGGGGTAGTAGCTGGCAACTTCTCCGCCGAAGTAGCTGACGGCAAGGCAGCTCAAGAGGCATTTGCAGGTGAATCAAGCATTAATTTGCCTGAAAACCACGCGGCTATTAACACAAGCGTAACGCTTCACCGTCAAGTAGCAGGTTACTATGGTTACTTCACTTCTATTCCAGTTGAGGTAAATAGCAAGAAAGTTACCAATGTACGTTTGGTAGCACGTAGCAAGAATACGAAGTTGACTTATGGTAATTTCAACACAAACTTTACTACGACGAACAACGACATCATGTACGTAGTCAATGGTTCAGAGCCCGCAACTCCTAAGGACGCAAAGTTCAAAGGTAGTGCAGACAACGATGCCTATACCGTTTATAATATCAAGGTAACTGATTGGTTTCGTCATGGCGATATGAACAATGATGGTATCCTTGATGAGAAGGATGCTTTGATCAAGGATGGTTGGACCAATGCATTGGCCGATAAGGGCTACAAGACTTATCAACAAGGTACTATCTTCGCTGGTGGTTTCGCCGTACCTTTCGCCGCTGCTGATGCTGCTACCCTCGAGTTGCAGTTGCTCGATGTAAATGGCGATATTCTTAAGTCATGGACGGTAGCAATGGCTACTCCCCAACCTGCTGGTCAAGGCGTAGAGGGAACAGCATTATCCGTACCCGAAACAGCACAAAACTTCAGCTTCTTCCGTAACCATATGTACACCCTCGGTAAGAAGGTGGACAATACGGACAAACCAGGTACTACTACTCCTGACGAACCCGAGCCACTTGATAAGGCACAAAGCATTATCCTCCGTGTGAACGATAACTGGGAGGTAATCAACCGCATGACAATTGGTGACTAATCGCGAACTCTTTTAACTTGGGGAGAAATGACATTATACTTGTTCAGTTATTTTTATTGAGTTCATAATCCTCAAGTACAATATAAAAGGCTGTGCCGTGCACAAACACTCACTTTTGTGGCACAGCACAGCCTTTTTTGCTTTTTTAGATAGCGTATCAAACGCTACGAATGACATATAAACAATCTTATGCTGAAGCATTTGCTTTTTGCAGTTAGTATGTGTTGCCTTGTATTGTTGATGGGTTGTGCGGACGAAAGCGCCCCCGTGATAGATTGTGCACCACAACTAACCCTTCGTTTTGAAACTACTGCTGTACAGCATGGCATGCGCACCACATTGCTCTCATCGGACAATGTGCAGCACGTTAGTTATGTGCAGCTCTATATATTTAAAGGAACATCAGCCGATGCGCCTTGCATCGTGAGCCGCAACGTACAGTGGACGCAGCCCGTAGGAGCTACGGCCGAACAGGCCTATGCCTTGCCGCTCAGTGAATTTAGTCCTGACGGATCAACTACTTACACCTTCTTGGCTGTAGGTTTAGATGACGACCCTACTAATACGACCGAGGGCGCAGCCTATGCTTACGGTCTGCCCGATGCCGTCACTATAGGCACGACTTTAGGCAATGCCGTGGCGCAGTTAGCTATGGGACGGACGGCCACTGACTTATCACATGCCGAACTCTTTGCTGGAACGGCCACCTTACAAGTTGATCCTACGAGCAACAATGCCGTGACAATCGAACTCTATCGACGCGTGGTGGGCGTACAAGTGTACGTCACCGACATTCCCACCGACGTGACCGACCTCCAACTCCACCTCTATTCCAATCAACACACGGACGTTCCTCTCGTAAAGCAGCCTGACACCTCGGACGGCACTTATGCCGACCACGGCACACAGTTCTTGTCCAACTCTACCTGCCTGCTCGACCTCCCCGTCACAGATGCGACCCTAAAAGGCGCAACTCTATCGGGCACACACTTGACCAAACAAGTGGGCAGCGTATTGTCCGCTTGCTACTTACTGCCGATTGAGGCTCCGACTGCGACCGATAGTCACACCTTACAACTCAAGGCCTATAAGGGAACGACTTTGTATAAGACCTATAACGTGGCTTTGGGTACGGCGAAGGCGCGCAGCTATGTCTATCCGCTCTGCGCAAATTGCTTCTATACGATTGGGGTACTCAACAAACAGGAGAACGAACCCGTAAGTTTGGGTGAGGCCGAAGGCGATATAGTGATAGAGGTTGAACCTAATTTTGAGAAAGACCATGAGTATGAGATTTTTTAATGTGCAAATGTGCGAATGTGCAAATGTGCGAATGGTCGCCTTGGGTTAATGTGCGAATGTGCAAATGTGCGAATGGTCGCCTACTTATGCTGTGATTATAAACTATGATTAGAAAATTATGAAACTTCGTACCATTATATATCTATTGTCCTGCCTGTTATGGACGGCCTGTTCGGACGATGAACTACAGCCAGCGACTGCTGATGAGGCAACGACAGTACCTATCACCTTGACTTTGGGACAACGTGCGACTCGTTCTGCACCACCGGGGAGTACCGACCCGATGAATCCCACTGTAGATGGTGAAGCAGAGACGAAACAAACCAACACGGTACGCATAATAGCCTTTCGTTGTAAAGAGACACAAGAAGATGTGTCCTATCACAGTGATGACGGCTATGCTGACTCCGACTTTGTCTATGATCCTACCAACGATCAAACCGTCACGTGCAGTCGTGCCACCACTTCGGCGCATCGACTCACGGCCCATGGTCAACTGAAGAAAATGAAAGGTTATGCCTATCGGGTCGTAGCCTTAGCCTATAGCTTGACGCGCAGCCTCCCCTTTTCCAATCAACTGTTAGCCGATGTGGGCGAAGAAAACCTGTTTACGCTCAACCTCGCAGCTCATACTACATTAGATCAATTTGAAGCAGACCTTACGCACGTGGCCCATGACTCTTGGAAAGAGTTCCGAAATGGAACAGACAAATTAAACACACACAAAACCCATTCCTTGAGCGATCAGTTGTGTTACGCTCCTCAATTGTTTTATGGCCAATGTACCTCCGTTAATGGAAATAAAGTGATACACTTTCACGAAAAGAATCCTGCAGATAGCATCAGTTCAACCTACCCCTTGTCAGGTGTGCTTTATCGGGGTATGGCAAAGGTGCAACTTACGCTCACGATTGATAACCAAAGAGGTACGTTGCAATGGATAGGACTCTTGGCCAACGAAACGCGTACTTCGGTAAAACTATCAGCCTACGACGACTTTCTTCAGCCTTTCAATCCCATTCACACTCCAATAAAGAATGGCACTAAGAATGGCACTTACGCCTTGGTAGGCTTTGTCAATACTGGACTCAGCGTGGGCAGCACTGTCACCCTTACCGCTTGGCTCTTGCCAACCGCCACGAAATTGGCCATTCGCACGTTTATACGTAATGGTGGTTTAGCAAGTTATAATAATACCCACAATTATCCCATCGAAGTGAGCGATTTATCATCGGCCGAGACGGGTACAGGCATTATCTCGCCCGACGTGGTAGACAATACGTTCTATTTGCGTCGCAATCAACGCTACCAGTTTAAGGGTAACCTCTCCACACTCACCTCAAAGACGGAGTTAGAATAGCAATTAAGTATCATCATGAAACGCATTCGTTTATCTCTTCTCTATATATGTATCCTCCAACTATTGTTCGCCCTTCCCACTCGAGCAGACGATACGCCCACGGCCGACGGACAATTAGACGGTCGTCGTACCATTTGGTACGACCGCGATCCGAATGAAAATCAACCCACGGTGGAGAATTGGCGCTACTTGACCAATCGACGAGCTTTAGTCGGTCGGGGGTGCTACGTTAACAAGTTGGTAAGTGCAGTCGGTGTAGCTACTTGGGCCGATAGTTTGGGCAACGTGACGAATGAGGACTTGACCGATTATGCCACCTTCCCCGCTGTGCTCAAAGTTGGCGTAACGGTCAATCCGATTGTGAGCGTGCGCGATAAAAACAATTATTATGGCGAGGGCACAGAGGCCGGTTTCTGTATTGTGGCCTCGTCGGGAAGCAGTGTGTTGTCACTCGATGTAGTGAAAGCGATGAGTTTGGTGTTCTATCGCGACGGCAAGTTGGGTAGCACAGTGCCCGTAGAGGAAGGTCAGAATGCCGGAGGCGTGAGTTTGACGCTGATCAAAGTGCCTGGCTCTGACGATGCTTGTATCTGCTTGACGGCTAAAGCCAAGGAGATATTTGACGAAGTCTGTCTGCAACCCTCAGGCGGTGTCAACCTCGACTTGGGTACAGCACTTAAAATAAAGTATGCCTTTGTGGGCAAAGAGAATAATACCTATCTGACTGAAAATGGTGTGAAAGCCTATGGCGAGGCTGAGAATACGCCTGCCCCAGGGGCCTATATCAAGAAAGCTTCGGGCGAGAACCCCGTTGTGTTGGGTATTCCCTTCCCCTTAGTAAGCAGTGAAATAAAAAAGTTGGTAGACGATGACTTGACGAATGGTGCTGTACTTAGTCCACTCGTAGGCTTGGTCTATATGGGAGGTGTGAAGATACAGACAGCTCCTGGTGGTGAACACGACACGGGACAGGAAGTGTTTCGTGCAGGGTCGGAAGTGGGCTTTAAGTATAAAAACGCGGCAGTATTGGACCTCACTCTCGGTTCGGCTATCGACATAGAGCTTTATAACCGCGACGGCAAGAAGATACAGACCGAAACGCTCTCAGCAGGTGTGCTTGGACTCGGAGTAGCTTCAGGAGGCGACGGCACCGTTTCGATTTTGGCCAACCAAGACTTCTCAGGTGCGCGCATAGCCTTTTATGGCGGACTGAAAGTGGACTTGGGTGGTATGTTGGTTTACTATGGTTTTGTAAAGGAAAAACCCGATGTTGACCACCATTGCGACATCCGTCCTACCCCTGATACGAATGTGTGTGACACGCAAACCTCCTTCCAACTCCACTCCAATCCTTCGCTATCGGTAAAGTGGACACTCTACCTCCAACCTGAAGATGCTTCGGCTAAAGTTACCCCTTCTGGCTACGTAACGGGCATGAACAAATCGGGTGAATATACCTTCCGTGCCACCGCAGCCGATGGGTGTTACGACTTCGTCACGCTATCAGTAGGTACGGGGTTCAATTCTGACAATACGGAGCACTGCGGAACGGACTTTGTCAATCTTGATGAGGCGGCGCAAGGTACGTATGAATTAATGGACAAGAAAATTCCCGACGGAACGGGATCTTTCGTCTCTATATCAGGCCTTGAGAATGGACAGAACATCCTTGATAAGGATTATGGCAATTATGCAACGTACGTGGGCGGTTTAGCTTTGTTCAACAACTTGGCCATAACTGGTGTGAAACGCACAGACGGCTTGATGTTTGATGGTGATAAAGAAGGGCAGCAAGCCGTGAATGTGGGCTTTGTCGTAGAGAGTGACAACGAGGTGATAGATGCCAAAGTGTTAGAGTTTTTCCAAATACGATGCTACAACGGCGATAAGGAAGTTTATCGCCATGTTATCACCGAGAGCAATGCTGTTGCGGCTGGTATCGGCACCAGTTCAAAGACGCAAAAGGTGCGCTTTAGTATTCGTGTCGAACCGATAGACAAAGATTCCAAAACGATTAAGTTCGATCAAATCGTACTGTGGAAGTCGGGCGCGTTGGATATAGGACTTTCAAAACTCAGGCTCTATTATGCCTTCCTTGAAGACGTTAACTCCCCTTGTGCTAATGCCTTGAGTTGTGGTGCTGTGGTGTTGAGCGATACGACGGGTACTACAATCAATGCCAATGCTTGTCAAATGGCAGGTGCTGTGCGTGTGGCGGGAGTTGACGACAACTTGAGTTGCTTCGTTGACGGTAATCTCCAAACGGCCATGACCATTGTCAGTTCGGTGGACGTAGGAGGCGGTTCTGTTATCGCTGTCAACATGGGGCGCACGCTCGACTTTCGTCATCAGTTAGGCATTGTGGTCGACCAAAAGACCTATGCCTTAGGTGCATCCGTAGGTGGTTGGCTCACCGTTGAGACTTATTACAAAGGCGAAAAGACAGGTGATAAGTTTACTGATTGGAATGTGATAGGTGCCAATGTGGCGGGCTATGGCGAGAAGAACCTCTTACTCATGCAACCCAAGGAATTGTATGACGAAGTACGACTCACGATAGCAGGAGTCGTTTCGGCACTTGACATACAAAAGTTTTATGGCATCTTTATTCGTGGCGACATAGACAACGACGGCATACCCGACTGTAAAGACACCGAGTCGTGTAACTCAACGATTAAGGACATACAATTAAATCGCGTCTGTCAGAACGGAACGCTTACGATAAGCGGTGTTGGCACTTCAGCTACTGACTATCGTATCGTGATGAAGGAACAAGACATTGATGATCGTTTCACCTCAGAAACGAATGGATCGTTTAGTCGTAGCTATACGATGAAGACGGCGGGGCGTTACTCCATGTTGTTCTACAACGCCAGTGGCAACTTGCTCAATAATGCGCCTTACACCGTTTCGCCCAACGTGACCACGTGGCGACGCGATGCCAATAGCAGCGATTGGAATGAGTGGAACAATTGGACAGAGGGTTCGCCCTATTGCTGTACCGACGTCATTCTCCCTTCGCAAGCTGCGCGTTACCCTGTGTTAGAGGAATCTATCACGGCCGACAACGTAGACGAATACTGTTGTAATAACATTCATTTCGCCCCTGAGGCAGGTGTGGCAGGTACGTCCTTGCTCAATTATCACCAAGCGTGGATAGAACACTCGTTTGTGCCCAATCGTTATTATTTGCTCTCTGCTACGCTGCAGAATACTTACTCGGGTGATTACTTCGTGCCACGTAGCATGAAGGGCGTGCATACGGCCGATTACTTTACCGAATTGAATGACGAGACGTCACCCCAAAATCGTTTCAATCCGATCGTCTATCAGCGCCTTTGGGATAAAACGGCCGTAGGACGCTTGGCCGATGGGATAATTACTGACATCAGCGTCGATGAGGCACATTGGAGTCACCACTTCAATCACTTGGCGCACAACTACACGCTGGGCGAGGGTTTCTCGCTCTGGGTGGACAACGACTCTTTGTCGGATAATACTGTATTCCGTTTTCGCTTGCCCAAGTCGCATACGGCTTATACTTATTACAACGACTTCGACCGTCAACCCATGAATGTGAGCGAAACAGGCTTGGTGCGCGACCATGTAGGACGCTTCATTTACGAACCACAAGACACTGCGCCCCTTACCACTACATATACGGGCTATATCAATGGTGTGGAACAAACGCAGCAGCGCAGTGTCTACACACATGCCGTGACAACCGATGCGCCTTTGAGCATTCACCTTACGGCCACTGATGCGACCCCATTCTTCTTAGTGGGCAATCCCTTCCAAAGTTACCTCGACGTGTCGGCCTTCTTAGCCGCCAACCCAGCAGTGAAAACCGTTAAGACGTATGACGGTAATACGATCAACACGGCCGTAAAGGCTGACGGAGAGTTGATAACGTGTGGTGCAGCCAGCACGATCGCCCCTGCAGAAGCCTTCTTTGTAGAACTATCGAAGGCTACCACCGATTGCACTTTACAGTTCGCTCCCCAGATGTTTTCGGGCAATGCCTCTACCACTACGACTACGCGAAGCAAGGTGCGTGGTTTGCGTTTAACAGCCATTGCTCCCAATGGTGTGAAAGCTTCTACCTTATTGCTTGAAGATTCGACTCAGAGCAATATAGCCTCTTCCACCTTGTTTGATGCTGAGGCTAAGCCCCAACTATCATTATTTAGTATAGACGAGACGCTGCAGCCCTTCGACGTGGCTCAAGTGTCAACAAAGACGGAGCGTATCCCTTTAGGCATATATGCTGCTGATTGCGACTCTATAACCCTTGAGGCTGAGAGCATAGGTGGTGTGCAACTATCAGACTATCAACTGATAGATACAAAAGTAAATGTGCAGCAGCCTCTGCAGTGTACGCAGCCTTTGTCCTTCAAAGGATCCTCTGTTGTACTCAATCGTTTTGTATTGCAACGTACGCCATCGGTAGTGAATAGCATAGTTGCGCCTACAAACGAGAAGAAAACCTCCTCTCTCCAACTCTCTGTATCGCATCGTGTGCTTTCTCTCTCACTTCCTGAAGTATCAGATCAGCGCATTCAGCAAGTCACGCTTTACGATGTCACAGGCCGTCTGTTGTCGACGGATCGGTATGATTGCGTTCACGCGCTCACCATGCCTTGTCCCGCAGGACTTCTCATTCTCCGTGTTACACTATCAAATGGACAAGACCCAACCCTTCGCCTTTGGGTAGAGTGAGAAAGAAAAACTGCAATTGGGCCTCACCCCCTAGCCCCCTATCCTCAAGGAGAGGGGGTTAGGGGGTGAGGCCCAATTGCAGTTTTTCTTTTAGTTCGGTTATGGTTAGAAGTTTTCGTATAACTAACTATTATATGTTACCATTAAAAGGCAATGGCTCTTCACCTAATCCTGCAAACGAGCGGCGGTGGTAGGGCGTAAGGCCATGAAGTGCAATGCCCTGACGATGTTCCTTGGTGGGGTAACCCGCATTGTGGTTCCAACCGTAGTAGGGATAAGTCTTGTGCAACTCAGTCATGTAATCATCACGATAGGTCTTGGCAAGGATAGAGGCCGCAGCAATAGAGAGGTATTTGCTGTCGCCCTTGACAATCGTTTCGTAGGGTACGTCGTGGTAGGGCTTAAAGCGGTTACCGTCGACGATAACAAATTCGGGGCGTACTTGTAGCTGATCGAGTGCACGGTGCATGGCCAATATGGAGGCATTGAGTATGTTGATGTGGTCAATCTCTTCGGGTGTCACCACGCCCACGGCCCACGCCAAAGCATCGCGTTCGATTACCTCACGCAAGGCATAGCGGCGCTTGGCGGAAAGTTGCTTAGAGTCGTTGAGTAGCTCGTTCTCGTAGTCAGGCGGAAAGATAACGGCAGCGGCATAAACGCTGCCAGCTAAACAGCCACGTCCTGCCTCGTCGCAACCCGCTTCAATCAGTCCGTCTTGATTGTATCTGGTAGCAAGCATAAGGTTTAGAACATTTTGCGCACACGGTCAATGCCTGCCACAAGGGTGTCTATCTCCTCACGTGTATTGTAAAGGGCGAACGAGGCGCGTGCCATGCCCTCTACACCGCAGCGCTGCATGAGTGGTTGCGCACAGTGATGACCCGTGCGAATGGCTATGCCTAAGCGGTCGAGTAGGGTGCCGAGGTCGAGTGGGTGAATATTGCCAACGTTGAATGATATGACGGCATCCTTTTCGGCTGCTGTGCCATAGAGGTGTATATCGGGAATGGTAGCCATCTGTTCCATGGCATACTGTGTGAGCATACGTTCGTGGGCGTGAATGTTGTCAATGCCCAACGCGTTTACGTAGTCAAGTGCCGTGGCCAAAGCGTGGCTACCTACATAGTCAGGTGTGCCAGCCTCAAACTTAAAGGGAAGGCGCTCGTAGGTAGTCTTCTCAAACGTGACGCGGGCTATCATCTCGCCGCCGCCTTGATAAGGTGGCAACTGTTCGAGTAAGTCTTCACGGCCGTAGAGCACGCCTATGCCTGTTGGGCCGTAGACTTTGTGTCCGCTGAACACTAAGAAGTCGCAGTTGAGCTCTTGCACGTCCACCTTAAAGTGAGGCACACTCTGTGCGCCGTCCACCAAGAAGTGCGCACCGTGTGCGTGTGCTACCTCAGCCATTTGCTTCACAGGATTAATCGTACCCAAAACGTTGCTCACTTGCGCTACGCATACCAATCGCGTGCGAGGTGTAAAGAGACGCTCGTAAGCCTCGAGGTCGAGTTCGCCAGCATCGTTCATCGGTATGACCTTGATTACAATCCCCTTGCGGTCACGTAAGAGTTGCCAAGGAACGATGTCGCTATGGTGTTCCATGACCGATACGATGACTTCGTCGCCTTCGTGCAGAAAAGCCTCACCGTAGGAGTAAGCTACGAGGTTGAGGCTCTCGGTGGTGCCACGTGTAAAGACTACCTCAGCCGTCGTGCGTGCGTTGATGAATTGACGCACCGTTTCACGTGCGGCCTCGTGCAAGTCAGTAGCTTGTTGTGAAAGGTAGTGAACGCCACGGTGTACGTTAGCGTTCACCGAATAATATTCATTGGCAATCGCCTCAACCACGCTGCGCGGCTTTTGCGTCGTAGCAGCGTTGTCAAGGTAAACCAGTGGACGCTTGTACACCTCACGTCCTAATATCGGGAAGTCCTTGCGGACGGTTTCAATATCGTACATAGATGATAAGACTCTCTAATCTTCGTGCTTATTTAGATGCTCCGTTTTGAGCCTCTTTTGCCTTCTTATTGTCTTGGTGAACTAAAAAGACAGCCCATGCGGCAATGATGCCAACGCAAGCAAATGAGGCGATAATTTGTGCTAACATAAAACTTATTTGTTTTTTTTGTTATTCATTAAATAGCTACTTAGAAAGAAAAGAATTGTTACCAATATAGTAGCAACTAAGTAAATAATCCAATTCTCTTCAATCCCAGAAAATAATCCACTAATAATAACCGCTGTGATGATGTATTTTACAATATCCAAACACAACTTTGCCAATTCCTTACGCATCTTGTCTCACTCCTTTTTTACTTTTTGGCGCAGCCTTTGCAGCCGTGGCAACCTTGGCCTAACTCCTTGCGGAAACGGAGATCAACGAGGTGTGAGAGACGGTCGTGTAAGTGCTCAATGTCAACGTGGCGCAATACATCGTTGATGAAAGCGTGTTGTAACATGAGCCGCGCTTCAGCTTCAGAAATGCCGCGTTGACGCATATAGAATAGTGCACCTTCATCTAACTTACCAATTGTAGAGCCGTGGTTACACTTCACATCGTCGGCATAAATCTCCAACATCGGTTGGCTAAAGGCACGAGCCGTCGGGGTGACACAAATGTTGGCATTCGTCTGTTCTGAAGCCGTCTGTTGTGCCCCAGGAGCTACGTAGACCTTGCCCGCGAAGGCACCATTGCTCTGTCCGTCAAGCACGTACTTATAGAGCATGTCGCTCGTACACTTGGGCGAGAGGTGTTCTACCAAGATGTTGTTGTCAACGCGTTGCTTGTCGTCTGCAATCACCGCACCATAAAGTTCGGTGGTGGCCTCTTCACCACGTAGGCGCACGTCCAAGCGGTTGCGGCTCTTGCCACAAGTCAAGACAATGCCATCGTAGCTTATGCGGCTTTGGGCAGCCTGCTCAACATAAAGCGTAGAGAAACGCGTCGTATTGTCGTTCGTCTCTTCAATGCTGTAAAGGTTGAGTTTCGCCCCCTCTTCAGCATAGGCCTCGATTACTTGTGTGGTGAGGTAGTGACTGTCACCTTCAGCGTGGTCGCAAAAGAGAACAGAACCCTTTGCTCCTTCTTCGGCTACAACGATAATACGGCGCACACACATCATGTCCATGCGTGCAGCAGCCACGTTTACCACTTGAATAGGAGCTTTCAGTTCAGTGCCTTTGGGCAGGTAGATGAGCAGTCCGTCTTGTGCCAAAAGTGTGTTGAGCAGGGTGACACCGTCATGCCCTGTTTTAAAATCGCGGTCGTTGGCAGCGGCTTGGTTGTAGTACTTCTCTAACAGGTCGGCACGCCCCATAGTCGCTGCTTGGCGGAAGGAAGTAATGATGACTCCTTCGGGCAGTAAGGCGCGTGCACTTTGTGGTGCGTCGCAAGGCACATCGTTCACAACAAAGAAGAGCGACGTACTCAAGTTCGGCACATTGCATTTATATACCTCGTAAGGGTCAACATTAGAGGGCGTGCGGCGTAAGTTGAGTCCGTAGTCAGGGGCAAAGGCCTCTTCCGCATCGGTGTACTTATAGCGTTCTTCCTTATGTGAGGGGAGACCTTGCTCTTCGAGCAGTGCGGCAGCCGCCTCGCGTTGCTGGTTCATCACCTCAGTGCTGCCGTCGTTCACCATGTCGCGGTGGGCACGATATAGGTCTATGTATTGTTTGTGGCTCTGCTTCATCGTTATGCCTCCTCAATGCTATTAACAATCCAGTCGAAGCCTTTCTCCTCAATGTCGTAACCCAATTGAGCCGTTCCTTCTTTTACTATGCGGCCTTTAACGAGCACGTGTACAAAGTCGGGTTTCAAATAATCGAGCATGCGCTGATAGTGTGTAATCACCATTGCACTCGTCTTCGGTGTGCGAAGCATGTTAAAGCCTTCAGCCACAATGCGCAGTGCGTCAACGTCAAGGCCAGAGTCAGTCTCGTCAAGGATAGAGAAGAGAGGTTCAAGCACAGCCATTTGGAAGATTTCGTTGCGCTTACGTTCACCACCCGAAAAGCCCTCGTTTACGCCGCGGCTCATAAAGTGAGCATCAAGTCCTACGAGTTTGCGCTTCTCCTTTAGCAACTTTAGAAATTCGCTTGCGGCAATCGGTTCTTGGCCGAAGTATTTGCGCTTTGCATTCAAGGCAGCGCGCATAAAGTTTGTCATCGACACACCTGGAATTTCAGTAGGAGCTTGGAATGACATGAATATACCCTCGTGAGCACGGTCTTCGGGTGGAAGTGCCAAAAGGTCTTTGCCATTAAAGGTAATAGAACCTTCTGTTACTTCATATTTGGGATTGCCTACGAGTACATTGCTCAGTGTACTCTTACCCGAACCGTTTGGGCCCATGAGTACGTGTACTTCACCGTCGCGGATAGTGAGGTTAACACCGCGAAGAATTTCCTTGCCTTCAACTGAGGCGTGTAGATTTTTTATTTCAAGCATCGTTGTGTAAGTGTCGAGGTTTGTGTTGATATGAGTATGTACGCAAGTGTGCGTAACATTTATAGGGTGGTTCTAATAATTCTGAAATAGGGATTTGTGCGCTATCGGAAGTGTATTTTTGAAAGTTTGTGAGGGAGCATAGCGGGCTATGTGACCGAACAAACTTTCAAAAAGACACTTTCGAGAGCGTACAAATCACATTTCAGAATAGCAGAACTCTAAAAACAGAATTTTTAGAACCACCCTATATTGTTGACAAGGCCTAATTAAAGCCTACTTTATCGCTACAAAAGTACTAAGAAATGCTGAATTTAGCAACAAAGCGTGTTTTACGTAACACGCATTGTTGTCATAAGTCATTTAAATGTCGTCTTTTTACTCAATTTTCGGATTCAGCCCGCCCTTGCTAAATCCGAGATTTCAGTATATAAACTTCTTGTGTAAAAATGTTAACGTTTAGAGCGTTGGTGTACATGATTAGGGGTGAAAAAATAGCGTGTTCTATTAAGATGTGCAAGTAGTGCCGTTTTTTGCGTAACAAATATTGTGCTTTTTTTGAAAAAACGTAAACGAAAATAAGTGCTAACACCAAAAATAATTATTAATTTTGCGCTGTACTATATCGTATAGAATTATGAACGACGAATTAAGAGTCATCATTAGTGGTGGTGGTACGGGCGGACATATCTTTCCAGCCGTCTCGATAGCCAACGAAATACGCGCAAAACGCCCCGATGCAAAGATACTTTTTGTAGGTGCTGAGGGACGTATGGAAATGCAACGTGTGCCTGCCGCAGGTTATCCCATTAAGGGGTTGCCTATAGCAGGCTTTAATCGCAAGAATTTGTTGAAGAACATTCCTGTTCTGTTCAAAATAATGAAGAGCCGCTATATGGCTCGCCAGATTATCAAAGATTTTCAACCACAAGTGGCAGTAGGTGTAGGTGGCTATGTCAGTGGACCTACACTCAATGTGGCAGAGGGTCTGGGCATTCCCACCTTGCTGCAAGAGCAAAACTCTTATGCGGGGGTAACCAATAAGTTGTTGGCTAAGAAAGCTCGCAAGATATGTGTTGCCTACGACGGCATGGCACGTTTCTTTCCAGCCGATAAGATTATGTTTACGGGTAATCCCGTTCGTCAAAATCTGCTGGACAATTCGATGTCGAAAGAAGAGGCTATTCGCGCCTTCGACCTCGTACCAGGCAAACACACAATACTTATTGTAGGCGGTTCGCTTGGCGCACGCACATTGAATGAAAGCATCTTAGGTAATTTACCTTTAGTAAAGCAGCAAAGCAAGATACAGTTCATTTGGCAAACGGGAAAGTATTACAGTGCTGAAATAAAAGCGGAGTTAGAACGTCGCGGTTGTCCTGCAAACTTGAAGGTGATGGACTTTATAAGCGACATGAGACAGGCTTACGCTGCAGCCGACCTTGTAATATCTCGTGCGGGTGCAGGTAGCATTTCAGAGTTCTGCTTGTTAGGCAAGCCTGTTGTGTTAGTACCTTCGCCCAATGTGGCCGAAGATCATCAGACGAAGAATGCTTTGGCTTTGGTGCAAAAGGGCGCAGCCCTCTACGTGACCGATGCTGATGCACGGCGCACCTTATTGCCGTTGGCTATCAACTCTGTAGTCGATCATGATAAATTAGACTCTTTGAGTCGCAATATCTTAAAATTAGCACGTCCGAACGCTGCTTCTGATATCGCTGACGAAGTAATACGTTTGGCCGAACAAGGGTAGGAAATTTGCAAATGTGAGAATGTGCAAATGTGCAGATGATTTAATGTCTTATTCAATCATCTGCATTCAACGTCTGTATAATTCTTACATTTATCTCTACATTCTTACATTTGCACATTCTTACATTTGCACATTCTCACATTTGCACATTTGCACATTCACTACATGAAATCAGTATATTTTATCGGTGCTGGAGGCATCGGAATGAGCGCTCTTGAACGCTACTTTTTGTCAAAGGGCTTGGTAGTTGCAGGATACGATCGTACATCTTGCGAACTTACAGAAGAGTTGCGTGCAGAAGGCGCCGACATACATTATGAGGACAATCCTGACCTCATACCAATGGCTTGTCGCGATAAGGAAGAGACGTTGGTGGTTTATACCCCCGCCATTCCTGCTACGCACAAAGAATTGACTTATTTCCGTGAAAACGGATTCGATATACAAAAGCGCGCCCAAGTGCTTGGCACGCTGACTCGCTCTATGAAGGGACTTTGCGTAGCTGGTACGCATGGCAAGACGACTACCACTTCAATGACGGCTCACCTACTGCACGAAAGCCACGTGGGCTGTAATGCTTTCTTGGGTGGTATTACGAAAAATTATGGTACCAACTACTTGTTGAGCAAAGATTCTCCCTATGTGGTGATAGAAGCTGATGAGTTCGACCGCTCTTTTCATCATCTGCGTCCCTATGCTACGGTGATTACTGCTACTGATGCCGACCACCTCGATATCTATGGCACAGAAGAGGCCTATCTGGAGAGTTTCCGTCATTATACGCAACTCATTCAACCCGGTGGTGCGCTCATCGTTCATCGCAACCTCAAGATGCAGCCCGATCCACAAGAGGGCGTGCGCGTTTATACTTATGACCGCACGGAGGGTGACTTTCATGCCGAAAATATTCGCATCGGTGGTGGCCATATTGTCTTCGACTTCGTTTCACCCTTTGGCAATATCAACGATGTAGAGTTAGGTGTGCCTGTAAGCATTAATATCGAAAATGGTATTGCTGCTATGGCTTTGGCACAAATAGCTGGAGCTACGGCCGACGAGATACGTAAGGCAATGCTCTCATTCGCAGGTGTTGACCGTCGCTTTGACTTTGCGCTGAAGACAGATAAGCATGTGCTCCTCTCAGACTATGCACACCACCCAGCCGAAATCAAACAAAGTATCTTGAGCATTCGTGAGGTGTTTAACGGTCGTAAGATATCGGCTATCTTCCAGCCTCACCTCTATACGCGCACGCGCGATTTTTATAAGGACTTTGCCGATAGCCTCTCATTGCTCGATGAGGTGATATTGACAGAGATTTATCCTGCACGCGAAAAGCCCATTCCTGGTATAACAAGTCAGATTATCTATGACAACTTGCGTCCTGGTATTGAAAAGCATTTGATTGAGAAGAAAGACATTCCGTCGTTCGTGCAGTCAGAGAACTTTGATGTACTTGTAGTACTCGGCGCAGGTGATGCCGTAGACTATATACCACAAATTAAGCAAATATTAGAACGCAATTAGTTAATGTGCAAACTTAGTTAATGTGCGAATGTGCAAATGTGCAAATGTGCGAATGTGCGAATGGTCGCCTTTGTACGCTGAGTAATTAAAACATCATTCAATCATTTGCACATTTGCATATTTGCACATTTGCACATTTCCCACGCATTTGCACATTTCCCACGCATTTGCACATTTCCTACGCATTAGCATATTAGCACATTACTTGAAAACCTTTTTCAAACTGATTCTATTGGCAGGAATCATCGTTTATCTATGTTTCGCCTTTGCCAACTTTACCACACATGGCGATACGACGGTGTGTAAGGAAGTCAGCTTTACCATAGCCGACAGTTCACATGCAGGCTTCATCACAACCGATGAGGCCGACCGCCTTTTGCGCCAATCGGGACTCTATCCCGTAGGACGCGAAATGGAACAGATTGATGGATTGGCCATAGAGCGTGCTTTGCGTCGTAACTCTTTCATTGACTCTGTATCGTGTTACAAGTCACCAGGTGGGGTAGTGAATGTGTTAATATTGCAGCGTTTACCCTTGTTGCGTGTCAAAGCCGATAATGGCGATGACTATTACATTGACGACAAAGGCAACATAATGAATCCACAAGGCTATTCGGCCGACCTCGTTGTCGCTACGGGCGATATCTCTCGCCCCTATGCTCAAAGTCAACTCATCAAGTTGGCACGCTTCTTACGCGATGATGCCTTTTGGAATAATCAGATAGAACAAATATATGTCAGCCCGCAACGCCATATATCAATGGTGCCGCGAGTGGGCAGTCACACCATAGCTTTCGGTACGACCGATAGCATTAATCAAAAGTTTCGCAATCTTTACACGTTCTACGAAAAGGTTCTCCCCGAAGTAGGGTGGAACAAGTATGCTGAAATATCAGTGGAACACGTATCACAAATTGTAGGAAGAAAGGAACAGTGAGAGGCTTAAAGGACTTAATGAACTCAATGAGTTTAAATAAGTAACAAGTAGGAGAGGTCGTTAACAAAACGACCTTTTAACACCCTAACCCCCTAACCTTCTCCCCTTCCCCCCAACCATAACATCAAGAAAATAAAAAACAACATATAATGGCAACAGAAGACAACTTTATAGTAGCTATCGAGCTGGGGTCGTCGAAAGTGACTGGTATGGCAGGTCGCAAGCAGCCCGACGGCGCCATTCAGGTGCTTGCCTTCGCTCAAGAGCCTTCAACCACCTTCATTCGCAAAGGCCGCATTAACAATGTGAGCAAGATGACGCAGTGCATCATTAGCATGAAGGACAAGCTGGAGCAAAAGATGCAGCGCAGCATTAGCCGCGTCTATGTAGGCATTGGCGGCATGGGTATGCATACCGTAGCCAACACCGTAGTGCGCCACTTCGACTCAAAGGTAGAAATCACACAAGAGATGGTTGATGCCATGTGTGATGAAAATCGTAGCTCGGCTAATTCTGATCGCGACATACTTGAGTCAGTTCCGCAAGAGTATCATCTTGGCACCCAAGTGCAGAACGATCCTGTAGGTATCCTCTCTGATAATATCGAGGGACACTACCTTAATATAGTAGCCAACTCAAGCGTACGTGAAGAGATTCGCAACTGCTTCCGTGCTGCAGGTATCACCATTGCCGACCTTCCTATTAATGTGCTTGCCATGGCTGACACCGTCTTGACTGAACCTGAAAAGCGTTCAGGTTGTGTGTTAGTTGACATGGGAGCTGAGACCACTTCTGTAGCCGTCTACAAGAACAACCTCTTGCGTCACATGGCCGTAATCCCATTAGGTGGTGCCAATATCAATCGCGACATTCAGTCATTGCAGATAGAGGACGATGAGGCCGAACAACTTAAGCTCAAGTATGGTAGTGCCGTTTCAACTGATGAAGCTGATAGTCATAAGCCTATTACTACCAGCGATGGCCGACAGATTCCTTACGAGGAGTTTATGGGCTTAGTTGAGGCACGTGTTGAAGAGATCATCTTGAATGTGAAGAACCAAATCTCGCTTTCTAACTACGATGTCAACCAATTGATCGGTGGACTCATTGTTACGGGCGGTGCTTCTCACATGCGAGGTATTGACCAAGCTTTCACACGCGACACAAAGTTTGAGAAGATTCGTTTCGTTCATAATATTCGCATTCCCCTTCGTGCTACCGACTATCCTGGTCTGAACGATGGTGGTGACTGCAATGCTGTTATCGCTTTAATTGATAAAGGCGAGATTAACTGCTGTGGTGGCCCCTTAGGTCAGCCAAGCCTCTTTGAAGAGAAGGAAGAACAACAGCATGAAGAACCTGCTCTTACTGCGGAAGAAGAAGCCGCAGCTGGCTTCTACCCCCAGGTCTGTAATGACAGATACGCCGAACACTTTGATTCCGCAATGATTTGCCACGATGACTTCCGGCACGGTGGACATGCCCACGGCGTCCGCGCCCAGAATGCGCGCGGCGCGCACCTCGGCAGGCGTTTCAAACTGCGGGCCGGGGAAGTACATGTAGACGCCCTCGCGCAGCGTGAGGTCCTGCTCCTTGGCGACTTCCTTGGCAAGCTCGCGCAGGCGGGGGGAGTAGACATTGGACATATCGGGGAAGCGGGTGCCGAACTCGTCGATATTCGGCCCCCAGAGCGGGCCAAAGTCGAAGAGCTTGATATGGTCGGAGATGAGCATCAGATCGCCCGCGGAATACTCGGTGTTCACCGCGCCCGCGGCGTTCGTCACGTCGATGGCCTTGCGGAAGGTGATGCTGCCGGTGGTCGTGGTCAGGGTCTCTGCCGCAAACGCCGTGGCGGAGAGCGCACCCGTGAGCAAAGCAGCGGTCAGAACGGCGGAAATCTTGATGATGTTCATAAGTATGTGCTCCTTTCGGGGTGGTGTATGGTTATGTGGGTGGTTTCCGGTAGGTCGGCCCTCATCCGCCGCTGCGGCGGCACCTTCCCCCGCGGGGGGAAGGCTTGGGGCCGGATGCCTTCCCCTGCGGGGGAAGGTGGCCGAGGCCCCGCCCGAGGCCGGATGAGGGCCGAGTGTATCTCTGCATCCTTCTTCCCTATAGTCTCTAAATCTCATTCCTCCTCACAATCGCAATGACCCGCCCGGCGATATTTTCTGCCGTCACCGGGCCGTACCGGCGGCTGTCGGGCGCACC
>ENA-UPWO01000441-UPWO01000441.1-human-gut-metagenome-genome-assembly--contig:-NODE-441-length-25278-cov-8.528987_pt1 | contig 25278 bp, 34 predicted proteins | sample MGYA00250056_ERZ773388 | MGnify/ENA primary metagenome ERZ773388 (study PRJEB29103, sample SAMN06112004) | human gut metagenome | biome: human gut; feature: ankylosing spondylitis patient; material...
CGTGTATTTCACGGACTTTTCTATCAAAACGTCATTTTCACTTGAGTATCGTGACCGTTTTGAACGACTTTTAGGATCATACGGCGGAGAAGGGAAGTCAATGTGAGTTGCTTTCTTCTTCATCGATCCTTTCGAGTTCTTTTTCGATCTCAAGGAGCGCGGCTTTTAGCTTTCGAGTGTTGAATGCGATGGTACGTTCAAACGCCTTGGGATGGTCTTCGGAATTCTTTGGGACGGGATCCAGGGTAATTTTGGGTGCCATCAGCTTCAGGAAAAGTAGAGCCTCCTCGCGATTCTTTGCGCTCATATATCACCTTTTAGTGTGGTTAGTGGAATGCCGATTTGGGTTTCCGGCTGAACAATGATCGCACTGAAAGGTGACTTTCACAAAATGCCCTCGGCGCTTCGGCTCCGGGGGCTTTCTTTTTTAGGAGGCCGCATGGCTTGGATCACGCTTGAAGAAGCGAAGAAGAATCTCCAGCTCTGGCTTGAGGCTTCTCAGGCTGTTGCCGCCGGTCAGTCGTACACGATCGGCACTCGGTCGCTGACTAGAGCAAGTCTTCGCCAGATCATGGACATGATCGCGTACTGGCGAAAGGAAGTTGCGGCGCTTGAGGCCGCGAGCAGAAGCCGCGTCTATCGCGGCGTGCCTCGTGACCTGTAGGAGATGACGCGATGAATCTTTTAGATAAGGCCATCGGCGCAATCGCGCCAGGCTGGGCGCTGAGTCGAGTCGCTTCTCGTCAGAGGATGATGCTTCTGAATAGCGGCTACTCGCACGGTGGCGCAAGCTACGCAAAGAAGTCGATGATTGGCTGGCGTAGCGGTACGACAGACGCGGACGAAGACATCGTAGACAACATCGAGACTCTGCGAGAACGCTCGCGCATGCTCTTCATGACGGCTCCGATTGCAACCGGGGCTTTGAAGACGATCCGAACGAACGTCGTTGGTTCCGGCTTGAGCCTGAATGCGCAGGTTGATGCGCACTTCCTCGGACTTTCTGATGAAGAGGCTCGAGAGTGGGAAGCCAACACCGAGCGCGAGTGGCGCTTGTGGGCTGAGTCGGTAGCGTGTGACGCGGAACGTCGCCAGAACTTCTACCAGCTTCAGTCGCTTGTCGTTCTCTCGACGCTCATGAGCGGCGATTGCTTCGTTGTGATGCCCATGATTCGCCGCGCAGGCTCGATCTACGACATGCGCGTTGGGATTATTGAAGCAGACCGAGTTTGCAATCCGCTCAGTGAAAGCCTGGTCGGCAAAAACGTACTTGGAGGCGTTGAGGTTGGCAAGTACGGCGATGCCGTGGCGGTCTATGTGGCGAACAAGCACCCTCGGGCGATTCCTAGAGCGCTTGAAGCCGCTAGGGTCAAGTGGACGCGAGTGCCGATTTTTGGTGAGCGCACCGGACGACGCAATGTGCTTCACGTGATGACTGATGTAGAGCGACCGGCACAGCGTCGAGGCGTTCCGATTCTTGCACCGGTCATCGAAGAGCTGAAGCAGTTGAAGCGCTACAGCGATGCCGAGCTGATGGCCGCCGTGGTCAGCGGCATGTTCACGGTTTTCGTGACGACGCCGAATCCGTCAGAGGATGAGCCTTTCGGTGGTGGCGGCCTTCCTGCTATGCAGAGGGTTGATCCTGACCCTCAGGCTTACGAGCTTGGGAATGGCGCAATCGTCCAGTTGGCCGAAGGCGAGAAGGTTGAGATCGCGGACCCGAAGCGTCCGTCCGTCGCTTTTGACGGTTACGTGCAGGCAGTTTGCCGCCACATTGGCGCGGCACTCGAGATTCCGTACGAACTTTTGCTCAAGCACTTCACTTCGAGCTACAGCGCAAGTCGCGCCGCTTTGCTCGAGGCTTGGAAGATGTTCCGCATGCGCCGCGACTGGCTTGTGTCTTCCTTCTGTCAGCCTGTCTACGAAGAGTGGCTGGCAGAGGCCGTCGCCAAGGGTCGCATCAAGGCTCCTGGCTTCTTCTCTGATCCTGCAGTTCGTGCCGCGTGGAGTGGTGCTGAGTGGCACGGCGACGCTCAGGGCCAGCTCGATCCGCTTAAGGAAGCGAATGCCGCAGTTGTCCGCGTGAAGAACGGCTTCAGCACGATCAGTCGTGAAGCCGCTGAGATGACGGGTATGCGCATGGAGTCCATCGTCAGAACGCGAACGCGAGAAGAAGCGCTGCTGAAAGCAGCGGGCTTGAGCACGTCAGGCGGGACGATCGAGAAGAAGGAGGAAAAAGAATGAACCGATTTTGGAACGTAAAAGCCAAGGAGGGCGAGGAAAACGCAAGGCTCGACCTCTTCGGCTACGTAGGCGGGTCGAAGGACGATCCGTGGGACAAGGGCTTTAACGAAGACGAGTTTTTGAAGGATTTTCGCAGCATCCCGACTGATGCGAAGTTGGAAATCTCGATCAACTCCTTCGGTGGTGCTGTCTACACGGGCCTGTCCATCTACTCGCTCTTGAAGGCGCATAAGGGTGAGATCACCTTCCGCGTCGATGGGGCCGCGATGAGTGCGGCCACGATCATCACGAGTGTGCCGGGTGCAAAGGTGATCATGCCTCGCGGCTCGATGATGATGATCCACAAGGTCAGTTCGGTCGCTGTCGGCACTACGGACGATATGCGAAAGGCCGCCGACGACATCGAGAAGCTGGAGGAAAACCTCATCAGCATCTATGTCGAGAAGACGGGCCGCACGGCTGACGAGATCAAGGAAAAAGTTAATGCCACGACTTACTTCACGGCTGAAGAAGCTGTTGAGTTTGGCCTGGCTGATGAGGTCGACGATACGGCAACGGTTCAAAACTCTGCCGCCGACGGCTTTGTCAACTTGAACGGCCTGAAGGCTGAGGCGAAGTACTTCGTCGGCATGCCGAAGGCTTTTATCAAAGCGGAGCATAAGGCGTCCGCAGTTCAGAAGGAGGTCCGTATGGATCTTGATTCTTTGAAGGCGGACTATCCCGACCTCGTCGAGGCTATCCGCAATGAGGCTCGTGCTGAAGGCGCAAAGGCTGAGCGTGACCGCATGAAGGACATCGAAGATTGTGCCCTTCCCGGTTACGAACAGCTGGTTGCCGAAGCCAAGTACGGCGAAAAGACGATGACCGGCGCAGAACTTGCCGTTGCCATTGTCAAGGCCGAAAAGGCAAGCAACAAGCGTGCAGGCGAGGGCATGGTGGAAGACTCCAAGTGCCTTGAAGGCATTGCCGCAGTTGAAGGCAATGTTCACGGCATTGATCTTCCAGGCGAAGTCAATCAGGAGGCGCTTGATCGAATCATCGCCGCCGGTGCTCGCGGTTTCGAAAAGAAGTAAGGAGAGTTTTTATGCTCGCACAGGAAAAGTACGCGACGACGGCTGACAATCTTTTTGCCGCGTCTCAGATGATGCCGGTAGTCGCTGATGCGATGACGGTGAAAGCTTCGCAGGGCGCTCTTAAGCGTGGTGCCCTTCTCGATGCGACGGGTACGCTCTGCACGGTTAACGCTGGCAAGACCACGGTTTCCGATGTCTATGCAGTGCTCGCAGAAGACGTCGATACGACGGATGCCGCAGTCGAGGCCGCCGTTTATCTCACCGGTGAATTCAACGAAAACGCTCTCAGCTTCAAGCCTGACAACGATGCCCTCGTGAGCGATTTCAAGGCTTCCGCTCGCAAGGTCTGCATCTTCTTCAAGCCGTCCATCTAAGGAGAAACACAAATGGATATGTTCACTACCCGTACCATGATGGCCATGGTCGAAGCCGGCAAGAAGACGAACAACACGTGGCTTCGTGATCGCTACTTCGGCTATCGTCCGACGTTCAACACCCAGAAGATCGACTTCGATATCGTCGGTATGGGTGGTCGCAAGATCGCTCCCTTCGTCAATCCGAAGGTCGGCGGCGTGGTCCTTGAACGTGAAGGCTACTCCACGAACAGCTTCGAAGCACCGGAACTCTCTCCGATGCGTGTGACGACCGCCGAAGACATGCTCAAGCGTCTCCCGGGCGAAACGGTCTACGCTGGCAAGACGCCCGAAGAACGTGCAGCCGAAATTCTCGGTCGCGATCTTTCCGATCTTGATGACATCATCACTCGTCGTGAAGAAGCCATGTGCGCTGAAGCCCTTTTCAGCGGCAAGGTCACGGTCAAGGGCACCGGGTACGATGAAGTTATCAATTTCTGGGGCGGCCTTGGCGAAAACGAAAAGCCGAAGACGACGCTCACGAAGAAGTGGTCTGCTACGGACGTTACTGCCGCCGACATCCTCGCCGACATTCGTGCTATCAAGCGAGCCATGGTCAAGAACGGCGGCTTTGCTCCGCGTGACATGATCCTTGGCTCCAAGGTCTATGACCTTCTCATGAAGAAGTTCATCGAGGCCAAGTGCCTTGACAACCGACGCGTTGATCTCGGCTTTATCAAGCCGCAGGAACTCCCGAGCGGCGTGACGTACATGGGCTACCTGAACGAAGTCGGCATCGACATCTACGCCTACGACGAGTGGTACATCAACGACGAAGGCAAGGAAGTTCCGATGGTTCCCGAAACCGCCTGCTTGCTCGCCTCTCCCGACACGAAGACGATGCTCGCTTACGGTGTCGTGGCTCTTGCCGGTGATGACGATGTGAAGTTCTATGAAGGTGCTCGCGTTCCCGATTCCTGGGTCCAGCGTGCGAATCCGTCTGGTCGCATCGTCCAGATCAAGTCCCGTCCCCTGCCGGTCATCCAGCAGGTCAACGGCTTCCACCTGGTCGACTGCATCTAAGGTACAGAGGGGACGGGTTTCGGCTTGTCCCCTGATTTTTTCAAGGGGTGTTCATGAAGATCGTCTTTTTGCAAAACGTTCTGCATGCAGGCTCTCGATATGCAGAGGGTGAAGAAGCGGATGTCGACATCGAGGTCGCCGAGTACTTGGCAGCCTGCGGCTTTGCCGTGAAGATTTCGCCTGCGGTTCGCTCGGAAGAGCCGAAGGCCGCAAAGGTGGAGCCTACAGTCAAGCCTCGCGCAAAAGTGAAGGTCAAAGCCAAGGCCGCTGATGCTCCGTCAGGCATTGATGCCGCTTTTGCCGGCATTCCTGACATGGGAGTGGGTTCTGATGATTGACTACAAGTCGCAGTTCAAAGCGGACGTCGACAGCGTCTTCCTTGACCCGAACATCTTCGCCGAATGGCATGACATCGACGGACTACGGGTCAAAGCTTTGCTCGACAAGGTTATGACTCAGGACGACGGTCCGGGCCGCGTCGGTGTTTTCATCAACCAGTTGCGCGTCTATGTACGTACGGAGGACATTCAGCCCGTCCCTGTTGAGGATGAAATCATCTCGATCGACGGGTTTGAGTATTACGTCCGTTCCGTATCCGACGAAGACGGCGTGCTGGTGATCCTTTGTGAGAAGGCGAGCCAATGAAATACGTTTTCAGCTTTGGCGGAAAGCGTCACGAGAAAGAGATTGATCGTGCACAGGCCTTGCTCGCGGGAGTCCCAGGGGGCATTCAACGTGCACTCATGCGCTCGATCAATCGGGCACTTTCATCCGGTCGAACAACGGTTGGACGAGAAGTTGCCAAGCGGTACTACATTGACCCTCGCGACGTGAAGAAGACGGTTACCTTTAACCGAGCAACAAGAACGCGCCTTGACGGTCAGATGATCAGTACGGGCGAGCGAAACGAGTTGCGTGACTATCTGCATAAGCCGAGTGATGAAAGCACCACTGGCGCTAACAGGAAGCCTGTAAGAGTTTTCATCAAGAAAGGTGGAGCAGAAAGTTCGTTAGGTCGAGCGTTCAAGTTCAACAATCACATCTTTGCTCGTAATGGTCGCAAGATCACGGCAAGCCGTGGGTGGCATAAGGGCAAGGTGGTTGAACAGATTGAAAAGCCAACTGGTCCATCCGTTCCTCAGATGGTTGGGAATCAGTCAGTTGTTGAGGTGGTTGGCGAAAAGATGGGGGCGGCCTTTGCCAAGCAGTTGGAAAAGGAAATTTCTGCCGTTCTCAAAGATAAGTAGGAGCCCCCATGGTTGAAAACAACCTTTGTGAAGCAATCCGAGCATTGGTGAAGGACGCTGTGAAGGACTTGCTTCTTCCGACGCAACCGAAAGATCCGAAGGATGAGCCGGGACTCCGAGAGCCGCAGGTAATTAACAACTACTTGCCGCCGAAGCGTTCGGGTGAAGCCCTCGACTTCCCGTTTGTTCTGGTTCGCGCCGAGCGAGGCTCGAGCACTCAGGATCAGACGACGGTAACGGTTGTGCTGGTCATTGGCGCTTACTGTCCAAACGGGCTTGATGGCGCCCGTGAAGGTCACGAGCATTGCTTGAACGTTATGGAAAGGATCCGTCTCAAGTTGATGTCCTTGCCGGGGTTGATCCTTGACGGGCGCTATCAGCTTCGAGGCGAGGTGACTTGGACGCTTCCGACCGATCAGCCTTTCCCCTTCTATCAGCTTGACATGGAGACTGAATGGCTTTTTAGGTCACCAGTCACGGTCATGGAGGATTTCTGATGGCAAAAGCCAAAGTCAGTCCGACGATTTACGTCGGTCCCGATTTGCCGCAAGGCGTACTGAAGCGCTACACGGTTTTCACGGGCAAGTATCCGCCCAACGTCGAAGAACTTCGAAAAAAGAGTCCGTCATTGTGCGGACTTTTTGTTTCTCTGGACAAGCTTCATGACGCCCGTCGTCGAATCAAAGTCCAGGGCGATCTTCTGAACACTCTTTCTAAACAAATCTTTAAGGAGATTTAACGATGGCTTACCGACATGGCGTTATCGTTTCCGAAGTGCCGACCTCGGTGCTTCCTCCGGTCGAAGTCTCTGCGGCGATTCCGATCGTAATCGGCACGGCTCCGGTCAATATGACCGATCCGAAGTGCGTCAACAAGCCGATTCTTGCATACTCGTATGAAGAAGCTGTTGCCGCCTTGGGTTATGTGCCGCCTGCCGCTGTAGCCGGTCCCACGCTCAAGAAGCATGAGTTCACGCTCTGCGAAGCGATCAAGGCGCAGTTCTCCCTATTTGCCGTTTCGCCGATCATCCTTGTGAACGTCCTTGACCCGACGAAGCATAAGAAGACCGCTATGACTACGAGCGTGACGCTTGATGCGAAGACCGGGCAGGCCGTGATTGAAGAAACGGGCATTCTTCCTGAGTCCGTTACGCTGACCCCGTCCTCTGCTTCTGCTTACGTCAAGGATACGGACTATGTCTTGTCTTTCGACGGCGACGGCAACCTTGTCGTAGCTTCTCTTACCGAGCCCGGCGGCACCTTCAAGTGCACGACTGGCGAAAGCCTCACGTTCTCTGCCGACAAGGTAGACCCGTCTGCTGTCAATGCAGATGAAATCGTCGGCGGCGTCGACGTGTCTGGCGTGAAGTCCGGCCTCGAACTTGTTGATGAGTGCTTCCCGCGCTTCGGCCTTGTGCCGGGTACGATTACCGCTCCCGGCTTCTCGAGCAAGCCCGAGGTCGCTGCTGTGATGGCCGCCAAGGCGTCCAACATCAACGGCTACTTCCGTGCTATCGCTCTCATCGACATTCCGACGGATTCCGTCAAGAGCTACACGTCTGTTGCGCAGTGGAAGAACTCGAACAACATCACCGATCCGATGCAGGTTGCTTGTTGGCCGATGCTTTCTCTTGACGGTACGGCATACCACATGAGTTCTCAGCTTGCCGCTCTTCTCGGCAAGGTTGACGCCGACAACGATGACACGCCGTATGTTTCTCCTTCGAACAAAAACTTCAAGATGACCGCGGCTGTCCTTGAGGATGGTACGGAGATCTGGTTGGGTCCCGATAACGGCGAGTACCTGAATGGTCAGGGCGTCGTGACTGCGATCAACTTCATCGGCGGTTGGAAGTGCTGGGGCAATCGCACTGCTGTCTATCCTAGCGGCACTGATGTGAAGGATGCCTTTATTTGCATCCGTCGCATGTTCAACTGGCTCGGCAATACGCTGACGCAGAGTTTCTGGCAGAAGCTTGATGCGCCTGCTAATCGTCGTCATATCGATACCGTCATCACGTCCGCCAATATCTGGCTCAATGGCCTAACGGCTCGCCAGTACATTCTCGGTGGCCGCGTTGAGTTCCTCGAGTCTGAAAACTCGTTGACCGACATGATGGACGGTAAGTTCAGCTTCCACGTTTATGTCACGCCGCCGTCCCCGGCTCGCGAACTCGACTTCGTTCTCGAGTATGACGTGAACAACCTGACCACGCTTTACGCTTAAGGAGGTAAAAGATGGCTGGAACGAATAATGTGCCGGAACGCTTGATTGCCTTCCGCGTTTATGGCGAAGGCAATGACCTTCTTGGTACTGCCAACGTCACGCTCCCGACGATCGAGCCGATGACGGATACGGTTACGGGTGCTGGCATTGCTGGTGAGATCGAGACGCCGATCATGGGCCACTTTGGCTCCATGACGGTCTCGCTCCAGTGGCGCACGATCGAAGCCTGCGCTGTGAAGCTGGCGGCTTTCAAGGCTCACAACCTTGACATCCGCGGCTCTCAGCAGGTCTACGACGCCGCCAACGGCGTCTACAAGACTGTACCGGTTCGCCTTGCTTTGAAGGCCCTTCCGAAGTCCGTTAATCTCGGCTCTTTTGAGACGGGTTCGACGACCGACAGCGAGACCGAACTGGAAGTCTCCTACCTCAACCTTTATATCGATGGTAAGAGCGTGATGGAGGTCGATAAGTTCAACTACGTCTGCAAGTTCGGTGACGACGACATGCTCGAAACCGTCCGTCAGGACCTTGGTATCGCTTAAAAAAAACGAATAGCCGGGAGGGTTCGCTCTTCCGGCTTTTTCTTGAAGGAAAAGCAAAAATGAAGATTCCGTTCTCGAAGCCTTACAACTTTGAAGGCAAGGAATATAAGGATCTTGAGATCGACTTTGATGCCATTACGGGGCGAGAGGTTTCTCAGGCAAAGCGCGACTTCTTCCGTGCTGGAAACTTTGCCAGCTCGAACGTTCTTCAAGCGGACGTTGATTTCTGCGTCTATCTTGCCGCGAAGGCAGCCAAGTTGCCGATCGAGTTCATGGAAGGCCTGCCGGCAAAGGATTACCTTGCTGTGTCTACGATGACTGCAAGTTTTTTGCTCATGTAGGCCTCGGCGGCAAGTTTGACGTTGAGGAGCGGTTGATGCTCGTCTGCCTGCGCCTGCGGTCACACGCGGGCGGGTCTGTTCTTGATTGGATGTCAATGCCGATCACGGAGCTTGGACATTGGAACCGCGTGGTACAGCAGGACTTGAAGGAACGCGAGAGTAGGCAAAAAGGGTAAACGGCGATACAATGAATTATTATCATTGCGTTTTCGCTGGGCCGCCATGGATAAATTTATCGATCGCCGTACTAAAGAACTGGATGAAATCATGCAACGCGAAGACAAAACCAATCTCGAAAGGGATATGGCGTTGCATTTCCTTGGCACAGCCGGTCTTGGCTATGTTAAGGGGTACCTTGGGGCCATGAAACTCATCATCCTGAGTGTTGTTTTGTCAGTTGTGTGTGGGGTGATTCTCGCGCTGTTCGAATGATTGCCTAACGCTGTCTGTGGACTGGAAGCTCGTCAAGAAATTGGCGGGCTTTTTTTATTGGGGAATAAAAAATGGCAGGGGTTGAACACAGTTTGACTTTCAAGTTGGCAAGCCAGCTATCTTCGACATTCCCTCAGGCTTTTCGCTTCGCTGGCGGAACGATTCAGGAGCTGTCCGCCACAATGGCTTCTCTCGAAGCTGAGGCGTCTAAGACTGGCGCTTTCCTCAAGCAACGAAAAGCTGTAAAGGGTGCTTTGTCGACTTATCAAGAGGCAAAGAAAAAACTGGATGCTCTTGAAAGTTCGATTTCGCAAGTTGGTGTTCCGACAAAGAAGATGGCAGCCGCGCATCTAAAGGCGAGCGAGGCTGTAAAGCAATGCGAAGTTAAGCTGGAGCACGAAAAGCGGGTGCTAAAGGGCCTGCCAGTTGATGCTAGAGCCGCGTCTAAGACAATCGAGGCTCTAGAGGAAAGCCAAAAGTCACTTGCAGGCCAAATAGACGAAACCAAAGAGAAGATCAAGCGCCAGCAAAACGCCTTTAAGAACTTTGATGCGGCCTCAGGGAAAATTACCATGGCCATAGGCTCGTTTAGGGCCGTTGGTGGTGCAGTTTCGTCCGTGAAATCCGCCATTGAAGGACCGGTTCAGGCGTCAATGAAGATGGAAGATGCAATGGCTGATTTGGCTAAAGTATCTGACTTCACGCCTGAAGGTTTGGCTGAGATGCAGAGAAAGCTCGAGAAAATGAGCTTGACCATTCCGATGAGCGCAGACGGTTTGGCACAGATTGCCGCCGCGGCCGCGGGGGCAGGCGTTGCTCAAGATGAGCTTCTCGGCTTTACTGAGCAGGCGGCAAAGATGGCTGTCGCCTTCGACATGACAGCAGAACAAGCGGGCACGATGATGGCGAAGTGGCAAAGCGGTATGAAGCTCACGATGTCGCAGACATACGCGCTCGCTGATGCGGTCAACGGGTTGAGCAACAACAATGCTGCACTTGCAAACCAGATCGGCGATACGGTTCAGCGATATGGCGCTTTGGGTAAGGTAGCTGGCCTTTCCGAAAAGCAGACTGCCGCATTGGCTGCGTCGCTGATTGCATCAGGCGCATCGAGCGAGACCGCTGCAACTGGCATGAAGGCGTTTATGGGAACCCTTGCCAAGGGTGCTCAGCTTTCAGAAAGGCAACAGGCCGCGCTTGCCAACATCGGTATTCCTGATGTAAAGCAGTTGCAAAAGGATCTTCAAAAAGATGCCGCCGGAACGATCGTAAAGGTTCTCGAGGGCTTGAACGGCCTGTCGGAAGAGAGGCGAACGATGTACCTCAATGTGCTGTTTGGCGAAACAGGCAGTGAGGCTCTTGGTCCTCTTCTTCAAAACCTTGATGCTGTGAAGAAGAACTTCGATTACGTGGCCGATGAGGCCAATACTGCGGGGTCAATGGAAAAGGAGTTTGAGGCTCGGTCCAAAACAACGTCTAATTCTCTGGTCCTTCTGAAGAACTCTGCGGACTACGTTGCTCGAGCGTTTGGCGATCAGTTCTTGGGGCCGATTCGAAGAACGGCGCTCTATATGGGCGACCTTGCGGAAGTGGCCGGTTCTTGGGTTCGAGAGAACTCAGCGTTGGTTAAGTCTGTTTTGAAGTGTGCGGCTGTTTTGGGCGGGTTGGTAACCGCTGGCATTGCATTGAAGGGCGTCATGTATGCCGCCTCGGCAGTGATGGATGTCTGGCGCGGGTTGTGTGTGTTCAGCTCTCTCGCCATGAAAACGACAATGGTCGTAGGAAACGCTCTTGCAATGACCGGGCGACTTATCGGCGGAGCTTTTTCGTTTGCTGGAAAAACGCTGAAGGGCATTGCATGGGGTGCCAGCAGGGTAGCGATGTTGGCTTGGCGTGCGGCCTGTGTTGCCACAAGCACGGCAATTGAGGCTTCGACGGTGCTTATCAAGCTGTTTGGTGGCGCTTTGTGGTTTGCGTTTACCAATCCGGTCGGCCTGGCTGTGACCGCGTTGGCTGGGCTTGTAGCGGGTGGCGTTGCGCTGTACAAAAACTTTGATGTTGTTAAAGAGAAGGTGGATGCCCTTCAAACGGCGTTTACTCAAAAGTTTCCTGGTATCTCGAAGGTTGTTCAGTTAGCTTTTTCTGGTATTCAAAAAAACTTTGTAATGGGGCAGGAAAAGTTTGAACAACTGGTCGGGTGGATCGACGGAATCTTTCTTACCAAGTGGGGTTCTGTATGGCAGCGCGTTCAAGATTCGTTCGCTCAAATCTTCGGCGGGCTGAGCGGGTTGATCAAGGCACCGATTAACAGCGTAATCGGGCTTGTAAACGATGCTCTGTCAAAGCTGAACGGACTGAGCATTGAGCTACCGACGATGCTTGGCGGTGGGACTGTTGGGTTCAACATCCCTGAGATTCCTCAACTCGCCGACGGTGGCGTTGTGTCATCTCCTACGCTTGCGATGATTGGTGAAGGCCGAGAGCCTGAGGCCGTGATGCCGCTCTCGAAGCTTGATGCCGCAACATCCAGTAGCTCTACCGTTGTCAACTTCTCGCCCGTGATTAACGTCACCGGCGGAAGTGCGGATACGTATGCCGACGTGAAGCGGGCGCTTGACGAAGGCCGCAGATCGTTTGAACGCGAGTTCGATCAGCTGATGCGGAATCGCTCCCGCTTGTCTTTCGCTTAAGGAGGAATGATGAAGTCATATACGACTGTCTCTATGGACACGTGGGACATCATCTCCAAGAAGGTCTACGGTGATGAGCACTACATCGACAAGCTAATCGCCGCAAACGTCCAGTACAGGAAAGTCGTCATCTTCTCTGCGGGCATTGTCCTCTCGGTTCCCGAGGTTGACGTATCGCCGACAAGTGATGAGGGCTTGCCTGCTTGGAAGAGGTTGAAGCATGACTGATCCTCGAGAGACAAAACTTACTTTGCTCTTCACTGAGTCAAAGACTGACGCGACGAGCGACATCATGCCTGATCTTCTCTCCTTTTCGTATGACGACAGGGAGGCGGATCAGGCGGATGAAATCTCGCTGACGGTCAAGGACGAGAAGGGCAAGTGGGCAGGTTCTTGGAAGCCAGACGGCGGTGAGACGATTCGGGCCTACATCAAAGGTTCGACCTGTCCGAAGCTTTTCTGTGGGAAGTTTTACGTCGACTCGATGCGGGTTAGCGGCTCTCCGAGAGTTTGCGAAATACGTGCCGTGTCGATCCCGTTGAAGGCTCCGATTCGCCGCCGACTGGTGACGAAGGCTTGGGAGAACTACACGCTCAAAGGCATTTTGAAGGAGATTGCGGCGAAGGCGGAGATCTATTTCTACTTCGAAGTTGAGGAGGATCCAGAGTATGACCGACTTGACCAGAAGGAAGAGAGCGATCTCGCTTTTCTGTCGCGTCTCTGTCAGGACGCGGGGTTGTCGATCAAGGTTACTGATGACACGATCGTGATCTTCGATCAGTCGCGCTACGAGAAGATGGAGCCTGCCTGCGAGGTAGAGCTTGGTGTGTCGGATGTCCTGTCTTGGGATTTCCAGACGACTCAATCGGACACGTATAAGAGCTGCGTTGTTTCTTGGCGAGACATCAAAAAGAAGAAGCGCAAGTCCGCGGGCGGCTACAACCTTGACTTGGAAAAGCCTTCGGATAAGCCGCCGGCGAAGTACAACATCGACCTTGAAAAGATCGACGACTCAAATGCGTCGAAGAACCCTGCGGTCAATACGTATGTCTATGTCGATCCGGATGCCGATGCCAACGGCCAGGAGTACAAGCTGAAAAAGCGCGTGACTTCAAGGGCTGAGGCCGAGCGTGTGGCGAAGGCTACGCTTCGACGCCTGAATCTGCGAAGCGTCACCGGCTCGATGACGCTCGTCGGAGATACGCGGCTTGTGGCCGGCATCGTGATCGAGGTGAGGGGCTTCGGAAGCTTCGATGGAAACTTCTTCATCGAGTCCGCCTCGCACAGCGTGAGCGAGTCCGGCTACGTGACGACGATTAACGTCCGCCGCGTGAATAACAAGTATTGAGGTGAGTGATGGAAACCGACACTATCAGAATCGGTGAAGTCGTCTCGATCGACCCGGTCGCCTGCACTTGCCGTGTTGTCTTTGATGACGACGACAGCTTGAACTCTTATGACCTGCCGGTCATGCAGAGGTGCACGTATGACAATCACGACTATCAGCTTCCGGACATTGGTGAAGATGTTGTGGTCGCATTTCGACGTGGAGGTGAAGAGGACGGTATTGTTCTCGGCTCTTTCTACGCGGGTGAGATTACGCCGCCTGAGTCCAGTCCTGAGAAGCGAACGGTTGTTTTCAAGGACGGGACGCGATTCAGCTACGACCGAGAAGCGCACGAGCTGGCGATGACGATTGAGGGAACGGAGATTGTTTACAACCGCAAAACGGGAACGATTACCGTGCCAGATACGATCACGGTCAACTGTACCGACGCGGTTGTGAACGCCTCCAGCTCGATCACCTTCAACTCTCCGAAGTCGACGTTTACTGGTGATGTGATCATCCAGAAGACGCTCACGGTTTCGGGCTTGATTTCCGGCTCGGGAGGCTTCACGGTGACGGGCGGTTCAGGCGTCAAGGCTACGGGCAACATCGAGCTGATCGGCTCCATGAATGCCTCGCAGGATGTCGTCGCGGGCGGCATCAGCGTGATGTCTCACACTCACACTGCTCCGCACGGTGAAACGAGCGGTCCGCACTGACAAGGCGAGCACAAAAAGACAAACCCCACGGGACGGGAGATCCTCGTGGGGCTTTTTTTGATCGAAAGGTATGAAAGATCAATAAAAGATATTTTACCGCAAAACTTCTTCCAGTTCATGGGGAAGCTGTTTCAAAAGGAAAGGCCGACGATGGAAATCAAGATTTTGCGATGGGCGTTCGCGTTGTCCATGAGTGTAGTGCTAGTGCTTGTCGCCACATGCTTTGCTTTTTGGACTCTGGCATATGCCTACGAGGTGTCGGAGGCGCTATGGCTGGTGTGACTGGGCTGTTTGGAAATATTCCGTTCGTGACCTCCTCGGCCGTCTGTTTGACTTTCAAAGACTTGAAGGTCGAGCGTTCGACGCGGTGGGCTACGCACGAAGTGATAGGTAAGAAGCCGGTTGTCGAATATGTCGGACCAGGTCTAGCGTCGGTGAGCTTCACGATTCAACTCAACTCGCTTCTCGGTATGCCGCCGATTGCGGTTCTGAAGGGGTTGCAGATGCTGATGGAGAAGAAGGAAGCGCAGCGGCTTTTGATCGGCCCGGACTACTTGGGCAAGTTTGTCATTGAGTCCGTTTCGGAAGACCGCAAGGAACATACGAATCTCGGCATCCCCGTTAGCGGATCCGTGACGATCACGCTCAAGGAGGTCGGTGATGGCTAAGTATCGAGTAGGTCAGCAAAGCATTGACGTTGACTTTGCGCCAGAAGGCGTGATGGAGATCCTGCAGAACGTTCGAACAATTCTTGCTACGCGCAAGGGTTCCGTTCCGCTCGACCGCGACTTCGGTATTTCGTGGGACAACGTAGACCAGTCGCTTCCCGCTGCAAAGATGCTGATGCGTTCTGAGGTGATAGACGCCATTGAGCGATATGAGCCGAGAGCAAAGGTGACCAGCGTTGATTTCGCAGAGGATGTTGAAGGCGCAATGGACGGCGTGCTGAAGCCGATCGTGACTGTACAAATAGGAGGTGAGTGATGGCAGAAACATTGCCCAGATGGGGGCTGAAGGACATCAGTTTTCTGACGACGGATGCGACGGCGCTAGAGGCTGAAATCATCACCGCATTCGAGAAGGCCAGCGGAAGAACATTGGCGGCGGGTGATCCTGTTCGCCTTTTTCTTTTGTCACTCACGGCCATTATCGTGACGCAGAGAAGCGCAATTGACGCGGCCGCGAAGCAGAACTTGTTGTCCTATGCGCAAGGAAGCTATCTCGATGCGCTAGGGCTTCTGCTGAACGTTGAGCGTTTGGCGGAGAGCAAGGCCGTGACGACAATGCGATTCACGCTTTCGCGAGCGCTAGGCGAGGTCGTGACAATTCCATCCGGCACTGAGGTGACAAACGGCACGGTGACGTTTGCTACTACTCAGGATCTGGATATCCCTGTCGGATCTTTGACTGGTGACGTGCAGGCGGAGTGTACGAGCTCCGGTCCTGCCGGCAACGACTTCTTGGCCGGACAGATCAACGTCATCGTCAAGCCGCAGACTTTCGTCGCATCGGCCGAGAACGTCACGATCACGTCTGGCGGCGCATCCGCCGAGAGTGACCTTGACTATGCGAACCGCATCCGCCTAGCGCCAAATTCGTTCAGCGTCGCGGGACCGGAGAAGGCGTATATCTTCCATGCGAAGAGCGTGAGCTCGGCCATCATCGACGTATGCATTGACTCGCCGACGCCCGGACAGGTGGACGTCTATGCGCTTCTTAAGGGCGGTGAGCTTCCATCTCGCGAGACGCTCGAGCAGATCGAAGCCAGGTTGCGCGATGGCGAGATTCGGCCGCTGACAGACTATGTCCGAGTGCTTTCGCCCGCCGCTGTGAACTATGAGATTCAGGTCGACTACTGGATTTCGAAAGAAGATCAGTACAAGGCCGCAGAGATCAAGGCGTCGGTCGAGAAGGCCGTTGAGGCGTATCGGACTTGGCAGCAGTCGAAGATTGGTCGAGACATAACGCCTGAAAAACTGACTCAGCTGGTTGTGTCCGCCGGCGCTTGCCGCATCGACACGACGATGCAGCCTACCGGCTTTAAGGCTTTGACGAGGAGTCAGGTCGCCCAGTGTACGGGGGTACAGATTAACTACAAGGGGTTGAAGGATGAGTAAGGAACTCGTAGAAAGCGGCTTGCTTGACGTCGTTCCCGATTCGATCTCCAAAGATCCCGACGTATCGTCAGCGGCAAAGGCGCTCGATGTTCCGCTCCTCGAGATGACGAATGTCCTCGATCTCCCGTCGATCTACGTGAGTATCGACAAGCTGACGTTTGATCAGCTTGATCATCTTGCGTACTCGTGGGACGCAAGTGTCTGGCGCGACTCGTGGCCGATCGAGTTGAAGCGTTCGATCGTCAAACAGGTTGTTCAGGAGAAGCGAAAGAAGGGAACGCGAAAGGCCGTTGAGGAGGCTGTTGAGGCTCTTGGTTCTGCGGCGACGATCAAGGAATGGTGGGAGCAGACGCCGAAAGGCACGCCGCACACCTTCACGATCTATGCCTCCCTCGGCCAGATCGACGGGACGCTGGAGAGCGAGATGCAGGAAGACTTGATCGCTCTGATCAATGACGCAAAGCCTGTGCGATCGCACTTTGACTTCGTTGTCGTCAAGAACCTCCTTGGCCGAATCGGGTGGCACGGCTCCGTGCGCCCGGTGGCGTATGCGCGTATCAGGTCAGAGCTGATGACAAACACCGAGTACATATCGACGCTGGACGTGAGTCTTGCGTTTAGAACGCTGACTGAGCATTGCTTTATCGGCGTAGCGAAATAGGAGTAAACGATGGATTTTGTGTTGACAACGGCAGGGCTTCAGGCGCTGATCAACGTCTCTGAAACTGGGACAAACGCCGTAGAGCTGACGCATATCGGCATAGGCTCAGGCAAGTACACGCCGACGAAGGCGCAGACGGCGTTGCAGAGTCAGATCAAGACTCTTCGAATCATCGAAGGCGGTCAGGCAGGAGATAACGCGATTCATGTCGCTGCACGTGATGCCGACGCTGTGACGTATGAGGCTTTTGAGGTCGGCATCTTTACGTCGACCGGTACGCTCTTTGCCGTGACTTCTCAGACGACGCCGATCATCCAGAAGACTGCGGCCGCCACTGCACTTCTCGCGTTTGACTTGAAGATTGTCGGAGCGGAGGCCAAGGCGATTACGTTCGGCGACGTGACGTATCAGTTCACAGCAGGAACAACAATTCGCCCGGGTATTGTTGAGCTCGCAACAGCTGATGAAGTGATCGCCGGCACGGATACGCTCCGAGTTGTGACACCTAATGGGCTGTCGAAGCGAACGGCTACGACTGCGCGAACTGGGATTATCCGGCTTGCGTCGGATGCTGAAGCGAAGACCGGAACGGACGCGGTAAAGGCGATCACGCCTGCAACGATGAAGGCCGCGCTTCTCTCGACCTACAAATCGACAACGGAAGCTGTTGACGCAGGAACGAACGATACTTCGTTCATAACGCCCAAGAGTATTCGTACGCTTGAGGCGAACGTGTCTCGACGAGGCTTGATTCAAGTTGCTAGTGACGAAGACATCCGCGCCGGTACTGCAACGGACAAGGCCGTTACGCCAAAACAGCTTGCAGATTCGCTTGTCGGTATCGTGCCGATTGCGGCTGAAGACACCGCAGGTGCGATTCGCATCGCATCGCCGACCGAGGCCGCTGAAGGCGTTGTTTCGGACGCGGCCGTGACGCCTGCAACGGCAAAGACGCTCGTCGACGAAAGGGCTTGCACGGTCGCGGAAGCTAAGGTTGGAACGGAAAACAAAAAGTTTTTGACGCCTGCTGCGCTTGCCGGGCTGAAGGCAAGCAACGAGGAGGCGATCGCAGGTGTGGCGATGAATGTTTTCATAACGCCGGCCGCGCTCAAGGCCGCCATCGACGGCGCAGTTAAGGCTGCAGTGGCGCAGGCGCTAAACGCTTAGGAGTAGAACTATGGCAAAACCTACAGACACCATCGTGATCACCGCGGCAGGTCTGGCAGAAATCATCAATGCAGAGCACAACGGTACGGCTCCTGTTCTGATTAAGGAAATCGGTTACGGAACGGGTCAATACACGGCAACGGATAGCCAGACCGCGCTGAAGAAAGAGTTCAAGCGCTTGAGCCCTCTATCAGGCGGCGCGGTCGGGGATCAGACGATTCATGTCACGGCCCTGGACGCAAGCGCAGACAGCTACACCGTCTACGAAATTGGTCTTTTTACCGACAAGGGAACGCTCTTTGCGGTCTACTCGCAGACGATTCCGATTTTGCAGAAGGCTTCGCAGTCTCAGTCGCTGCTTGCTGTGGACATCATCGCCTCTGCTTTTGATGCGACGAGCATCGTTTTTGGCGATACGAACTTCCACAATCCGCCGGCCACGACGTCGACACTTGGCGTGGTCGAGCTTGCGACAGACGCGGAGGTGAGCGCAGGTACGGATGCTTCTTGTGTCGTGACTCCGTCCACGCTGTCGAGGCGTACGGCAACGACGAGCCGCACAGGCTTGATCAAGCTTGCGACTCAAGCAGAGGTGGTCGCAGGCAAGGACAACTCGAAAGCGATTACGCCGCTTGCTCTTCTTTCGGCTTTCCAGAAGTCGCACGAAGACTCAGGCTATCAGCGTTTGCCGAACGGTCTGATCATCCAGTGGGGAAAGGGCTTGGTAGCGCGAGACGGCTCGACGAAGCTTCTCTTCCCGGTCGCTTTCCCGAAGAAGTGCTCTGTCGTGCTTGCTGAGTCGACAGAGACGCTTCCATTAGCCGTGTCCGTGAAGTCTCGGACGCGAGGGAACTTTGATCTTGTGCACGACGGCAACGGCGGGGCGAATGTCGCTTGGCTTGCGGTTGGCTTCTAGGAGATAGGTATGGCTTACTACTACAGCGCGTCTGAACGCGCTTTTTTTTCGTCCGAGTTCATGACTGTCGGCGAAATGCCTGCGGACAAGGTTGCTGTCGCAGACGGTACCTGGAAGACTCTGGTCGCCGATCAGTCGGCAGGCAAAATCATTCGAACTGGTGCGTCCAACGCGCCTGAGAGCGCTGCGCAGTCGCTCGCCGCTCTGACGGGATACGCTGTGCCTGCAGGAATGACTGTGGCCGGAGGCGTGTCCGCCACTGGCTCCATCTCTGCCGGCGGGGCCCTTACCGCGGGCGGCACGCTGACTGTCAAGGGGGGGGCGTCTCTCGCGAGTGCGTCGGTTAGTGGAACGATGGACGTAACGGGTACGACTAATCTGAAAAGCACTCTGACCGTCGCCGGCAAGACGACTGCAAAAGCTATGTCTGCGACTGACATCAGTGCATCGACTATCACAACGACGGGGAATGCCTCGGTTGGCGGCACTCTTACGGTAAAGGGGAGCGCGGTTGTTGGTGGAAAGAACGTTGTCCTAACGGTAAATGGATTTACTGCCAACGCTTCGGGCGCTGTTACTGTTCCGAACTACGAACAAGACGGTGTGAAGTACGTAGCTAATCCTGATTACAACACGATCACGGCTTCGGGTTTCTACCATTGCACCTTAGATGGTGCGGTGAACGGTCCGGGCTATGCCGCGAAGATGATTGTCTTTAGCCAAAAGACTGCCGTACAAGTCACGCAGGTCGTATTCCCGATTTATAACGCGACGTCGAGATTTTTCTGCCCGAAAATTCGTTCGCGTAACATGAGCGGAGAATGGGAGGCGTGGAAGACGATCCTGCTCTCCGAGAACGACGAGAGCGTTCGTGCTTTGGAATTCGCGGCGAAAGACGGCAGATTCATCGCCGAGATGCCGGATGTCGTCAAGGGTACAACGCCTAGCAAAAGCGTATTTCGTCAGTTGTGGTTCCGCGACGGAACGGGCGGCGCAGGTAATGCAAAGACAAATGTGATCGGGGCGATTGAGCAGGTCGTGCGAAGCGATGGTGCCACGGACATCAAAATGTACGCCTGCAAGAACGCCGCAGGCACAGACGAACGAGCGCAAATCCTCGTCGGATGGAAAGACTATGGCGGTGCTTTGACACCGTACTCGACCGCTCCCGCAACTCCTAAAGGCTCAAACGGCACAGAAATCGTCACGGCGGGTTGGGGTAACGGCCAATGGCTGAAGCTCGACGGCATGAACACCATGACGGGGACGATCAAGAGTTCCGTCAACGGTGAAAATTCTTTCGTTGGTGCCGCAAATGGCGGTACGATCATCAACGGCACGGGGAAGAACGGCGCGTTTGTTCCGCTTTGGCAGTACGAATCCACTAGCGAAGGCTCCTTCGTTTTGTCGGGCTACAAAAACGCGTTCCGCATTGACTTTCTTTCCAAAGAAGCCAAGGCGGCGGGAACCAATACGTCGGACTGGACGTTGACGCTTGACGAAACGGGCAGGATGTTTGTGCAAAACGACCTGACGATTGGCGGCATGCTGCGTCTGAAGGGTTTGGGATATAGAAATGTTGCCTATCTCGAAGATGCTGAAGCAGAGATCAGCGGTCAAGAGGACTTTGTTCTTGCAGGCGGGAATCAAGGGACGTTCATCTGTTCCGGTGAAAGTGGGGCTAACCCTGAGACAACCAAGGCGTTCCGTAGAAGTTTGAAACGAGCCGACGAAGATATCGTGCTTGTTGCCGATAACAACGTCGTGATTGCGACCAATGCTCAAAACATGAATGAAGCAGAGGTCAGAAAATTCACCATCACAAATGGTGGCGACGTCCGTTTCCCTTCTCGGTTCTACCCTGATATCGCGGGCGGCCATTGGCACAACTCGCCGTATGTCCTCCAGAGCGGAAACATTGAGCGCGGGGCGAATCCGTCTTCGAACCAGTACCTGTACATTCCGTTCTACGACAAAAACGGCATTGAAAACGCAAAGAACCGCTTGGCGAAGATCGAGTTCTCTAGACGCACTGACGGCATGACATACATCCAGATGGGCGTCAACAGTCCTGCGAATGCAACAGGCGAAACGTTCTGCGGTATCACTGCTCGTTGGCGTCTGATTGGCGGCGAGTACGTCGCCGAAACTATGGTGTCCCATCACCCGGGCGCGGATAGCAATGACTACTCCGCCGCCACAACGAAGTGGGTTCGCGACCTCGTTCAGGCCGCCGTTCCTACGGGCACGATCCTGCCTTTCGATGGCACGAATGTGCCTTCTGGGTATCTTGTCTGCAACGGTGCGGCTGTGAGCCGCACGACGTATGCGGCCTTGTTCGCTGTGCTGGGTACTCGCCACGGTGAGGGCGACGGAAAGACAACGTTCAACTTGCCGAACGCTCATCGCCGATTCCTGGAGATGACGACGACAACTTCTGAGGTCGGCGAAACGGTCGAAGCGGGGTTACCGAACATCACGGGCCAATTTCGCGCGCAAGGCTCGCCTGACAAGCGAACCAAGAACTCGGGGGCTTTCGCGAACGACGGGAAAGGTCGGATTGATGGCGGCTTGTCTAACGAAGGCGACTATGAAGACCTTCGTAGCTTCAATGCCTCTCGGTGCTCTGCACTCTACGGTGGGTCATCGACAGTACAGCCGCCGTCTCTCCGGGCGCTTGCGATCATCAAGTTTTGATGATTGCCAAGCAACGGATCGAGGTAGGTTGAACGCTACTTGACTTGCCGTAGATGCCAGAAGACGAGGACGCCGAGAAGTTGATCTTCTGACCGTCCCAGTCCGTTCCGTTCTTTGATCGGCCAGTGCCACCGCTAGAGAACGCGCCAGACACTTCGTTTCCCGTGAACACTGCGACGAAAGAACCGCTTATGTTCGGTCAGGCCCGGGCGGTGAAAAACATTCGACTGATGCCGCGGCTCGTGCCGGTTGGCACACTGAGCCGAGCACAGTCAAAAATGGAGGTAAATCAAATGCCTTTTCAGTGAAAATCAAGTGGTTTGAAGCACGATGCCGGCTTTGACGGCACAGTCAAAAACGTACGCGTTCCACTGCGCCATGATCTCCCGTCTTGCGTCGAGGAAATCTGATCGTTGGTACGCACGTGAGACTGCACTTCCCGTCAGGTGAGCAAGACAAGCTTCGGAAGCCTCATACGGCATATCGTGATCCGCCAGCCAACCGCGGGCGATTGAGCGAAGGCCGTGGGCTACGAGCCGTCCACGCAACTCGGTAGTGTGCAGGTACTTGGAAAGCGTCTGAGACGACATGGGCTTGGAGCCTTCCCGACCTGGGAACATAAACCCTGATCGCGGATGCTTGGAAATTTGTTTGGCTTCATGAAGAAGCATTTGGATTTGAGAGGTGAGTGGCACTCGATGCGCTCGCCTCTTTTTCATTTCTTCGGGCGGAATGACAAGCACGTCTTCGTCGATCCAGTCCCAACGAAGCTTTGCGACCTCGCACGGTCTGAGCATCGAGCACAGCGATAGGAGAAAGACGATTTGAATCTTTCTTGGAGCGTAGGAGATGACGCTCATCGCTTGATCAAGCTCTTGCCAAGGAATGGATGGCATTGGCGTAACGGTCGGCGATGCATAGATCCGATTCAGTCTGTCGATCGGGTTGTGCTGGATGTATCCGGCGCATACGGCAAGGTCAAGTATCTCGCGGCATCGCATGACGAGGCGCTTGAGTGTCACCTGCTTGCCCGACTGCTGTACGGGCCTCAGCACGTGGATGACGAGCGGAGCCGTGATCTCGTCCAACTGCCTTGATCCGATCGACGGCAGAAGATGACGTTCGAGCATTCGCTTTTCGTCGCGGTACGACACGATCCGGTCTTTCTTCAAGTCACACCACAGGCGGTAGGCGTCTCTAAAGACATAGCCCAACGGCGCGTCATCCAGCCCGAGCGACTTGCGCTTTTGACGGGCCGTTTGCCTCGCTTGCTTCAAACCCATCTCCGGCCACCGGCCAAGAGTCACATCGGTGACGCGGCCTTTGTGGCAAATCCGCAGGCACCAGGACTTAGTGCCGGACGGATGTACGCGCAAAGTCAAACCGTGACTATCTGTCACGACATATCTCTTTTCTTGCGGAGTGAGAGCCGCAATTTTTTTTGAGGTTAAAGCCATGAGTGAAACAAACCTTAAAACAGCTTATGAGTGGGACGCCGCCGGGTACTACCTCGGTGAGACGGTGTGGATGCTCGATGACTTCGGCGACTGGCTCGAAGCCCCCAGCTCTACTGACGTCTGCCCGTGGACGGGTGAACCCGACGGCTCCGTGTTTTATAAGCGCCTCGATGGCAAGTGGACGACGGAAAAGAAGCCGACGTGCGCTGCGGAGTGCATCGGCCTGTCGGTCCCGCACGACTCGATGACGACCCACGACATCGAGCTTCGAAATTTGATTCGCACCCTCGGCGAAGAAGAGGGCTACCGCGTGGCGCGTGGTAATGATCTAAGTTGGTACGTCGAGAAGATTCCTGAGCCGACTGAGAAGGAGAAGCGGGAGGCGGCTGAGGCCGAGGTTCGTCTGAAGCGTGATGAGCTGCTTTCTGAGACGGACTACCTCCTGATGCCTGACTATCCGATCACGGCAAAGAGCCTTGAAGAGGTCAAGAAGTACCGTCAGGCACTGCGCGATATCACGGTTCAGAAGGGCTTCCCTTTCACGGTTGAATGGCCTGTGCTCGAGGAGGTCTGCCATGAATGAAAGTAATTTTGCTCATGCCGGCTTAGCTTTGCTGGCTCAGATGATGACGGCCCTGATGGCAACTGCCCTCGGGGCTGATCTTTTATCTGCGGTCGTAATGGGCGGTCTCTTTGCTGTGGGCTTCTACTTTGGCAGAGAGGTAGCGCAGGCCGAGAGAAAGGCAGGCACGCCGCCGTGGTGGAGCGGCTTCGATGTTCGCAAGTGGTCCTTGGACGCGAAGCTTGATCTTCTCTTTCCCGTCATTGTCTGCGCAGGCGTTTGCGTAGCGACTTACTGGTGGAGGTGAGAATGCCCGAAAAGGAAGTGATAAACGAATTGCAGGCTATGGCGGCGTCGACGGGTTTCGCCGGCTTGTGCGGCCTGCTGAAGTACCTCGCAATGGTCCAGGAGGGAAGACCGTTCACATGGAGGGACTTTTTTCTCAACGGTTTGATCTCCGCAGCCTGCGGCGCAATTTGCTACGAGGTGATGGTTTACGAGGGCTTCCCTCATGGGCTGTGCGGTGCCCTCTCCGGCATGGCTGGATGGGGAGGTACGCAACTCCTCAAGCTGATTGAGGTGGTTGTGCGGAAGAGGCTCGGTGTGACGAAGGAGGATTTGAAATGAAGAATTTTGGAGAGTATTCAGTGGAGTCCGCGATGGACTTCATCGAGGCGTGGGAGGGCTGCAAGCTGACTGCGTACAAGTGCCCCGCCGACATTTGGACAATCGGCGTCGGTCACACGAAGGACGTGACGGAGCATGACGAAATTACCTATGAGCAATCGAGGGAGCTGCTTCGGCAGGACCTCGAGGATGTCAAGCGAGGGCTTGCGCCTTTCGTCAATGTTCACGTGACTGAAGGGCAGTTCGTGGCATTGGTGAGTCTGGCTTTTAACGTGGGCGTGAGCTACGTCGTTCACCAGTGTCCGAAGTTGATGAGAGCACTAAACGCAGGGGATGTCGAGACCGCGGCTCACGAGTTCCTTGACATCGACAAGGCGAACGGCGTTCGGCTTCCCGGCTTGACCCGTCGTCGCCAGTCCGAAGCCAGGCTTTTCTTAGGCGAGGGTGCCCTGGCGATATAAGGTGTACTAGTAGAGAAAAAGGAAAAGCCGGTCAGTTGTGGCGACTGATCGGCTTCGGATATATAGACTGATTGGTATGGGTGTCTATGGAGTGTATTTTATCAAACTTGATCGTCGCTTTGCGACTTGGGGAGTTGATGATGGTCGAGGATTTGACGTGGCAAGCAGTGGGAACTTACGCGGTCTTCTTCGGTTTGGGAATCAGTCTTATCGCACTCATTTTGGCGAAGGCGGTAAGGGCATGGAAGGACGCACTGAGGTCAATAACCCCTGCCTAAAGGCAGAGGCTTGAAAGAGCCTTTATTGACTAGCCTCAGCGCCCCTCTTTCGAGAGGC
>ENA-UPWO01000442-UPWO01000442.1-human-gut-metagenome-genome-assembly--contig:-NODE-442-length-25193-cov-23.351688_pt1 | contig 25193 bp, 19 predicted proteins | sample MGYA00250056_ERZ773388 | MGnify/ENA primary metagenome ERZ773388 (study PRJEB29103, sample SAMN06112004) | human gut metagenome | biome: human gut; feature: ankylosing spondylitis patient; material...
CCACGCTCAACCCCTCGATGCTGATGCTCGTGGGTGAGACCAATCCCGACGAGGCAAGCAACTTCATATCAGCCTGCCTCGCGCCTACCGTCATCTTCAGCGCCGTGGGATGGATTCTGCTGCTCATCCTCGTACAGGCCTTTGTGGCAGCCTTCCGCAAGCCCATCATCAAGAGTCTGGGTTTTGCCGTCACCTTCATCGAGCTGCTGTCGCTCAAGAAGAGATGGAACTGGGTGACGCGCGTTACCCGTGCCACACCCTACGCCCTGACCGTGGTAGGCATCATCATCTTCATAACAGGAGCCTGCACCTCTTGGCACAACAAGATGGCGACATTCAAGCTCTTCGGAGGCAAGAACATAGGCGAAGTGGAGCACGAGCTCACCAACAAGGGACACGCCGAACTCTATATTCCTATCAACCGACTGGCTTTCAGCATCTACGCCAACAAGCTGGCCGCCAAACAGATCACACAGCTCATACATGCCGCCAAAGACGTACGGGTAGACAGTTGCAGCTACCGCTCGTCGAACATCGTGCTCATCATAGGCGAGAGCTACGGCCGACATCACTCCCAGCAGTATGGCTACTTCATGAAGACGACACCACGCCAGGCAGCGCTCGAAAAGTCGCGCAAGCTCACCAAGTTTACCGATGTCGTGACTTGTTGGAACCTCACCAGTTTCGTATTCAAGAACGTCTTCTCGACACACGTTGTGGGCGAGAAAGGCGACTGGTGCGACTATCCGCTCTTCCCCGAACTCTTCCGCAAGGCAGGCTATCAAGTCACCTTCATCACCAACGAGTTCCTGCCACAGGCCAAGGAAGCAGTCTACGACTTCAGCGGAGGCTTCTTCCTCAACAACCCAGAGCTCAGCAAGCTGCAGTTTGACAACCGCAACACCGAGCTTCATCCGCTCGACGACGGACTGCTCGACGACTACGACAACCACCTGAAACAAAAGCAGGGCGAGCACAACCTCATCATCTTCCACCTCATGGGTCAGCACGTAGACTACAAGTCGCGCTACCGCAAGGAGCAAACCGAGTTCTGGGCAGGCAACTACGAGGACAAGCGCCCCGAGCTGAACGCCAAGCAGCGCAAGATGTTGAGCCACTACGACAATGCCACCCTCTACAACGACTCCATCGTGGCACAGATAGTGAAGCGATTCGAGAAGAAAGACGCCATCATCATCTACATGCCCGACCACGGAGAAGAATGCTACGAGGAGAACCGAGGCTTTATCTGCCGCAACCATTCGGCAGCCATCGACTGGCCCCTTGCCCACTACGAGTTCGAGATTCCCTTCTGGATTTACTGCTCGCGCAAATACATACGCAAGCATCGCGACATCTACAAGCAGATACGCAAGGCCAAGGACCGACGCTACATGACCGACGCCCTGCCCCATCTGCTGCTCTATCTGGCTGGCATCGAAACGCCAACCTATCAGGCCAAATACAACATCCTCAGCCCTGAGTACGACGAGATGCGGCCACGCATCCTGAAAAACTCTGCCGACTACGACAAGCTGAGAGATGAACATATAGCAAAAGAGAAGAAAGCTAACGAGAAGAAGAAAGGAAAATAAGATTATGAGTACACCCACACTAAACCGAACAGAGTGCAACGCCCTGAGAGGACTTGCCATCATCGGCATCTTTCTGCACAACTACTGCCACTGGCTGGGTCCCATCGTCAAGGAGAACGAATACCAGTACATACAGCGCAACGTAGACTGGCTGCACCAGGTAATGGCGTCGCCCGACGGCTGGCTGCCTATGCATCTGCTGTCATTCTTCGGACATTATGGAGTGCCCGTATTTCTCTTCCTCAGCGCCTACGGACTGGTGCTGAAATACGAGTCTGGTCCACGCCTCACACAGGGCGCAGAGCGATTCAGCCTCACAGGCCGTCACCTGCCCAATCTGGGTGAAGGACTGCGATTCGTACGCTATCACTACCTCAAGCTCTTCAAGATGATGATTGTGGGGTTCGTCGCATTTACCATGCTCGACTACCTCACTCCCGGGCCTCATCACTATCAGTCGCTCGACATCATCGCCATGCTGGGCATGTTCAACAACGTATTGCCCAATCCCGACCGCATCATCTGGCCCGGTCCATTCTGGTTCTTCGGTCTGATGCTGCAGCTCTACATCATTTACCGCCTCTTCATCTACCGTCGCCACTGGGCTTTCACCGTAGTGCTGATGGTGGTCTGCCTGGCGCTTCAACTGTGTCTCTCGCCCGACGGTGAGGCGATGAACCGCTATCGCTACAACTTCATGGGCGGCATGTTGCCATTCGGCATCGGCATTCTTTATGCCCGCTATGGCGAGAAGATTCTCATGACTTTCCATCACAACACAACCAACGCCTTTGGCATTATCTTCTGCGGAGCCATCATCTACAGTCTCAGCGGAAGCATGTTGGGCTGGACCTTCGTGCCTCTCTTCGTCTGTCTGTTCTGCGTCCTGGTAGCAAAGGTGCTGAGCGGAGTGAAATGGCTGCAGGGAGCATACAGATTTCTCGACTGGATGGGCGGAATATCGGCAGCACTCTTCGTCTGCCATCCTATCACCCGCAAGATATTCATCCCCATCAGCCGTTGGGGCGACATGTACGCCGGACTGCTGCTCTACATCATATCGAGCATCTGCTTAGCATGGCTCTTCTCTGAGCTGATGAAGAAGATTCCGAGTCCAAAGATGAAGTAAGATGAAGTAAAGAGTGTGAGTTTCGAAAGTGAAGACAATTCAACCCCTTTCATTATGATAAAAATCAAAGATATAGAACTTGCCAATATAAGCCGATTCAGAGGCGAACTGATGGGAGCTGCCATGCTTTTCATCATCCTCTTTCATGTGGCGCTGCCCCGCGAGGATGCTTTCTTCGGGCTTCGCCGCATGGGCAATGTGGGAGTAGACATGTTTCTCTTCCTCAGCGGTATAGGTCTGTGGTTCTCGTGGACCAAGAATCCTGACGTGCGCCACTTCTTCGTGCGCCGTTATCTGCGCATCTATCCCGCCTGGCTCATCATAGCCTGCCTGTTCTACATTCCGCGTTTTGAGGGAGGAGACCTCTGGGCATGGGTCGACCTCGTGGGCGACATCAGCATCAACTGGGATTTTTGGCTTCACGACGAGTTGAACTTCTGGTACATTCCCGCCACCATGATGCTCTATCTCTTTGCACCAGGCTACATGGAGCTTATCAAGCGCCACCCCATCTATCGCTGGTTGCCTGTGGTCATGATCATGTGGTGCATCCTTGTGCAGTATGTCACTCCCATCCACCATGCCGTAGGCCATCTGGAGATTTTCTGGAGCCGCGTGCCAATCTTCTTCATCGGCATCAACATGGGCGAGATGGTAAGACAACGGCAAAGCCTCGACGGCACCAGTATCTGGATGATATGGATTATGTTTCTGATGACGCTCACCTCGAGCATCTTCCTCGAACAGGAACGCCACGGCATGTTTCCTCTCTTCTTAGAGCGCATGCTCTATATTCCCCTTACCATTACGAGCATTCTGCTGCTCAACCGCATCTTCCGCCGCACTCCCCAATGGTTCAACCGAGGCTTCATCTTTGTAGGAGCGTTGAGCTTAGAGGCTTACCTCATCCACATTCACTTCGTGCTCCACTACATAGAGAAATATCACTGGGGCTACTGGCCCACCTTCCTCGTCTGCATAGCCATCACGCTTCCTGCAGCCTGGCTTCTCAGCAAGACAGCAGGATGGATCAGCCGACAAATATCCAAGATTATCAAATACTGAGAATATTGAGAATACTCAACTTTCGCAGGGGGAGGGAGTTCAAGAGAATATTAAAGAAAACCGAGAATCATGAAAAAAATAGATTATAGAATGAACGAAAGCCGGGGCTTCTCTGCGCTGATGCGACTCATACGCCCCAAACAATGGATCAAGAACGGATTCGTCTTTGTACCGCTGTTCTTTGGCGGAGCTTTGTTTCACACCGACGCTCTTCTGGCTGGTGTCATCACTTTCTTTGCCTATAGCTTTGCCGCATCGAGTATCTATTGCTTCAACGACATTTTCGATGCAGAAGCCGACAGGCGCCATCCCGTAAAGTGCCACCGACCCATTGCCTCGGGAGCCGTTTCTGTCAAGGCGGCGTATTGTCTGATGATTCTGATGCTCATCCTTTCTATCGTCATCAGCGCTGCACTCGATTCATGGAAGGCCATGGGAATCATCCTTTTCTATTGGCTGCTCAATCTCTGCTATTGCGCCAAACTAAAGCAATACGCCATCATCGACGTCTGCATCGTTGCCTTCGGCTTTGTGCTTCGCCTGTTGGCAGGCGGTGTGGCCACCGATATTGCTCTGAGCAAGTGGATTGTGCTGATGACTTTCCTCATCACGCTCTTCATGAGTTTTGCCAAGCGACGCGACGATGTGCTGAGAATGGAGAAGACGGGCGAGGCGCCACGCAAGAATACGAGCCGCTACAACCTTACCTTCATCAACCAGGCCATCACCATCACTGCCTCGGTAACGCTTGTGTGCTACATCATGTACACGGTAAGTCCGGAGGTGACAGAGCATTTCAACACCGAGCATCTCTATCTCACAAGTGTCTTCGTGCTGGTGGGATTGCTGCGCTACATACAGATAGCTGTGGTAGACCAACAGAGCGGCGACCCAACCCGTATCATGCTCCACGACCACATCACACAGTTCATCATCCTGGCCTGGCTCCTCTCATTCCTGATTATTATATACATTATATAATATGGAGGAAAAAGAAAGAATATATTGTTTCGACTTCGACGGAACACTCACCACCAAGGACACGCTCCTGGAGATTATCCGTTACAAAGCTGGCACATGGCGCCTGCTGTGGGGCTTTCTGCTCTACAGTCCCATCCTGGTGTTGATGAAACTTCACCTCTATCCCAACTGGAAAGCGAAGCAGCTCATCTTCACCCATTTCTTCGGCGGCATGAGCACACGCACCTTCAATCTGCTGTGCCAGGACTTCGCCAAAGAACGCAGCAACCTTCTTCGTCCTGATATGATTGCCCTTGTCGGCCGGGCCGTCGAGGACAAAAAGAAAGTCTTCATAGTGAGTGCCAGCATCGACAACTGGGTTCGCCCCTTCTTCGCCACACAGGGCATTGGGGAAGTCGAGGTGTTGGGAACAAAAGTAGAAGAGAAAGACGGCTGTCTGACCGGGCGCTTCAGCACTGCCAACTGTTATGGCGCAGAGAAAGTAAGACGTATCAGCAAGGCACTCTCGTCGAAATCAGATGAAGAAAAGCCATCAGGCGAAGCAAAAAAGCCGGCTCTCTCCTTCGACCGAAGCCGTTACCACATTACCGCCTACGGCGACAGTCGTGGCGACAAGGAAATGCTTGCCTTTGCCGACGAAGGGCATTTGGTAAACAGCCATAAAAGCGAATAGTTGCAGAAAGATTTGCGGGATAAAGGGAAAATGATTAATTTTGCATGCTAATCATTAACAAAGACATGAACATCAAGCAAAGAATACAGCAGATGGACGACTCGAAACGCGAGAAGTTGGGCGAGGTGGTAAGGTTTGGCATCGTAGGTGTGGCAGCCACCATCCTGCAGTACGTCATCTATCTCGTCATGATTCCCAGCCTTGCCTGGGGTCTTCCCCAGTTAGGCGCCAACGACCATGTACTGGCCACCACGGCCAACACCATTGCCTATATCGCCAGTTTCGTGTTCAACTTCATTGCCAGCACACGCTACACCTTCCGTGTCAAGGCCAATGCCAAGCGAGGAGCCGGCTTTACGTTCTCTCACATCATCAACTACACCCTGCAGACGGTCTGTCTGAATCTCTTCGTGGGCATGGGACTGACCAAGCAGATAGCCATGTTGCCCACACTCTGTGTCTGCATTCCCGTCAACTTCCTCTTAGTAAGATTCTTCCTGAAGAAGTGAAGGATGAAGATCTGTCTTCCCAAACAAGCAAGAAAATCAAAAGCAAACATCATGATAAAAAAAGCTTTCGAGATATTCAAGATCAAGCGCGAGGAGAGATGGCAGGCTCTCGTGGCACTGCTCCTGTTCATCGTGCTCAATGCGCTGACCATCATCAAGTACAATAGCCAGTTCACACAGCTCAGCGACAACTATCACAAACTCTTTGTCAAAACCTTCCATGTGGCAGGTTTCGACCCGCTTACCTATGCTGTCGTTTCCTGTTGGGACACAGAGTACAACGTGTATCGCCATCCTCTGCTGGCTTTCTTTATGTACATTCCCAACCTGATCAACCAGGCACTCATTGCCCTTACAGGCATCAACTGCGTGCAGTACATCGTGGCCATTATCCTCGTGTTCTGCGCCTTCTATTCGTTCATCTTCCTCTACCGCATCTTCCGCGAAGTGATAGGCTTGAAGAGCTGCGATGCCACCCTGCTGTCGGCTTTCTACTTCTCCTTTGCCTATGTGATGGTTTCAGCCATGGTGCCCGACCATTTCATCATGTCGATGATGCTGCTGCTCATGACACTCTACATCAGCGGCATCTGCATGCAGAAAGGACACCGGCTCACCACCTGGCAGACCGTAGTGCTCTTTGTGCTTACAGCAGGCGTATCGCTCAACAACGGACTAAAAACATTCCTCGCAGCCCTGTTTACCAACGGCCGGAAATTCTTCCGTCCCAAGTATCTGCTCTTGGGCATCATCCTGCCAGCCGCCCTGATGTGGGCTGTGGCACGTGTGGAATACCGCACCTTTGTATGGCCCAAGGAGATGGCACGCCACGAGATGAGAATGAAGAAGAGCGAAGAGGCCAAGCAGCTGATTTACAAGCACTATCGCGATACGGCACAGGTGAAAGACTCGGCACAGGTAGAGGCTGCCGTGAAAGCCATCATACAAAAGAAGGCACAGGCGAAGTACGTGAGAGACCATAAGCAGATATGGAACAGAAACACGGGCAAGCCCATTGCCAAAGGCGAGTTTATGGGCTGGACCGATATCACGACCTCGCGCACAGAGACGGCTTTGGAAAACCTCTTTGGCGAAGCCATCCAGCTGCATCGCCAGCACCTGTTGGAGGACGTGCTGCGAAGCCGTCCTGTCATCGTGGGCTACGACTCGGCCATCAACTACATCGTAGAGGGCATCATTCTGCTGCTCTTCGCTTTGGGCATTTTCTTCGGCGTGCGCTCCAAGTTCTTCTGTCTGTCGATGCTTTTCTTCCTCTTCGACATTGCCCTGCACATCGGTTTGGGATTCGGCATCAACGAGATTTACATCATGACGGCACACTACATGTTCTTTGTGCCCATCGCCATCGCCTTCCTCTTGCGCCACCTGCGAGGAAAGAGCCTCTCGCTCTGCCGTTCTGTCCTGATAGGACTCACCTTCTATCTCATCACTTACAACGGAGCGCTGCTCTTCCGCTATATGCTTAGTTAAGGAGTTAACTCCTCAGCGACCGAAGGAAGCGATAACTCCTTAACTCCTTTAACTCCCCAGCGAAACTCCTCCATGACGTAAAAGAGAAACAATATATTAAGCAACAAATATGAATCATATTTTCAAGATAAGAAAAGAAGAGAAGTGGGCAGTCATCGTGGCGCTCCTTGTATTCGCAGCACTCAACACACTCATGGTGTGCTATCACTTCACGCCCTTTACCAAGGGCGGAAACCACATAGGCTACTGGAGTCTCTTCACCCGATACTATCAGCTGTCGGGCTTCGACGTGTTCACCTATCTCACCGTGTCGAAGTGGAACGCCTACTACACCGAGTTCCGTCATCCGTTGCTGCCATTCCTCTGGTATCCGTTCTATCTGCTCAACTACTGGCAGATGCAGCTCACGGGCAAGAACATCGCCATCATCCTCGTGGCTGTGGTGATGACGATTCTCTCCACCTACTCGTTTGTCTTCATCCGCCGCACCTTCCGTGAGATACTGCAGCTTGACAAACTCGACTCCAACCTGCTGTCGGCCCTTTTCTTCTCCTTTGCCTACATCATGCTCTCCAGCTTCGTGCCCGACCATTTCGGTCTGTCGATGTTCATGCTCACCCTCACGTTCTATGTGGCAGGCAAGCACATCGTGAACCGTGAGAAGATGCCGGCCTGGCAGACAGCCACGCTCTTCGTCTTCACGGCAGGCATCACCATCACCAACGGAGCCAAAGTGTTCCTCTCTGCCCTCTTTGCCAACGGCAAGGACATCTTCAGATGGCGCCACCTGCTGATGGGCATCGTCATTCCCTCGCTGTTCATCATCGCAGCAGCCATCTGGCAGAACGAGGCTTTCATCATTCCTCACCGCCAGGAAGGACTCCGCATTCTGCATGCACGCGAACAGCGCGACAGCGTGTTCAAGGCACAAGTGGAAGCCGACCAGAAGCGCAAACGCGAGATTCACGGAACCGCCATCAAGGAGAAAGGCATCCTCTCTTGGGCCGACCTCAGCGTGTCGCGTCCACAGTCGCTGGTAGAGAATGTCTTTGGCGAATCGCTCATCCTTCACAAAGAACATCTGCTGCAGGACGTCGGCACCCGTCGCCCCATTTTTGTACGTTACCGCACGCCTCTGCCCTATGTGCTCGAAGCCATCCTCGTGGTGCTCTTTGCCGCAGGTCTGTGGATGGGACGCAGGTCGAAGTTCCTGTGGATGATAGGTGCATGGGTGGCGTTCGACGCATTCATACACTTAGGATTGGGCTTCGGCCTCAACGAGGTGTACATCATGACAGCCCACTGGGCTTTCATCATCCCCATCGCCATAGGCTATCTGCTCAAAGGGCTCAGCGCCAGAAACCAGTCGCATCTGCGCCTCATCGTCATGGTGCTTGCTGTATTCCTATTCTTCTACAACGGGCTGCTCATTGCCCAGTATCTATTGTAAATTACTTCACCCATCCAAACCTTTCACCATCATGCCCACAGTATCCATCCTCGTCCCCATCTACGGTGTAGAGAAATACATAGAACAATGTGCCGAGACTCTGTTCCAGCAGTCTTTTGCCGACATAGAGTATGTGTTTGTAAACGACTGTACCAAGGACAGAAGTGTGGAAATACTGCAACAGACTATCGACCGGTTTCCTGAGCGAAAGTCACAGGTGATACTGATTCAGCACGAGCACAACAAGGGTTTGGGAGGCGCACGCCATACAGCTTTCGCTGCCTCGCGAGGCCGATACATCATGCATGTGGACAGCGACGATCTTCTGCCACTCGATGCAGTGGAAAAGCTGGTAAAAGCTGCCGAGAAGAGCGGTGCCGACATCGTAGACGGAGGCTTTGCCGACTGGGAGAACGGACAAGCCACTCTGTTTCATTCTGCCGCCCATGACAGCCATCGCACCTATCAGCGCAAACTGCTCTGCCAGAACATCACCTCCAACCGCATCTGGGGAAGAATCTATCGCAGGGATCTGCTCGAAAACCACGGCATATACAGCGTCGAGGGCATAGACTACAGCGAGGACTACGCCGTGGTGGCACGAGTCATGTACTTTGCCAAGCGCTATTTCATCGACGATGTGGTGTACTATTATCGCAAAGACAACATCACCTCCTACACCCACGACATCTCGGAGAAAAACCTCACCTCGCACTTCAAGGCCTGCCAGCTTGTGGCATCGTTCATCGAGCAGCATGACAACAAGGGTATTTACCGCACTGCCACCGACATCGGCATGGTGAATGCCTATCGCGTAGCAGCCGAACAGCAGCTGCCTCTCGAAAAGGTAGACAGCATCTGCACCTATCGCGTCACCCATCCCGTCTGCCGCCTCTGTATCGCCCTGCTGCGCCGTGGCTGGAAGATGAAACACGTCAATATCTTGTATCTGTTGTTCAGAAGAATTTATAATTTACAGATACTCAGAAGATAGAGACGTTAAGAAAAGTTTGGGAGAAAGTTAAGGGAATGTTGGGAGGAAGTGAGTGAATTGTTTCTTCTCACTTATCAAATTCTCCGTTCCAAATCACGGAACGGACATTCCAAATCACGGAACGGCCATTCCGAATCACGGAACGGACATTCCAAACTACGGAACGGAGATTTCTGCACACTATTTTTTCTTTTTCTTCATGAATGTGAGACATTCTTCGAGTATCTTGACGCGAAGAAGCTTCATGACTGCAAAATAGAGCGAAGAAGCCAGGATGATTCTTACCAGCAAGAGCAGGTAGATGTTCGACAGCCAGCAGGTGAGATAATAAGTTGCCACCATACAGCCTGCCGCACAGAACAGGAAGGGAAGTGTGTCGAGACAGACATCCCTGAAGCGCAAGCCTGTGATGTGTCTGATGGCGCCCTGCCACACCAGCAGCCACAATATCATAAAGGCTGTGTAAGCCACAACCATCCAGTAGATGCCATAGCTGTGACAGCAAAGCACCAACGCCAGCAATCCTACCACCTGCCCCAGATTGCACCACATGTAAACATCCGAGCGACCGTTGCTGATGGCGAGGTTCTGATAGAGTGTGTACAGCGGAACGAAGGCTCCGCTCACGCTGAGAATCTGCAGCAGGGGCACACTCGCTATCCACTTGTCGCTGATGGTGATGAGGATGAACTCGTGCGAGACCAGTGCCAGTCCGAACATCAGCGGGAAGGAGAGAAAGGAGGTGAAGCGGAACATCTTGCGAAACACCTGCTGTTCCTTGCCCCGGTCGTCTTTCACCGATGAGAGCACGGGCTGCGCTATCTGCCCCACCGTGTTGGAGATAAACGAATTGGCCTTGGTGTTCCAGTTGTAAGCCTGCGAGTAGTTGCCCACATCGTCAATAGGATAGAAACGACCGAAGATAAAGGTCAGCACATTGTTGCTCACAGTGTTGATGATATTGGTGATGAGCAGCTTCACGCTGAAGGCAAACATCTGCCTCACCGGTCCGAAGTCGATATGCAGCTGTGGCCGCCAGCCTGTGTAATAGAATCTGCCAAAGTTGAGCACCGTAATAAAAATTACCTGCTGCCATGCGAGGCTCCAGTAGGCCATGCCGCTGAAGGCGAGGCACACGCCCACCACATTCGATGATATGAGCGCCACGAAGCTCACGATGGCTATCTCCTTGTTCATCATATTCTTGGTCATGTAGGCATTCTGCACGATGCCAAACGAGGAGATGAAAAAAGCCAGAAACACGAAGCGCGACAGCCATACAAGGCAGGGCTGATGGAAAAAAGCCGCTATCAGCGGAGCGCTGAAGAAGAGCACCACATAGAGCGCAAAACTCACGATGACATTGAACCAGAACACCGAGTTGTAGTCGCGGTCGGTGGGATGTTTCAGGTTGACCAAAGCCTGCGTGAATCCGCTGCTCTGCAGGTTGCCAGCAATAAGTGTAAAGATGGTGAGTATGCCGATGATTCCATAATCGGCAGGCGAGAGCAAGCGTGCCAGGAAGATGCCGAACAAGATGTTGAGCACCTGTGTGGAGCCACTGTTCATAGCTCCCCAAAACAATCCTTTAGCCGTTTTCTCCTTTAATGTTTCTGCCATTTTTCCGTTTTTATTCAAATTTCGCAAGTCAAGGAGTTAGGGGAGTTAAGAAGTTATCGCTCCCCATGGTCGCTGAGGAGTTAAGACAACAGCATTTTTACTTGGCTTTCAAACAATAAGACATTGTCTTAACTCCTTGACTTCTTAACTCCTTTAACTCCTTGAAATACGATTGTTCTGTTTTATTTTCTGCAAAATTAGCACTATTTGTTTGAAGTTCAAAACATTTTGCTTATTTTTGTCGTATGAAACGAATATTCCATATCATATCCCACTTCGACATGGGCGGAGCCGAGCGCGTGGCACTCAACATTGCTCTGTCCGAGAATCCCGACTTCGAGTATCATATTGTCGAGGTCGTGAGAGGCCGTTCGCCCTTCACACGGCAGTTTATCGGCGAGATGAAAGCGGCTCACATCGCCTTCCACCGCTCACCCGTTCCCGCAGTGCCGTTTCACTACCTCTTCGAGAAGACGGCAGCGCTGCTGTTTCCGTTGTGGTTTGTATTCCTCTTCCTGAAGTATCGTCCCACAGTCGTCCACTGCCACAGCGAGATTCCCGAATGGGCGGTCTATCGGTTTTTCCATCTCTTTCCCCGTCTCGCCCGCCATTGCCGCGTGGTGCGCACCATTCACAACACGTCGCTGTGGCACGGCATGCAGAAGACGGGCAGCAAGGTGGAAGCTTGGCTGCAGTCGAAGAATGCCAACATCGCCATCTCCACCTCGGTGCTCGATACTTATCAGAAAGTTTACCACGCCCTGCCACCTATTATATATAATGGCATTGCGCCCTGCCAGGAGCGGAAGACGTATCCCGGGCTTATGGAGGGAAAAGTCAACATCCTCTTTGCCGGACGCATGGAGGAGCAGAAAGGCATCAGCCATCTGGCCGACATCGTGGAGAGGTTGAGCTGCAACGACCGCTACTTCTTCCACATCTTCGGCAACGGCAGACTCAAGGACATGCTCACCCACAGAATAGGCGATGCACCCAATGCCAGCATCCATCCGCCACTCTTCGGCCTGTCGGCTTATCTCGGTTCGTTCGACTATCTGCTCATGCCTTCAGAGCACGAGGGTCTGGCGCTGCTGTCCATCGAGGCAAGCATGGAGGGCACGCCCGTCATCATCAATGATGCCAAGGGGCTCTCCGACACGCTGCCCGCCGACTGGCCGCTCAAGGTGGAGCACAACGACATCGATGCCTACATGCGCCTCTTCACCCATACCATTCCTCAAGGCGAGAGAGCTCTCTGGGCTGAACAAGCCCGACAGTATGCCATGAGCCACTTTTCGCTGCTACAGATGCAAGAGGCTTACGAAAGAGTTTACCGGGGAGAAGATTGAGGATTTATCCGCTGTTTCTGGAGTTAAATTAGTTTCGGCAACAAAATTACGCATTTTCTTTGGGATAGCCTTCGATTTTAGAAATAAAAAATCATTCTCTTCGCTTAATCAGTTTTTTTATTTAACTTTGCAGAAGATTGACTGCACTCGGCAATTTGAAAACAAGTTTTCATTGCGCTCGTTTGTACAATCTTTGCAAAAGATTAACCCGTAACCCTATAAAACATGAACAGAATTTATCAACTGATTTTCATTCTCTGTGCCTTCTGCGGAATAGCTCAGGCACAACCCGAACGCCCCAAGCTCGTGGTGGGCATTGTGATCGACCAGATGAGATGGGACTATCTCTATCGTTATTATGCCCGCTATGGTGAAGGCGGATTCAAACGAATGCTCGGCGAAGGCTTCAGCGTAGAAAACTGCCAGATACCTTACATCCCATCCGTCACTGCCATCGGACACAGCTCCGTCTGGACAGGCTCCGTGCCCTCAATACACGGCATTGCCGGCAACGCCTTTGTGAAAGACGGAAAGATTGTCAACTGCGTGGGCGACAACACAGTGAAACCCGTAGGCTCCGATGGAAAGGCAGGCTACATGTCGCCACGCAATCTGTGGGTGACAACCATCGGCGACGAGCTGCGCCTTGCCACCAACAACCGCTCCAAGGTCGTTGGCGTGGCGCTGAAAGACCGCGCCGCCATCCTTCCTGCCGGACATCATGCCAACGGTGCCTATTGGTTCGACGACAAAGCAGGACGATTCATCACCAGCACCTTCTATATGGACAAACTGCCCGAGTGGGTCAACAAGTTCAACAAGCGTAAGCTGGCAGAGAAATATCTCTCGCAGAAGTGGAAAACCCTCTACCCCATCGACACCTATCAGCAGAGCACAGCCGACGCCAACAACTACGAGAACGGCATCGTCGACGGCGAGAAGGCACAGTTGCCTCTCGACCTCGCTGCTCTCTACAAGAAGCATGGCTACAAGATCATCCGCAACACACCCTTCGGCTGCAACCTCACCTTCGATATTGCCAAGGCTGCCATCGAGGGCGAGAACTTAGGCAAAAACACCGACACCGACCTGCTCACCATCAGCTGCTCGAGCACCGACTACATCGGCCATCAGGTGGGAGTCAACGCCGTTGAGACCGAAGACTGCTATCTGCGCCTCGACCAGGCGCTTGCCGACTTCTTCGCCTATCTCGACAAGACCATCGGCAAGGGCAACTATCTCACCTTCCTCACTGCCGACCATGGTGCTGTCAACAATGCCGCCTTCCTGCAAGACCAGCGCATACCTGCCGGCATCTGGAACGGGAAATCTATGGTCAAGGAACTTAACCAAGAGCTCAAGGCTAAGTTCAACACCGACAAAGACCTCGTGATGACAATCATGAACTATCAGGTGTTCTTTCACACCGCCGCCATCGAGGAGGCTGGTCTCGACTATGCTGCCGTGAAGCAGGTGGTAGTCAACCGTCTGAAGAAAGAGAAGATTGTGCACTATGCCTTCGACATGGAGAAGACCTCGACCGAAAGCATTCCCGAGCAGTTGAAGTTCCGTGCCATCAACGGCTACAACCGCGAGCGCAGCGGAGGCGTGCAGATTGTTCTGAAGCCTGCCCATTATGAGTACGATGTAGCGAAGGGCACCAGCCACGGCGCTTGGAATCCTTACGACATCCACATTCCTTTGGTCTTCATGGGATGGCACATTCAGCATGGTGCCACTACCCAGCCTCACTACATGACCGACATTGCCGCCACCGTAAGTGCCCTGCTCCACATCCAGGCACCCAACGGCTGCATCGGAACACCTATATTCTAATGGAATTTCAGAAATAAGTTTTATAAAGTATCAAGGGGGTAAGACATTAGAATGTCATAGCTTCTTACAACATCCTGACTGAGTCATTTTGTTCAAAGTCGATTTTCAGTCAGGATTTGTTTTTCTATAATTCTTGATAAAACAAAAAAATCTTGATAATATTTTCTGTTATCAAGACTCATCATCATCATTGATGATTTTCAGATAGTCATCGTAGCCGATAAACCTACCGCCCATGGAACGGAGATGCGAAGTCTCGAGTTGGCAGTCGATGAGTTTCATTCCCTTACGCTGCATGAAACGGGCCAGATAGATGAGCGCCAGCTTGGAGGCTGAGGGAACGAGGGAGAACATACTCTCGCCAATAAACACAGGGCCGATGGTGACGCCATAGAGTCCGCCCACGAGCTGATCGGTAGCGTCGTCCCACACTTCTACACTCGAGGCAAAGCCCTGACGATGAAGCTCCGTATAAGCCTTGATCATATCGTCGCCCAGCCAGGCTCCATCCTGCTCGATGCGCAGTTTGCTGCACTGTGCGATGACGTCGTCGAACGCCTCATTGATGCTGTAGCTGTACTGGTCTTTGTTGATGAGCGTGCGCATGGAGTGGCTCACGTGTATCTCTTCGGGGAAGATGACGAAACGCTGCATAGGACAATACCACAGAATATCAGGCTGGTCGCGAAAACTGTACCAGGGGAAGATGCCGTGGCAGTAAGCCAGCAGCAGGCGGTCGATACTTAAATCGCCGCCCACAGCAAAGAGTCCGTCCTCATCGCCTGAGCGTGGGTCGGGAAACGTGGGATAAGGCGTTGACTCGTCTATTTGAAATATCATTGTTCTTTTTTTTGAGTATTAATTGCAAATGGAGAGTTAGAGAAGTTAACATCTTAACTATATCACCAGCTCCTTGCCTTCGAGCTTAACCACAGCCTTTCCACCCTTCTTCAGCTTGCCGAAGAGGAGAGCCTTCATGAGCACAGGCTTGAGGCGGTTGCCGATGACACGATCCATCTCGCGGGCACCATACTCCTTGGTGAATCCCCACTTTAGGAGCTGCTCTCGCGCCTGAGGTGTAAGCTCGATACTGACGCCCTTGGCGCTGAGTTTGTCGGCGAGCTGGGCAAGTTTCTTGTCGAGGATAAGCTCTGCCATGTGCCTGTCCATATCGTGGAACACCACAGTGTCGGAAAGACGGTTGATGAACTCGGGGCGGAAGGTTTTCTTCACCTGTGCGAGCATCGCCTGACCACGACTCACATTGCCTGCGAAACCGATGTTGGCCTGCGAGGCATACTGAGCTCCGGCATTAGAGGTCATGATGAGGATGACGTTGCGGAAGTCAGCCTTCTGACCCTTGTTGTCGGTAAGTCGGGCATAGTCCATCACCTGGAGCAGGATGTTGTAGATGTCGCTGTGTGCCTTCTCTATCTCGTCGAGCAGAAGCACGCAGTTGGGCGTCTTGCGGATAGCGTCGGTGAGCTGTCCACCGTCCTCGTAGCCCACATAGCCTGCCGGCGAGCCAATGAGTTTGGCAACGGCATGCTTCTCGGTGTATTCGGACATATCGAAGCGCACCAGCTCGATGCCCAACTCGCGGGCGAGGACGCGTGCCACCTCGGTCTTGCCCACTCCCGTAGGTCCTACGAAGAGAAGCGACGCCATAGGCTTGTCGTCGTCGATGAGTCCTGCCTTCGCCATCATCACGGCTTCCACCACCTTGTCGACGGCTGTGTCCTGACCATAGATCTTGTCGAGCATTCGTTGGCGCAGCGATGCCAGGGCAGAGTTGTCTTCGTCCTTGATGGCGGCAGCGTCTATCTTGCACACCTTAGTGAGAATCTGCTGAATGACTGCCTTGGTGACATAAGAGCGCTGGCGGTTGGCAGGATGCACCTCAAGATAGGCGCCGGCCTCATCCATGAGGTCGATGGCCTTGTCGGGCAGGAAACGGTTGCTGATGTACTTGTCGCTGGCCCGCACCGCATATTCGAGGGCGTCCTTGCGATAGGTGACACCATGATAGATATTGTACTTATGCTGCAGCCCCTCGAGAATCTTGATGGCTTCGTCGACGGAAGGCTCCTTGATGTCGATCTGCTGGAAACGGCGCACGATGCCCTTGCTCTTCGCCATGTAGCGGTTGTACTCCTCGTAGGTGGTGGAACCAATGAAGCGGATGTCGCCAGCCTCGAGATACTGCTTGAGCATGTTGGAGGCATCAGGTCCGCCATCCGATCCTCTTCCGGCTCCTATCATGTTGTGAATCTCGTCGATATAGATGATGACATTGCCCTCCTTGGCAGCTCCGTCCATCACCATCTTGATGCGTTTCTCGAAGTCGCCACGATACTGCGATCCGGCAAGCATCTGTCCGATGTCCATGCCGTAGATGCGGGCTCCCTTGAGGCGGTCGGGCACCTGATTCTCGTTGATGAGTTTGGCAAGTCCGAAGACGAGGGCTGTCTTTCCCACACCAGGCTCGCCCACGTGCAGCGGATTGTTTTTCTCGGCACGGCAGAGCACCTGTATGGTGCGGTCGAGTTCTTTCTCGCGGCCGATGAGCGGATTGTGCTGGTCTACCTTGTCGGAGATGCAGGTGACGAGCTTATGCCAGTCGGAGGGATGGCGTTTTCCGGTCTGCCAACCTTCAGGGTCGTCATACTCATCGTTGTCGATGCCATCGTCTTCATCGTTGTCATCATCGTCATCATACCAGAAGTCGCCGTCATCACCGTCTTCGTCGTCATCATCGAAGTCGGAGCTTCCGCTTTCTATAAATGCCCTCATCTCGTTCATCAACTCTTCATCACTGAGGCCGCCTTCACTCTCGTTCGCCAACAGGGGAGAGAATTTGCTAAGCTCTTTCATTTCTGGGTCTTCCTCATCGGGAAACTTTTCACCTACGAGTCGGGTGAACTTCTCGCCCTGCTCACCGATGTACTTGTCGATGAGATAAGGAGCCTCAGCGTAGGGAAGCGTCAGCATGGCTGTGAGGAAATGAGTCACATTGAGCTTAACACCTGCTCCGCCAGCCAGGTTGACCAGATAGGCAGAGCTGTGCATCGCCTTGAAAAGCACAGAAGGCTCGGGCTTCACATGAGAGAATTCTTTGGGAATGCGCTCCTGCTGCTTAAGCCACGCGTCGAGTTCCTGACGCATGGACTTTTGGTCGATCTTCATCCGGCGCATGATACGGGCAACCTCGGGATGGTCGATGATGCTCAACAGCAGATGCTCGGGCATGAGAAACTCGTGATGGTATGAGACTACATTGTCCATTGCCTTGCAAAAGAAGAAGGACATGGATTGGGTAAGTCCTGGGAATAATTCCATAGCTATACTTATTTTTTACTCAACTTTGCAAAATCAATTTTTCACACAGGCTCAATGGTAAATTCGAGAGGATACTTTGCCTTGTCTATCTTCCTCCTCGCCTTCTCCACCTTGCTCTTTGCCACGTCATAGCTGTAGATGCCTACCGAGGCTTTCCCCTCACGATGGGCCTTGAGCATGATGGCATTGGATTCCTCGGCGGCCTTGAAGAAGCATGTGTACAGAATGTCGACGACAAATTCCATCGGTGTGACGTCGTCGTTGTGTAGAAGTACCTGATAACGTTTAGGCTTCTTGATCTCAAGATCCTGACGTTCTTTTACTGCTGTTTGTCCTTGTGCCATAATTCAAATGCGTTTGTTATGTTGCTAAGAGAGAATGAGTCTTCTTGATAGTTTTACTCTTCGTAGGCATGAGTGATTTCCACCACATACACATCGTGGAAGCCGCCCTTGGCGCCATACCACTGCAGAAGGTCTTTGTCGATAAACTTTTCTGCCGACATACTGTCCTTATAGAGTTTTCTGCACTCCAAGGTGAGTCGGGCCTGTTCGAAACCGATACTGCCACCCTCCAAGACGACGGGCTTGAGTCCTGTGGCCTCACACTTGTCGAGGTCGCGTCCACTCTTTGAACCGCAGAAGTTGTATATCTTGCGTGCTTCCTCGCTATGTCCCAAGAAAGAAAGAGTCATGGTGTCGTTGGCCTCTATGAGCTCGTGTGTGAAGCGCTCGGGACGAATGAACACCACTGCCACGGGCTTGTTCCACAGCCAGCCCAGGCAACCCCAGGAAGCTGTCATCATGTTGAACTTGTCCTTGTTGCCTGCAGCCACAAGAATCCACTCCTTCCCTATCGTCTCAAAAACATTGTCGTTGATTTGCTTAATGTCTATCTGTTTCATATCTATATTATATTTAATAAGGTGAAACTCACCTTTATGTTGTGTCATTAGCAGAGCCTTCACATTTGCGAAAGTTGAGTTACTGCCGCAAGTTTTGCATCTGGTTCAAGCACGCCCAGAAGGGGCAGAAGCCTATAACCCATGGCAGCACACCCTGAACCAACGGTCACCGGCGCGTAACGGAATTGAAAATCGCTGACCGAAGGGTAAAGCAAAGTAAAGGGCAGAAGCTCATAGCAGCACGCCCTGAAAGGGCAGAAGCCCATAGCCCAGGGCAGCGCCCTGGGTATAATAGCAATCGGCAAGGCGCCCTGTAAGGGCAAAAGCTTTATGTTTTGCCTGAAGTTTAAAAGCTTTTGCCCTTACAGGGCGATAGGTTTGCGTTCCTGATTACCCAGGGCGCTGCCCTGGGCTATGAGCTTCTGCCCCTTCAGGGCGTGTGGAGTTTACTTGCGAAAGTTGAGTGCAAAGATACCGCAAGCGAGCGCAATGAAAGCTTGCTTTCAAATTGCCGAGCGCAGGATATCTTCTGCAAAGATAATAAAAAAACTGCGTATAATTGTAAGGAATAGAGTTTTTTTTGTATTGTCTTCGTTTTCAGTAAAAAAAATCACACTCAAGAATGAAAAATAAAGTCTCCATCTCTTCGCTTAATCAGATTTTTGCAGTACCTTTGCAGGCCGAAAGCCCATGGCAAAACAGCCAATGGCTTATTTTTTAATCTTTTTATACATTCATTTTTAATGTACAAATCAATTTTTAACAAGCACAACAGCCTGAAGTTCAACCGCTTCTCCAACAAGGGCTATGCTCTTTTCTCCGTTTTGGGAAAAGAGGTGCTCGTGGGCGCACTCAGCGTTGCCACACTCAGCCATGCCAAGGCTGAAGGCATCAGCACAGAGGGTGTAAAGGCCGACTCTACCCTGTATAAGGGAGGAAAGGCTTACGAGCTCGACGCGGTGAACGTTACCGGCTCACGTGCTCCAATGACTGTTGAGCAGTCACCAAAGATTGTGTCTGTCATTACCCGCGACGATATTCATCGTGCGGCTGCGCAGACCATCAATGATGTTTTGAAATTAGCTACTGGCGTGGATGTCCGTCAGCGCGGTAGCTTTGGTGTACAGACGGATATCTCCATCAACGGTGGAACCTTCGACCAGATTACCATTCTCCTGAATGGCGTCAACATCTCCAATCCACAGACGGGTCACAATGCTTCCGACTTTCCTGTTGCCCTTGCCGACATCGATCACATCGAAGTGCTCGAGGGTGCTGCTTCTCGCATTTTCGGAACATCAGCCTTCAACGGTGCCATCAACATCGTGACTCGAAAAGCGCAAAACGATGGAGTGGCAGCACTTGTAGAGGGTGGATCGTTTGGCAGCTTCGCTACACAGGGGCGCCTACAGTCTTCATTCACCACAGGCAAGTGGACACACGCCTACTCTGCCAGCGGTGGCTACAAGCGCTCGGATGGTGGCACTGAAAACAGCGACTTTGAGAAAGGACAGGGCTTCGGACAGATCAACCTGAGCTACAACCAACGCTTCGATATCAACGCACAGGTGGGATATGCCCAACAGAGCTACGGAGCCAACACATTCTACAGCGCCAAGTTCAACAACCAGTATGAGAAGACCGACCACACAATGGCGTCGATCAACCTCAACCTGCACGACCCACACCAGAAGTGGCAAATCGCTCCACAGTTCTATTACAACAACTTCAAGGACCACTATCAGCTGACACGCGGCAAAGCGGGGGCTGCAGCGGGCGAGAACTACCACGACCTGGATGTATATGGAGGCGGACTAAATGCCAATATAGCATGGATGTTAGGTAAGACAGCCGTAGCGTTCGATATCAGCAAGGAGCGTATCTACTCCACTGCCCTCGGCGAGCCACTGGCTGCAGAAGACTATAAGAACATACATGGCTCCGACCGTCAATATACGCGTAAGGGTGAGCGAACCAATACCAACATCATGCTGGAGCACAACTTCATCTTCGGAGGTTTCACACTCTCGGCAGGTGTCCTCGCCAATAAGAACACAGGACTTGACAACGACTTCCGTTTCTATCCTGGCGTAGACATGAGCTACAGACCTAACGACAACTGGAAGTTCTTTGCTTCCTGGAACAAGGCGCTGCGTATGCCTACCTACACCGATCTATATATCAGTAATGTGGTGCAACAAGGCGACATCACACTAAGCCCTGAGAAAAACTCTACTTTCAAGATAGGTGCACAGTACCGACAGAAGGGGTTGGCTGCTACGATAAGCGGATTCTATGCACACGGCACCAACATGATAGACTGGGTACAGACTTCAGAAACCGAACTCGCCGACAGCAAATATCACGTGATGAACATCGGAAAGCTCAACAACATGGGCTATAACCTCGATGCTACTATCTACATGAGAGAGCTCATACACAACTGCTTCATCACACGCATCAAGGTGGGATATGCCTATATCTACCAGGATCATAAAACCGATGCCGACATTCTCAAGTCGCTCTATGCTTTGGAATATCTCAAGCACAAAGCTGTCTTCGGCTTGGATCATCAGATATGGAAAAAGCTTTCTGCTTCATGGGCAGTGCGCTGGCAGCAACGCATGAATGGTTACACTCCCTATACCAAGGTGGACTGCAAGCTCATGTGGGATGAGAAGAAATATAGCATCTACGTGAAGGCCGACAACATCACTTGCCATCGCTACTACGACCTCGCTGCCATCAAACAGCCTGGGCTGTGGATCATGGCTGGTGCCAGTATCAACCTCGGTTGGTAATAAACTGGCAATATAATAAAAACGAGCCTTGAAGCGAACTTTTCATCAGTTACTTCAAGGCTCGTTCCTTTTTTAGTCGGAGTTCGTATAATTCTACCTACTTTTATTCCGGTTTCAGATATTTTCCGTTCACTTTTATCGGTTCGAGATGGATTCCCACATGGGTATCTGCGCCGAAGTGCTGCTTCAGTTTTGTTTCTATATGAGTAGCATGCTCATGCGCCTCATAAAGCGAAAGCGAGCCAGGCATGCGTACATGCATCTCGATGGCAATCTTGTTTCCGATGCGACGGGTACGCAGGTTATGAATCTCTCCCACTCCTTGCTCTTCGTTCGCAATCTTCAGAATTTCATCTTCCTCCATTTCCGGAAGACTGGCATCCGTCAGTTCTTTCACAGACTGCATCACCAGTCCCCAGGCGGCCTTGATGATGAAGGCACTCACGATGATGGCAGCCAGCGGATCGAGCACCGCCCACTTTTCTCCCAGGATAATGGCGCCGCCTATACCGAACATCGTTCCGATACTTGATAAAGCATCGCTGCGATGATGCCAGGCATTCGCCACAACTGCCTCGGAATGATATTTCCTTCCGGCTTTTACCGTAAACTGATAAGCCCACTCCTTCATCACGATACTTACTATGGCAGCAATCAAGGCTACAACGCCCGGCTGCCGCAATGTCTCGCCGCAGATGGCACGATAGGTCTTGGTAACACCAGAATAACAGATCATCACACCCACCACGAAGAGCGAAATGCCGATGATGGCAGTGGCAAGCGTCTCGTATTTGCCATGCCCATAATCATGGTCTTTATCCTTCGGCTTATTGCCCAGTTTTACGAATACCAGTACCACCACATCGGTAGCGAAGTCCGTGAGCGAATGGATGGCATCGGCTATCATGGCGGCAGAATGTCCCAAGATGCCTGCGGCAAACTTCAACACAAGCAACAGCACATTGATGATGCTGCCTGCTATAGTCACCTTGTAAACTTCTCTTAATCTCTGTTTCTCATCCATCATAACATTCATGTTTTTGTATAATTGGGCGGCAAAGATAGCTTATTTTTGTGAAAACGGAAAAGATAAGAGATTAAAAAAGATAAAAAAATCATGTATTATCTGAGTTACCTACTCGTTCAGGTCTCTCGGCTTGCCTTCCAGGCTCTGGTCGGCAATCTGTTTCTGGTCCTTGGCAAGATAATGCTTGCTGCTGTCGATGGCAATGAACACGCCGTCGCTTATGCCTCTGACTCCCTTCTGTGGGGCAAAGGTTACGATGCGGCTGTCGAACTCGCCGATATAGTCGAGACAGCCTGTGGCAGCATCCATCCACCACACATTCTTCCTATCACCCGACACCTTGCCAAGGTCTATCTTCATGGGCACACAGTTGTAGTTGTACACCATCAGGTAATCCTTGCCACGGGTGGCAAGCAGACGGTTGTAGCGTTCGCCATTCCTGCCCACAATGATGCTCTGGTCGGGCACCCGCTCGAAATAAGGCATGGTGAGCAACAGGTTCTTGAGATGCTTCATCTGATTGAAGCCAGGGTCATCAAGAGCCTGATACCAAGTTTTCTCCGAGCCGCTGATGCCATAACTCGTGGGATAACCAGGCTTCAGCATCTGCATGATGGCGTTATGACCATAGGTGTGACCACAAGAGCCGGCAAAAACACTCCAATAGGCATAGCGACGCACATCGTAGTCTTGCCAGCGCTCTTCACAAGGGTCGTGTAGTCCTTTGGGGATATCCTCATAGCTGGGCTCTGCATCGAGCACAGGCTTCATAGGCTTATAGGCCCAGGTTGAGTCCACATACATCCAGTTGTCCTCCTCAGTATTGTCGGGTATGGGATAGTCTTTATTGCCCATGCGCTGTCCATACTTGCGGTGTCCGCTCTGAAAGGCATGGAAGTCTATCCACCCCGCCTTGCTCCACCATTTGGCAGACGTATAGCGTCCACGGGGATGATACGTCATCAGGTGGTTGTGGTCGATGCTCTTGATGGAACTTGCCAACGATTCCCACACCTCGGGATGAATATCACCCTGTATGTCGCCACCCATCACCCAGATGATGTTGGGCGAGTCCTTGTATCGGTTGGCAAGAAAACTGCCATAAGCCTTGGCTTGGCGTGCATTGATATTGCCAGCCTTCACCTGCGAGCCCCAGATGGCCACCATACCGATATAGATACCATTCTGTTCGGCCAGTTTGATGATATAATCCATGTGATCCCAATAGCTATACATGCCTGCGGGGTCGGCCTTCGACATATCCCAGCCTGCAGGCAACGAGGGTTGTCCGTAGATGTTATAGGCAGGGGTTCCGTTCATCACCTGCACCAAGACAGTGTTGAAGCCTGCCACACGGCATTTCTGAAGGTAATACTGCGCTTCCGAACGGTCGAGACGTTCGGGCAACAGCCAGCCCGTATCGCCCAGAAGGAAGAAGGGGTTACCATCTTCCAACTGAAGGTAGCGATGGTTGGCAGACACCATCAGTCTACCATGACTCCAGGGCTTTACATGGGTTGCGGCATGGACTGTGGCAGTGAGTAGGCAGACCACAGTCATGATGGTCAAGGTCTTGAATGTTTTCTTCATTGTTTTTGTAGCTTTAAGTCTTCTTAGACTTATAACGCAAAAAAAGGCTGGTTATTGTGATTCTGCGTGCGTAGATTTCTTGCGGGCTGCCATCATGATGTAGACGAGCAAAACGAGGAGGCAACAAGAATGCTCAACATCTGGGTAGCATTCTTCTCGGGCTCTACACAAAACTCATGAAAGAAGACGGGACAGCCAAGCACCTCTACAGGCACACAGAATACCATCACCGTGGCTATGGCCATGCGGATGTTGGCGCCCCATGCCGAGAGTTTGAGTTGCTTCTTAAAGATGAAAATGACCAACACACAAAAAAGCCCATCCCGATGATGAACACAGAGAATATTCATCATTAGGATGGACTCTTAATATCGAGATAAAATCACAAAGGAACTATCTGTTAGCTGTCGGCCACTGATACGTTGCTGTACAATATATATCTGTACTTTGGTCTGCTATCATCAACTTGAAATCGCCTTCCTCCAATACCCACTTGCCATCATAACCTACGAAAGCAAGATCATCGGCATTCAAATCGAAAGTAACAGTCTTGGTTTCACCCGGCTGAAGCTCTATCTTATCGAAGGCACGGAGGCGTCGGCCATCAGGAACCATGCTGGCAATAAGGTCGCTGCTGAACAGAAGGACGCTCTCTTTGCCTGCCACCTTGCCCGTATTCTTCACATCCACGCTCACCTTGATGATGTCGCCGTGGCGGAAGTCAGACTGGGAAACCTTCAGGTTGCTATATTGATAAGAGGTGTAACTCAAACCATATCCGAAGCCCCACTGCTGGGTAATCTTCGCATTGTAGTCGTAAGCACCTTCCATCGTACCCAC
>ENA-UPWO01000444-UPWO01000444.1-human-gut-metagenome-genome-assembly--contig:-NODE-444-length-25163-cov-29.157219_pt1 | contig 25163 bp, 20 predicted proteins | sample MGYA00250056_ERZ773388 | MGnify/ENA primary metagenome ERZ773388 (study PRJEB29103, sample SAMN06112004) | human gut metagenome | biome: human gut; feature: ankylosing spondylitis patient; material...
CGGCAATTCTCTTCCGTGTTTTGCCAACTTGCCACCATTGCGCGCATCCAACGGCTGAACACTTTCACCCACAACGCGTCGTGGCTCACCATGTGTGCCACTTCGGTCAAGCGGTCGCGCCCGTCCCAGCGGGGTAGGTGGTTGAGGTAATGCTGTAAGGGGTGGTAGGCGGGTATGGTGTCGGAGTACAGATAGCCGTCCACCCAACTGCGGTAACATTGTGGCAACGTGTTCTGTACGTGCATAATCAGCGAGTTGTGACTGCGCTCGGTCATGAGTTGAAAGTTAGCGTCTGCTTCAGCCTCTTTGGGTTGCAGCTCGATGTTGTTCTCTAATTCGTTGAAACGTAGGTTCCAACGCTCGTTAATGAGCGCTTGCATTTGTTGCACGAGCGAAGGAGTTGGGGCACTTGTTGAAGGTTGTGATTTTTGTCTTGTCTTTCGTTGAGGCGTTTTTGCTATTTGTTCTTTCTTTTCGGTAAATAGTTGAATGGCCCAAGCTTTGACGATGCGTACAATTTCGTTGTTGCTTAATTGCGTAAAGAGTCGTTGGGCCAGTTTTAGTAGTTGACGGATAATGTTTTTAATCATGGTAGTTGTCTTATTTTAGGTTTGGTGCAAAAGTACGACACCATGAGGGGAAGGGCAAAAAGTGTGTACATTTTGTACACTTTTTTTTAAGCGAGACTTCGAACTACTTCCGCGCGTTACTTATTTTAAGGGTCGGTGACTTTTTATCTTTCATGTTTCAGATTATGTCTGTAACTGCCTGATTATCAAATAGTCTGACGAATGAAATTTAAAGTTCCATGCTTCAGGTTAGATTTCATCCCTTCATTTTGTATCTCTTGCACTGAGGTTTGAAATCTCTTGCACTATACTTTTGTATCTCTTGCACCAAGAAATGAAATCTCTTGCACCAAGTTTCGTTTTTTATCGTCAGTGCTTGTAAAATGAAACATTGAAAGCAAAAATGAAACATACAACGCGTATGTTTCATATTATGAAATGCTTATAAATCAATCGTTTTCGTACAAAAAGTGAAACATTGAAACATGATAAGTCGTATCATTTGCGTAAGGATAAACTGCAATTTGTCGAAAAGTTGCGCCACGAACGCGTCCTCACCTGGGGGCGACGCGTCCTCGCGTCAGCATTGTAAGCATCCTATGCAGGCCGTATTGTATAAAACAAATAAGCCAAAGTCCTGATAGATTGACTTTGGCTTATTTGTTTTATACGTAATGATAAGGTAGTAATGTTTCTGGGTCGTAATTATTTTGCCCGGCGATTTTGGAAAACGTCTTGGATAACCAATCCTTGGGATTTATTCCCAAGAGTTCACAGGTCTGGATAAGTGTTGATATTACAGCTAAGTCTTCACCACTTTCATCATTCTTTATAAACAGCCAGTTCTTACGCCCAAGGGCAATGGGACGTATGCTACGCTCAACAGGATTGTTGTCTATGTGATACATGCCATTGGTGACGTAAGCACATAGTTTGTCCCAACGCTTAAGGGTATAGCTGATTGACTCGCCAAGAGAACTTTTGGGAGTTGTTACAAGACTTTTTTGCTTCAGCCATTGTTCTATTTTATTTAAGATGGGGACAGACTTTTCTTCTCGCTCTTTTTGTATTTCTGCCAAAGATGCATGGCGTTCTTTGAGATTGGCTTCGATTTGATAGAGGAGGGCGAAGTATTTAAGTACAACCTGTATGTCTTGAGGATACTGACCCTTTATGTTTTCAAACTTGCGGCGTGCATGAGCCATGCAGTGCAGAAGTGTTATCCACCGTGTCTGCTCTAGTGCTTCATAGGCTTTGTATCCATCTGTTTGTACTGCGCCTTTATACCCGTCCAACATAAGTTGCATCACTTGTTGCGAACGTGAACCTTCTCGGTAATAGAAGAATAGTCCTTTGTTTTGCGGACTGCCATCTACCATATCCCATAGATACGCTTTGCGGGTTTTGTCCTTGCGGTCGTTTACGCTTACAACTGTTTCGTCCATATGTACATAGGGAGAACGCAGCACCGCTTTCATTTGGGCATAATAAATGGGGTAGAGCTTGTCTATAGCTTGATGGACCGCCCTGTTTATTGTACTGGTTGGTATGTCCAGCCCATGTTCACGGAAGATTTTAGCTTGACGGTATTCGGGTAAATGATGGCAGAATTTATCTACAAGAATGTTGACGATTATGCTGTCGCCCAAATAGCCGTGTTCTGAAATCCGCGGCAATAAAGGGTGTTGCATCACTCGTGGATGAGTACTGCCTTTTTCAGATTTGTTGATGCAGATTACTCGTACAACCTCTTTTAGGTAGTATTCTTGCGTGCGTCTTTTCAGGGTGATGGTGCTGTCCTTGCCTATGATTTCCATTTTTTCTGAATCATAGCCGTCAGGATATAAGGTGACAACATCTCTTTCCAGGTTGTCCGGAAGCCTGAGAGTCCTGCGTTCGCGTTGTTGCTTTGACTTTTGCTCAGTTTTTTTCTTTGCCTTGCGCTGCTTGGTTTCTTCCTCTATCGCGTCGACGATTTCCGAAGGAGCTATTGGAGGCAATGTATTGTCTATGGCCTCGACAGTGGCCTCGTCGTATTCGGGGAACAACGGCATTGGTTCCAGCGATTCGGGCTTTTTCATCTTTTCTGAGCTTTGCCCGAAATGCAGACGTTTCAAGTTGGAAAGTTCTATTTCCCGCTTGCTCAATTCGTTTTCCAATCCAGAAATACGTTCTTGCAGCTCGCGAATCTGTTCGTTGCGAGCTGCAAGTAATTCTATGTATTCCTGTATTGTATTCATATTTGATACTCTCATTTATTATGAGAGTAAAGTTACGAAAATATCTTTGATTATCAAAGTTTTTCTTTGATAATATTATATCGTTTTCGCCTTTTTGTTCCAAGTCTGATGCCTTCCATGAGCAGCACTATTTCATCCCATCTTATATCTATAAAGACTGCCGCATTTTTATGATGAAAGATGGAAGGACTGAGCCTGCCTTGTTCAAGCCGTTTGTAATATACTACAAACCCTCCACGTTCCCAATGGAGCATTTTTACCAGAGTACGTGATTTGTTTGCAAAAACATAGACTTCTTGATTGGTAGGACTATACTGATATGTACGAATAATGCCGCAAAGTCCTTCTACGCCCTTTCGCATATCTATGCCTTGAGTATAGAGATGGTAGATGTTATTTTCGTTCAGACAAAACATAAGTACTTTTTGTCTGCAAAATTCGGACTTTATTGGAGTCTTTTCAATACGGCCTGCATGGTATGCTTACTCAGCATTGCCAACTTGGGATTCGATGCCCCAAGTTGGCAATACAGTTGCATCAATATAACCCAAAAGGGCCGACTCCAGCAAAATGGAATCGGCCCTATTTTTTTCGAAAGACTCGAATTTTTATCGGACACCAATAATAAACAATATATGATTTTGGTTACGCTTACTTCTTGTTTTTCTCCTCTTTTGTTTCTTTTTTCTTGCAGAGTACAACGGCCGAACGAGCTGGTAGGTAAAGTTTCAGCCAACCTTTGTGTTCGCGGGCCAAAAGCGGATCAAAGTTTGTCAAATGGCATACCGTGTCATCTGCTAAACCATTTCCGCCAAATTCTGTAGCATCTGTATTCAACACTACTTCGTAAGCGCCCTCTGGCACACGGAAGCCATACCCATCATAAGAGCGATTGGGCGAGAAGTTGAACACAAAGACCAAAGAACCACGCATATAGGCTAACACTTGGTCGCCGTCGTCATGCCATACCTCTTGCACAGGGAACTTTCGTATATCTCTCTCAGCGTTGCGCAATAGATGTATCATCTTATTGTCAAAGTCGCCCAAATAGTGATAGCAGAGTTCGTGATTGTCAACCAAGTTCCACTGGCGTCGAGCGTACTTATAGCTCCAGCCATTCCCTTCGCGTGGGAAATCTATCCACTCTGGGTGGCCAAACTCATTGCCCATAAAGTTTAAGTAGCCACCATTAATAGTTGATGCCGTGACAAGGCGTATCATTTTGTGAAGAGCGATGCCCCGATGTACGGTGTAGTTTTCGTCGCCCTTCTTAAAATGCCAATACATATCTGCATCAATCAGACGGAAGATGAGCGTCTTATCGCCCACGAGCGCTTGGTCATGGCTTTCGCAGTACGAAATCGTCTTTTCGTCAGCGCGACGGTTGGTAAGTTCCCATAGTATAGACGACGGGTGCCAATCCTCATCGCGGCGTTCCTTAATCGTCTTTATCCAATAATCAGGAATGTTCATGGCCATACGATAATCAAAGCCATATCCACCGTCCTTAAAGGGCGCTGCTAAGCCTGGCATACCGCTTACCTCCTCTGCTATAGTGATAGCAGAGGGGTTCACTTCGTGTATGAGTAGATTGGCAAGCGTTAGATAGCAGATAGCGTTATCGTCCTGATGTCCGTTAAAGTAATCGGGGTAACCGCAGAAGGCTTCTCCTAATCCGTGGCTATAATAGAGCATAGAGGTGACACCGTCGAAGCGGAAACCATCGAAGTGGAATTCCGTCAGCCAATACTTGCAGTTTGAAAGCAAGAAGTGTATAACCTCATTCTTCCCATAGTCAAAGCAAAGGCTATCCCAAGCCGAATGTTCATGTCGGCTGCCGGGATAGAAGAATTGGTTGGGATCACCAGCATAATTGCCAAGTCCTTCTACCTCATTCTTTACCGCGTGACTATGCACGAGGTCCATAATCACCATAATGCCTGCTGCATGTGCCTCGTCAATGAGTTGCTTAAGTTCATCTGGCGTACCGAAACGACTACTTGGGGCAAAGAAAGAGCTTACATGGTAGCCGAAGCTTCCATAGTAAGGATGCTCGGCAATGGCCATTATCTGAATGCAATTGTAGCCATCGGCTATAATGCGCGGAAGAACGTTTAAGCGAAATTCATTGTATGTCCCGACCTTTTCAGCATCTTGCGACATGCCTATATGACACTCGTATATAAACAAAGGACCACGCTTGGGGCGGAACGTTTGCTTTTTCCACTCATAAGCATGCTCAGGGTGCCACACCTGCGCACTAAATATTTTTGTTTTTTCGTCCTGTACTACACGTGTTGCCCAAGCTGGCACACGTTCGCCTTGACCGCCGTCCCAATGTATTGACAGTTTGTAAAGGTCGAGGTGATGTAATGCTTTGGCAGGTAAGTTCAATTCCCAGGTGCCATTTTCATCAATGCGTTTTAAGGCATAGTTGGGAAGTTCTTGCCACTGATTGAAAGTACCCGTTAGGTAAATGGCAGTAGCATTGGGGGCCCACTCACGCAACACCCATTGGCGTGGTGTGCGATGCAGACCAAAGTACAGATGTCCATCAGCAAAGTCGCTTAGCGAGCCTTTTCCACCTGTTAAGTCAGCTATTTTATTATTAACGTGTTCGTGTCGCCCTTGTATGGCTGCTTCAAAGGGTTGCAACCATTCGTCGTCTCTAACAATCTTTAATTGTCGCGGACGTGATACACGTTTTACCGCCTTCTTTTTTGTTGAAGTTGTGGCTTTCATGATATATTTAGTTTAATAGGTTTCTTACTTGCGTATTCCTATACTCTTTGGCTTGTCATACTTACTAGATAGTGGTGAGTCTATTGTACAACACGTCCATTAGAGTACTCTCCTTGCTTCGTTACATTACCATTGGCATCATACTCTTTGTATTTTCCGTGCTTTTGTCCATCACGATAAGTGCAATCTATACGTGTACCGTCAGCACGTATCTCAACAGAGCGCCCGTCACGTTTGCCTTCGCGGAATTGTCCTTTAAAACGTCCTCCCGCAGCAAAACGTAACGTTCCCTCGCCGTCCATGCGATTATTCTTCCACTCTCCATTATACTCATCACCGTTTTTCCATTTGTACACACCGTGACCGTGCATCATATTGTGCTGCCACTGCCCAGTGTATGAAGCAACGCCTTTCCATTGAAATGTGCCTTGACCGCTTTGCTCACCATTCAAGAAATTGCCAACGTATGTGTCGCCGTTGGCAAAACGAAACGAGCCTTCACCCGTTCGTTCTCCCATTATATATTGTCCTTCATACACGTCGCCATTGCGGAACTTATAGATTCCACGGCCGTCTTGCATGTCGTCTTTCCAATCGCCATTATAATAGTCACCGTCAGCATAGATGTATGTACCGCGACCGTTACGCTGATTTTTCAACCATGCGCCCTCGTACTTAGAACCGTCATTCCAATCAAAAATACCCTTACCGTCCTTTTGGTCGTTCACCCAATCGCCTTTATAATAAGCTCCACTTTTGTAAGTGTAGGTTCCCTTTCCATTGCGTACATCGTCTTTCCATTGGCCTTCGTATACATCACCATTATAGTAGTACATTTTGCCAAATCCTTCTTTTTGATTGCGATACCATGTACCAACGTAGCGATTGTTATTTACGGCATAGTAAGTCCCTTTGCCGTTACGCTCATTCTTTGTCCAGTTTCCTTCATAGCGAGAGCCATCGGCTTCTGTAAATGTACCTTCACCTTGTCGAAGTCCCTTAACAAAAGACCCTTCATAAGTGTCACCATTATCATATTGGACACGGCCCTTCCCACCTGGTTTACCACCTATGAGTTCGCCCGTATAAATGCCACCATCTTTCAACGTAACAGATCCTACAACAATCTTTTGCGCCCAAGCGCTTGACACTGACATGGCACTTATAAGCGCCCATATATATATTCTTTGCATCATGTTAAGTACCTTATAATCTAACTATCATTATTCGTTTATGAAATTGAAAGCGTCACTGCCTATTAGCATAAGTACGCATCAACGCACAATCATCGCGTGACGCCTCAGCACGTTCCTATTCAAAATATTTTTCAGCCGCTGACTTACTTTTCGCTTTTTTAACAGGCTCAGTAGCTTCATTATTTGTAGTAGACGTTTCGACAGATTCCTCATTCTCGCTCCCTCCCCTTGAAGCAGCATGGCGATGCGTTGTCTCCTGCATAGAGACTGGACGATCAAAATCTCGCTCGGGGTCGTAACCTAAGGATTTGTCGGCATAGACGCGTCTCATATAGAGCGCCCACACGGGCAGAGCCGAAGCAGAACCTTGTCCTAAAGCCGTCGAATTAAAATGAATGTCGCGCTCATCGCCACCTACCCACACAGCCGTAACTAATTGAGGTACACATCCAACAAACCAACCATCGGAGTTGTTGTTTGTTGTACCTGTCTTACCTGCTATCGGGCCTTTCATTTCGTAGGTAGAACGCAAGCGACGTCCTGTACCTTCATCAATAACAGCCTTCATCATGTCTATCATGTTATATGCCGTATCTTCGCTATAGACTTCATTGGTTCGAGGGGTAAACTCTGCCACTACATTTCCTTCGCTATCTTCTATGCGCGTAACAAGCAAGGGGGCACGACGTATACCTTTCTCCACAAATGCTGTATAGGCAGATGCCAATTCGGCTGGCGTAATATCACACGTACCCAAACATAAGGGCAACGAGGGCTGCATATTGTCATTTGCCACACCCAAAGCATGAAGGTCGCGAACAAGTGCTTGCCCCGTAGGGTCGATTTGATACATAAGGCCAGCGGTTACCCAGTTGTTTGAACGGCTTAAGCCCCATTTCAATGTTACATGAGCACCATATGAGGCTCTGCTACCATTACGAGGACACCAACCTCCATAGCTGCGTTGTATATTCAGTATAGTTGTACGTGGCGTTAAGCCTCCTTGCAATCCCATTGCATAGACAAAGGGTTTCATCGTCGAACCTATTTGGCGACGTCCTACCATAGCCATGTCATATTGAAAGTGCGAGAAGTCTGGACCTCCAACGTAGGCCTTCACTTGTCCCGTCATCGGATCGATTGATACCAATGCCGAGCGTAAGAACTTCTTATAATATAATATGGAGTCTATTGGAGTCATCGTCATGTCTACTTCACCACGATAGGTAAACATTGTCATTGGCACTTTGGTATGGAAAGCCTTATCTATCTCCTCCTCTGTTGCACCCAATGATTTCATCATGCGATAACGATCAGACTGCTTGATAGCTCTCTTTATACGACGCTTTACATCGCTTCGACTAAGGTCTGCACTATAGGGGAAGTTGGGCGAGCTGCGTCGTTCTGCCTCAAACTTCGGTTGCAGGTTCTTTCCTACTTGCGCATAGACAGCTTGTTCTGCATATTGCTGCATGCGAGAATCAATGGTCGTATAAACCTTTAAGCCATCAGTGTAAATGTCATAATTGCTTCCGTCGCGTTTTTGATTCTTCTTACACCATCCATACAAGGGGTCGTTTGCCCACATCAATGAGTCTTCATAGAACTGCTGACGCTGCCAAGCATGATAATTAGAAGGTTCTGGCTTTTCAGCCATCATTATACGGCGTAGATACTCGCGCACATAAGCTCCCATACCTTCTTTATGGTCGATACGATGAAAGTTAAGTTTTAGCGGTTCTTCGCTTAACGTGGCATATTCCGTTTCAGAGAGTTTTCCTGCCTTTACCATTTGTTGCAACACGACATTGCGTCTGTCGCGGCAACGCTCTGGTTCGCGCACGGGATTAAAATAAGAGGGATTTTTACACATGCCAACAAGCGTAGCACACTCCGTCAAGGTTAAATCTTTGGGAGCTTTTCCAAAATAAACGTTTGCTGCAGTCTTTATACCTACAGCATTATGTAGAAAGTCAAAGTAGTTAAGGTAAAGCGTTAGGATTTCTTCCTTTGTGTAATGTCTTTCCAACTCTACAGCGATAATCCATTCCACAGGTTTTTGCATTAAACGCTGCATGGTCGATTCGGCTGAAGAAGAATAGAGTTGCTTTGCCAATTGTTGCGTAATAGTGCTACCACCACCAGCCTCTTTATGTCCCATTACACCACGCTTTACGACAGCACGCATCACAGCGCGAACGTCTATGCCTGAATGGTCATAAAAGCGCTCGTCCTCAGTTGCGACTAATGCATCAAACATGTGTGGCGAAATATTACCATAGCTTACAAATACGCGGTTTTCACTTCTCGACCATGTGCCCATAAGTCTACCATCAGCACTTATCACCTGTGAGGCATACTTACTTATAGGGTTTTGTAGTTCATCTATCGGCGGCATATAGCCAATCCAACCTTGTTCTACACAAAGCACAACAATTGCGCCAAGTAGCAAAAGCGCAGCATAAGTACTCCAAAGTATTTTGATTGCTTTCTTTCTCATAAATCGGTTGCAAATAGTGTGTGCTAATAGATCGTATTTGCACACATCATATTTGTTATTTCTTAATTTATAATGCAAACTTACAAAAAAAGTTCTTTGCATACAGCTTTTCAGCACTGAAAGAATGCCAAAAGCGAAATGTCAATAAGCATTACAGCGTCATTTTCCTGCTCTCATACAGTTTTTTGGGAAACCGACCTCACCATTCTATCTGTAATCCGTCATAAGCCAAATGTACATGAGGAGGCAAAATTTCGTTGATACGTCGGTGCAAACCTATTTGGTGGCTCATGTGAATTAAATACGTTTCGCGTGCTCCTATTGCCTTGGCAAAGGTTAAGGCCTCATTTAAACTTTGATGCGAATGATGTGGATTTATTCGTAACGCGTTAACGATGAGCACATTTAAGTTTTTCAACTTCTCATCTTCGCTTTTTACCAAGTGGCTCATATCTGTAATGTACGCCATTTTTCCAATGCGATAGCCGTAAATTGGCATCAAGTCATGCATCACTTGAATTGGCTGAACAGTTTGATTACCAAGTAGAATACTATCTTTAGAATCTAAAGTAATAAGTTCTATATTAGGAACTCCAGGATATTTGTTCTTAGTAAAACAATATGGTAATCGCTGCCGTAAACTATCAGCGCAAAGTTGATTTGTAAAGATGGGCAATGAGTGTTCGAAACTAAAGGGACGTAAGTCATCAATTCCCCCCACATGATCATAATGTTCGTGTGTGAGCAGCACTGCATCAATCGAGTCGCAAGACTGGCGTAACATTTGCTCACGGAAGTCGGGACCACAGTCTATTAAGATGTGTCTTCCGTCATCACCTATATATAGTGCCGACGTGCGCAAACGTTTATCACGAGTATCATTTGAACGACATACCTCACACTTACACCCAATCTGTGGCACACCCGTACTTGTTCCCGTACCTAAAAATATCAACTTCGGCATAGCAACATCTCTGTTTATTCTATAAAATTGACCTCTGGGTGAAGCGTTATACCGAATTTACGCTCTACATCTGCAATCACCGCATTACTCAGTTGGACAATATCCTCGCCCTTCGCACCTCCGTAGTTTACAAGTACAAGCGCTTGCTTACTATAAACGCCTACATTACCAACACGTTTTCCCTTCCAACCACATTGTTCTATCATCCAGCCAGCGGGTATTTTCACTCCTTCGTCAACAACATAGTGAGGCATATCGGGATATTGTTGTTGCAAACTTTCGAATTTGCTTTGACTAACTACAGGGTTCATAAAGAAAGAGCCAGCGCTTCCAATCTCAGCAGGGTCGGGCAATTTTGAACGGCGAACATCAATAATCACATTTCGTAGAACTTGTGCAGTAACTACCTCTGCATTAATATCATTCGCTTGTAACGCGCGGCTGATTGCACCATACGACAAGTCGGGAGCAAAACTTAACGACAAGCGATAAATTACATGCGTCACAATATACTTTCCCTTCATCTCGTGCTTAAACACACTGCTACGATAGGCATAGCGGCATTCTTCGCCCTTGAATTGGTAAACATTGCCTGTCGCCACCTCAACCGCTTCTACAGTATCTATATATTGACCAACATCTACGCCATAGGCACCAATGTTTTGCACAGCACTGGCTCCGACTTCACCTGGTATAAGCGAAAGGTTCTCTAAGCCATAATAGCCATGCGCTACACAATAGGCTACAAAATCGTCCCATACATACCCTGCGCCAACTCGAAGCCACACGTATTCTCCGTTACGTCTTACTATCTCTATGTCTTTTATTTCAGAATGTAACACAACTCCTTCGAAGTCATGAACAAAGAGAAGGTTACTTCCACCACCAATTTGAAGCCAGCGTTTTCCTTTCAAACTTGAAGTAATTGATTTCAGCTGCTCTACTGTTTGGTACGAAATAAAGTCTGTACACTTAGCGTCAATGCCAAATGTATTATGTGTTAAAAGCGAATACATTTCTTGGTAATATATTTTATACTAATATTCTAATAAAAGTTGGTTAGTATGTTGGTTTTCAATGATTTAATTTTCTAATCTTTCAAGCATCCATGTCTTGCCATTTCGCACGAAAGTGAGTGAACACCCCATACCGCCAGACTGACTACAAATCATTAGAACACGTCGACGGCTATTGCCGTAACCTTGTCCGTAGTTTATGTTCGTAATAGTACCCGAAGGCAACTTAGGACGATAGTCAGGCCACTGATTAACATCAAGCAATCCTTCTATACTCTGAAAGTTTTCATAATCATAAGTCTTGAAATGGAACGGATTAAGAATGTGCTTTGACTGATATTTGTGATTTGATGAGAACTGAGCATAAAACTCATAGAAGTCACTATTAACGTTCTTACTCATTTTGTGTGTATCAAGAGCCGTCAAGAACCATTGTCCGTTCATCTTATCAAAAACGTATTGTTTCACTTTTCTCTGCGTAAGGTAAACCCATTCGAAAACCACATGATGCAGTGAAGTATCCTTTTCTGCCTTGATTGATTTTGAGTTGTCAAACACAAGCGTATACACATCTTGCTTCTCATATAAATGATCAAACTTCCACGCCCCCTTTGCTATAGGCTGATTAACACCATCAACCACATTTTTTAATGGAAATATAATCCGTTCATATTGGAAACGCTTGTTACACATAAAAGAGTATATAAAATCATCAAACAAACCGTCTGCAGCCTTAGGCGGATTAGGAATGCTATCAGCAGTACACGTATCTAACGCCGAAGCTAAACTATCACTCTTTCCAGCAGCCTCTTCTTTCGGTTTCCCGCTTGTACATGAAGCAAAAAGCAGCACACACACAAGCATATAAAAGAACTTTTTCATCATAAATACCTTTATTTTGAGTGGCAAAAGTAAGCCTTTTCTGTGTAAGACGTACATATTTAAGAAGAAATATTTATCTTTGCATTAAAAATAAGCAATAACGCAATGTTAATAGATAAAATACAAGCTTTATTAAGCGAGGTTGGAGGCTTACAAGCCACAGACGAGAAAGCGCTTGAAGCGCTCCGCATTAAATACCTTAGTAAAAAAGGTGTAGTAAACGACCTTATGGGTGAATTTCGTAACGTTGCTCCAGAGCAAAAACGCGAAATTGGTATGAAGCTCAATGAGCTAAAATCTGCATTACAAGACAAACTTACCGAATTACGTCAATGCCTTGCTACAAAAGAAGACGACCATTCTGACTTAGACCTTACACGTACGCCTTACCCTATTACATTAGGCACACGTCATCCTTTGTCTATCGTTAAGAATGAGATCATTGATATATTTTCACGTTTAGGCTTCTCTATTGCTGATGGTCCCGAGGTGGAAGACGATTGGCATGTTTTCTCTTCACTTAACTTCCCCGAGGATCACCCCGCTCGCGATATGCAAGATACCTTTTTCGTAGAGCAACACCCCGACATTGTACTTCGTACGCACACAAGTTCAGTGCAAAGCCGCGTAATGGAAAACTCTAAGCCGCCTATTCGCGTATTGTGCCCTGGTCGCGTTTATCGTAATGAAGCCATCTCTGCCCGTGCTCACTGCTTCTTCCATCAGGTCGAAGGACTTTACATCGACAAAGACGTCAGTTTTACCGACCTTAAGCAAGTATTGCTTACCTTTGCACGTGAAATGTTTGGTCCCGATACAAAAATCCGTTTGCGCCCCTCATACTTCCCATTTACAGAACCAAGTGCAGAAATGGACATTTCTTGCAACATCTGTGGCGGAAAGGGTTGTGCCTTCTGCAAGCAAACAGGTTGGGTAGAAATCTTAGGCTGTGGCATGGTTGACCCCAATGTGCTCGAAGCGAATGGCATTGATAGCAAAGTTTACAAAGGTTACGCATTTGGTATGGGTGTTGAACGTATTACCAACCTTAAATATCAAATAAAGGACCTCCGCCTCTTCTCTGAGAACGATGTACGCTTCCTTGATGAGTTTACCCCTGCCAACTAAAATTCATGTATAAGAAGTCAAGTTCTATTTAACTACTATAGTACATTTGACATCTTTTACACCATACAAAAAAATAGCATCCCCTCCACTAATCATTCAAAGCAACGATAAGCGGAGGGGTTTCTTGTTCCTATACAACAATGATCAAACTTGCAAGACATTTACTCGAGACATTACTCATTGAGTGTAACATTTCAGCAGCTAATAGCGTCCGTCTCGCACAAATTATAGTAATTGCGCTACTCCTTTTACTTTGCTATTTCATTGCTTGGACTTTCAGGAAATACGCCATGCCCGTCATACTCCAAATGGTTGAGAAAACAGAAACGAAATGGGACGATTATCTAGTCAACCGCCCCGTATTAAGCGCTACAAGTCAACTATTTCCCTGCATATTAGTGTACATCTTATTGCCTTTATGTTATGACAACATCACGACTTCTATCACTTACGTTATCATCTCTCACTCTTTAAAAGTTTACATAACGATCTGTGCGACGCTACTTGTTACATCATTTCTAAAAAACCTATCCGTTGCACTTGCTAAAAAATACGAAGAGTATCACCTAACAGGTATATTGCAATTCATTCGCTTAATCGTCATATGTTTAGGAACTATCGTCTCCATTTCGCTGCTATTCGGCTACAATCCCATACGCGTCATTGCAGGCTTAGGTGCTGCAGCCACAGTGTTAATGTTGATTTTTAAAGATTCAATCTTGGGATTGGTGGCGGGCATACAACTCTCGCTGAACAAGATGCTTAAAGTTGGCGATTGGATTACCATTAAAAAACTTGACATTGATGGCAATGTTGAGGAAATATCGCTTACTACGGTTAAAGTGAGGAATTTTGACAATACGATTTCTACCATTCCGCCCTATACGCTCGTTAGTGATACTTTCCAAAATTGGAATGCTATGGTCACCACAGGAGCACGTCGCATTAAACGTACTCTATATATTGATGTACAAAGCATAAGAAACCTCACGCTCTCTGAAATCGAAGCGCTTATAGCTGAAAAATTGCTTTCTCAGAAAGACATAACAAATAACACCAACATCAACCTTACATTATATAGACACCACCTTAGCGAGCTATTTAAAAAGGACAAAGATATCGTACAAGATCAATGGATACTAGTACGACAACTGAACCCCACACCGAACGGCTTACCACTCGAGATTTGGTTGTATACTAACAACACCAATTTCGTTGACTACGAAGAGGTTGCTGCCAGCCGAATAGAAAGTATGATTGCTCTTCTACCGACATTTCACTTACAAATGTTCCAATCACCTACAAGTTCTGACTTTCATAACATAAAACCGTAATTATTCCATCCAAACCATATTGAAAAATAAAAAATGAGGAAAAGCTCTAAAATAGAACTTTTCCTCATTTTTTATTTTTCAATACGGTTTGGGACTAACTTACCCGTCAACATATTGAAATTTTTCTACTTATCAATAAACTTACTTGATAATATCCAATTCGCGGAACACCTTAGCTAATGCTGCTACCGCGCGATCTACCTGTTCCTTCGTGTGAGTAGCCATCAATGCTACACGTACCAATGTATCATGAGGAGCACAAGCAGGTGGGATTACGGGGTTGATGAACACACCTTCGTCAAAAGCACGTGCCGTAGCAATGAAAGTCTTCTCTGTATCACGTACGTAAAGGGGAATGATCGGTGATTCCGTATCACCAATTTCAAAGCCTTCCTCGCGAAAACGTTTTAATGCATAGCGCGTAACGTCCCACAAAGCTTCAATGCGTTCAGGCTCGTTCTGAATGATGTGCAAAGCCTCTAAGGCACAAGCCGTTGCAGCAGGCGTATTTGATGCTGAGAAGATGTAGGTACGAGCATTATGGCGCAACCAATTGATGATGCTCTCGTCAGCTGCAATAAAGCCACCGATTGAAGCCAACGACTTACTGAAAGTACCCATGATAAGGTCTACCTCATCAGTCAAGCCAAAGTAGTCACACACACCGCGTCCTTGTCGACCGAATACACCCAAGCCATGAGCCTCGTCCACCATGATTGTTGCGTTATACTTGTGCTTCAACTTAACAATCTCAGGCAAGTTAGCCAAGTCGCCTTCCATAGAGAACACACCGTCTACTACAATCAATTTCACAGCCTCAGGAGCACACTTTTGCAACTTGCGTTCTAAGTCAGCCATATCGTTGTGCTTATACTTTAAGCGTTGAGCAAACGACAGACGACAACCATCAACGATTGAAGCGTGGTCACGATCGTCACAGATTAAGTAGTCTTCACGACCTAACAAAGCAGGAATTACACCAGAGTTTACTGTAAAGCCAGTTGAGAAGCAAAGTGCATCGTCCTTGCCTACAAACTCAGCTAATTCCTTCTCTAATTGCAGGTGGAGGTCAAGCGTACCATTCAAAAAACGTGAACCAGCACAACCTGAGCCGTATTGCTCCATAGCCTTGATGCCAGCCTTAATAATGCGTTCATCGCCTGGCAGACCCGTATAGGCATTCGAACCAAACATTAATACGTGGTGACCACCCATTTCTACTTCGGTTCCTTGTTTGCCCTCAATGGCACGAAAATAAGGATACACACCTTTGGCCTTATATTCTTGCGGAAGTGTGTACTTCGCTAATCTGTCTTGTAAAATTCCCATTTGTTTTACTTTGAATGTAAAGAGGCTAAAAGGGGTGGGGGATCTTATTACTTTATCTCCTTTTGCTCTTCTATATTATAATTTTTGGGCAAAGGTACACAAAAACTTTAATTTATGTGTAATTTAATTATAAAATGCGCACATTTGCCAGGTTTTTATGCATTAATCAGCTCAAATCGTTATTTCAGTACAACGCGGTCGCCTAAGAGTTTGGCCAGTTCGCGTTCTATCTGGCTTATTTCCATATACTGTCGCATCAGCTGTTTAGCCTTCTCGGGGGCATTCATGAGCTGAGGGTTACGCAGTTCTGTCAGCAAGTGTTTGAGTTGCTCCTTTACGATTGCGTGCTTATAGTCGTGTAAGATGCGAGGCACAACATTGTCAAGCCTATATTGTTCCTCAATGTAGAGGTCGCGCTGCTTACTGCTCAACACAAAGTCATCTTGTCCCACATCAGCCGCCAGTTTACTAATGCGAGGGTCAGGGTGATTTAAAAAGTAGGGGAGTGCCTTCCACCCTTGTTCGTCAACGTGGGCCAATGCCTCACTGAGCACTTGCTTATAGACTGCATTGTGTAGCGTGAGTCCGTCCGCTTGTAGGTCAGTGTCAATGTAGTGCACCACGCTTATCTGTTGCAAAGCCGCATTGCTCACCTCCGTTTGGTTCGCTGCCTTTTCTGCATCTGCTTCAGCCACGTCCTCAGCCGCGTCAACAACGTCCATAGGCATATCGCCATAACGTACGATAAGGGCCACCAACATACGTTCCTCGGCTAACTCCGTTTCGCCCAACATGAGTTGCTGCATGCGCTCTTCATCAGCAGCCATTGCCGCAGCCTCGTCGGCAGCATGTGCGTCGTCTGTAGCATTGCCTTCGGTTTTTTTACGTTCAGCCTGCAGCTTCGCACGGTGTTGCTTATTTATTTCATTAACAATAAGTTCTTCGCTAACGCTCAGACTGGTGGCACATTCGTGAATGTACATTTGGCGCACCACTTCATTGGGGATAACCGAAATGCTCTTCACCACGTTTGTCACCAATTCAGCACGTTTCAAGGGGTCGCTCTGTGCATCGCTCATCAACAAGTCTATCTTAAACTTGATAAAGTCCACCTGATGCGTATCAATGTATTTCTGAAACTCCTCAGCCTTGTGTTTACGTGCAAAGCTATCAGGATCATCACCGTCGGGCAGTAGCAGCACTTTTATGTTCAATCCCTCTGCCAACAACATATCAATGCCTCGCAAACTGGCTTTAATACCAGCCGCGTCACCGTCATAAAGCACCGTTATATTGTTCGTAAATCGGTGTAACAGACGGATTTGTCCCTCCGTAAGTGAAGTTCCAGACGAAGCCACAACATTTTCTATGCCGCTTTGGTGCATAGAGATTACGTCAGTATATCCTTCAACTAAGAAGCAGCGCTCATGCTTCACAATAGCGCTTTTGGCCTGATAGAGTCCATAAAGTTCGTGGCTCTTGCTATAAATGTCGCTTTCGGGCGAATTGACGTATTTACCAACGTTTTTCTGCTTTTCTGTGTTCAACACACGGCCACCAAAGGCTACCACACGCCCCGAAACGCTATGAACAGGGAAGATAACTCGACCACGATAACGATCAAAGATTTGTTTATCCTCCGTCTCGAAGCACAATCCCGTTTTGAGTAAATACTCCTTCTTAAAACCATGCGAGAGGGCAGCCTGTGCCAACGCGTCGCGCTGTTCAAGCGAGTAGCCCAACGAAAACTTTCTGATAATATCGTCTCTAAATCCGCGCGAACGATAGTAAGCCATACCTATGGCCACACCGTCTACAGTGTCGTGCAGTGTTTTCTCGAAGTATTTACAAGCCCATTCGTTGAGGGCAAACATACTTTCGCGCTCATTTTGTTGAAGTTTTTCTTCGTTTGTAAGTTCCTTTTCCTTTATCTCGATGCCATACTTTCGTCCTAACCATTTAATAGCTTCGGGGTAGGTCATGTGTTCAAGTTCCATTAAGAAGTGAACAGCATTGCCACCTTTGCCACACGAGAAGCACTTATACATCTGTCTAGCTGGCGAAATGCTAAACGATGGGGTACGTTCGTTATGGAAGGGACACAAACCCTTATAATTGGCACCTGCCTTTTTGAGGGTCACGAATTCACTCACCACGTCGACTATGTCGGTAGCGTCCATCACGCGTTGTATGGTTGCTCTGTCTATCATGCTAATGTGATTATGTGCTAATGAACTAACTAATGAGCTAATTGCCTATATATTAATGAGTAAATATACGAATGCCTTAGAATACTATTAAACATAACACTGATTCTTTTCATTTTACGAGTGAGCAATATGCAATGCATATTATGACGGATATTATTGGCATTCACTCACTCTCTGTTGCTCCATCAAATAAGCTGCAAAGAGTTCGGCACCAAGGCGTACCATGCGCGGACATGGGCGCTTTTTATAATACTGCATTGTACGAGCTTCAGCCTCGGACGTGGCTTCAGGTTTTTTGAGCCCTAAAAGTTCGGCACAGATTATAGACCCTGTCTGCGACTTAAACTTTTCGGCTAATTGTTGGACAACGGCATAATTATGACTTTTGCCAGCTCGGTCGGATCCTTCGGTCGCTCCACAGTCAAGGCCAGCTAACATAAACATGCCACAAGCTGCACCACACGTCTGACGCATACGCCCTATGCCACCACCAAATGAGGCTGACATACGTAGTGATTGTTCGCGCGTAAAACCGTATAAATCAGCAAAAGCGGCTACCACACTTTGCGAGCAATTATAGCCTTGCATAAAGTTGTCAACGGCTTGTTCCACCCGCTTTTGCGCCTCTTCTGTTGATATTTTGGGGATTATCTGTTGCTTTTCTTTCATTATTATTCTACTTTTGCTGCAATAGGGTTTCTTCCTTCGTTAGAGTGAAGATTCTAGATGTCAATATTTAATCACAAAAATATGAATAAAATCAACACCATTAAAACCATTTTTGCTTTGGTTATCTGTGCTTTAAGTTCAGCGTCGTGTCAAATGAATTTTGACGAACGTCTACAGCATGAGGCTGAAGAATTTACCAAAAACAATTGTCCGCAAGAGCCTGAGGCTGGCACACGGCTTGACAGCGTAGCATACAGTCCTCAAAGTAAGACCTATACCCTATATTATAGCCTCTCGGCTGCTAACGAGGCTTTGTATCGCGAGCAGTCTACCCTACTCCATTATATGCTTCGTCAGCGATTAATTGACAATTCAGACTATAAGGAGGTAAAAGCCCAGCGTGTCACCTTTGCTTACGAGTATCGTTCGCAAACAACGGGTTCTGTGGTGTACGAGACGCAAATTAAGGCTGAAGAGTACGAACGATAAGTTAATGTGCAAATGTGAGAATGTGCAAATATATAATAATGCTTTTAATTATTCGTTTTACAATTACAAAGCGTTTATTTGTACATTCACGCATTTCTCACGCATTTTTACATTCAAGCATTTGCACATTCACTATAGTTCCTCTTCGATTGACTGTAAGCAGTGGGCTAATTGGTCTGGACATGAGGTGAGTTTGTTACCACAGCGAATGCCTTGTAGGCGTTCTATGACCTCTTCCTTCTTCATGCCCTTTACCAGTGCTCCAATGCCTTGCAGATTACCATTGCAGCCACCGTCAAAGCTAACGGAAGCTATACGGCCGTCGTCTGTAAGGTCGAGATGAATGCAGCGTGAGCAAGTACCTTGTGTTTGATAATCAATGTGTTTCATATCGTGTTATAAAGCAAAAAATGAGGTTATAAAGTTATATGCCTTTGATTAAGGCAGCGTAGAGTAAGTTAAACTATCTACCCTTTTTTATTCTAACTTTATAACCTCAGTAGTTTTCTTACGTTTACTGACAAACACGCCCTCCCTTCTTTAGTCCTCGGCAGGCTTCATGTTGGTGTAAACCGTCTGAACATCGTCAAACTCTTCGAGTCGTTCTACCATCTTGTCTATGCTTTCGCGCTCTTCGTCGGTAACGTCCTTGAGGTCGTTAGGAATGTAAGTAAACTCTGCAGCAAGTACTTCGAAGTCGTTCTCTTCAAGATGTTTTTGAATCTGTGAGAAGCACTTAGGGTCGCCATAAATGGTTACGCTGTTTTCTTCTTCATCTTCGTCGTACTCGTCTTCTACGCCATAGTCAATGAGGTCGAGTATAAGTTCGTCCATGTCGACACCTTCCTTCTTACGGATAGTGAATACGGCCTTGTGGTCGAAGAGGTAAGCCAACGAACCCATTGTGCCGAGGTTGCCGTTAAACTTATTAAATACCGAGCGAACGTCGCCTACCGTGCGAGTAGCATTGTCAGTCAGTGTATCGACAAAGATAGCCACACCGTGAGGGCCATAGCCTTCATAGGTCATTGTCTTGTAGTCGCTTTGGTCTTTACCGCAAGCATTCTTGATAGCACGCTCAATGTTGTCCTTGGGCATGTTTTCGCGCTTACAAGTGGCAATGATAGCACGAAGGGTAGGATTGTTTTCGGGTTCAGGACCGCCAGCCTTTACGGCTACTGCAATCTGTTTACCTAACTTCGTAAATGTACGAGCCATGTGGCCCCAACGCTTCAATTTTGTTGCTTTTCTGTATTCAAAAGCTCTTCCCATAGGAGTATGTGATTTAAAAGTGCAAATGTGAGCATGGGTAACTATGCAAATAATTAAATGTGCAGATAATTAAATGTGCAGACGTACTAATACCCTTATTTGCTATTTTGAATATTTTTTGTTCTAATGATATGTTTTTTAGCTTTAAGATTATTAGGTTATAAAGTTTGATTACACTGATAGTCAGTAGATCTAACTTTATAACCTTCTAACCTATAATAGCCTTATCGCAGTGTTGCACCAAGTTGCTTTTCGAGATTAGTAATAATCTTCTTCATCACAGCATCAGTCTGCTTGTCATTCATCGTCTTCGTCTCGTCTTGCAAAACGAAGTTGACTGCATAGCTCTTCTTTCCATCAGGGAGTTTCTCACCTTCATATACGTCGAAGAGCTCTACCTTCTTAAGGAACTTCTTATCAGAGGCATAAGCGATTTGTTCTATCTGGCCAAACTCTACGCTCTTGTCGATGAGTAGTGCGAGGTCGCGGCTTACAGTGGGGAACTTGCTTATCTCTTTAAACGAGACGGGGCCCTTCTGTAAGTGCTTCATCATCATTGACCAATTGATCTCAGCGTAGTACACCTCTTGTTCGAGATTGAATTGGGCGGTGATAGCTTTCGCAACGATGCCAAACTCTACCATTACCTTTCCGTTGCGGTCGGTGAAGGCAAGGCTCTTGGCGAAGATGTCGTTTGTGCCTTGTACTACCTTTAAGCCGCCTAAATGTACACCCAGACGTGCCATGATGTTCATCACGTAAGCTTTAAGTTCATATACGCTTGAGGGTTCTGTAGCGTGTGCCCATGAGCCTTCTATGTGATTACCCATAAGCCAAAGGCCTAAGAAGTGGGCTTGACTATAAGCGTTGAGTGTGTGGTCGGCTGTGTGTTTGCTCGAATTGTAATAGTAGCAGTTGCCACTCTCGAAGAAGCGGAGGTTGCTATTCTTACGGTTTACATTGTGTGCAATGCTTTCAAGGCCTCCAAAGAGGAGCGTCTGACGCATTACGTTGAGGTCGCTGCTTAGAGGGTTCAGCACGCGTACGAGTTCGTCAGCAGTGTATACCTTGAGATCGTTATAATAAGCCGCTTTAGTGAGTGAGTTATTCAGTATCTCGCGGAAGCCTTGACCTACTAATTGCTCGGCAACGATATTCTCAAGCTTGTTGGCACGATCAACATCGCCTTTAATCGTAAGGCTTGACTTGACAGAGGTGGGTATCTCGACATTGTTGTAACCATAGATGCGCAGAATGTCTTCTACCACGTCGCAGGGGCGCTGTACATCAACACGATAGGCGGGAATTTCGAGGCTAATACCTTCGGCCGTTTCGCTTGTAATTTTCATTTCGAGCGAAGTGACTATCTCTTTGATTACTTCGACGGGAATTTCCTTACCTACGAGGTCGTGAACGTACTTATAGTCTAAGTCAACGTTAAAGTGTTTAACAAGTCCTGAAGCTTCAACGTCCTTTATATCCATGCTTATTGTGCCACCAGCCAATTCTTTCACCAAGAGAGCAGCCACTTTGAGGGCATAGATTTGTCCATCTGGGTCGACACCACGCTCAAAGCGGAAGGAGGCGTCTGTGCTAAGGCCATGACGACGTGCGCTCTTTCGAATCCATGTGGGGTGGAAGTAGGCGCTTTCGAGTAATATATCCTTTGTCGTGTCGTACGTGCCTGAACCACGGCCACCCATTACGCCAGCGATACACATGGGGGCTGAAGCGTTGCAAATGGCGAGATCGCGATCGGTGAGCGTATGTTCTACGCCGTCGAGCGTTTGGATTTTTGTTTCGTTGGGCATGGCTTTCACTATCACCTTGCCACCCTCTATCATATCAGCATCAAAGCAGTGGAGGGGCTGTCCGTAAGCCATCATTACGTAGTTCGTAATGTCGACAATGTTGTTGATAGGACGTAGGCCAATGGTATTGAGTTTCTCTTTCAACCATTCGGGACTTTCCTTCACCTCACATCCTTTGATCGTTACTGCGCAGTAGCGAGGACAAGCTTCAGTGTTTTCTACCTCAACGTCGATGTTAAGTTCGTGATTATCTACTTTAAAGGCTGAGACGTCCATGCGGTGAAGCGCTGTCTTTTTGCCATTGCGAACGAGCCACGCGTAGAGGTCGCGTGCCACACCATAGTGTGAGCAAGCGTCAGCGCGGTTGGGAGTGATATCTACTTCGATTACGTAGTCACTCTCCAGACCGTAATATTCGGCGGCTTTGAGTCCTACAGGTGTATCTTCGGGTAATACGATGATGCCGTCATGGCTATTGCCTACGCCTATTTCGTCTTCGGCACAAATCATACCCAAACTCTCAATTCCACGCAACTTTGAGCGCTTTATGGTGAAGCACTGGTCACCGTCGTAGAGTTTAGTACCGATGGTTGCTACGATCACCTTTTGGCCTGCTGCTACATTGGGGGCGCCACATACGATTTGCTGTGGAGCGTCGCCTCCAAGGTCGACTTGGCAGATGTGCATATGGTCGCTATTGGGGTGGGGCTCGCAACTTACGACGTGGCCTACGACCAATCCTTCCAGTCCGCCTTTGATGGCTTGAACTTCTTCTACACCGTCTACTTCAAGTCCTTCGCTTGTCAGCGCGTCGGCCACCTCTTGTGCGGTGAGGTCGAAGTCAACGTATTCTTTCAGCCATTTATAAGATATATTCATAATTTTGTGTTGTGACTTAAATTTCTTCTTTTGAGCAAGTTTTACCCTATATCTGCACACTTATAAGTGTACAATACAAGTTTTAGACTGCAAAGTTACGATTTTTTCTTATGCAACAAAGGGCTTACAGAGGCTTTTTAGGTGCTTGCGCACGGCTCTTTCATTTAAGATTTCGTTGCTCACTTAAAAATGTTGTTTTTTATACTATTTCAGCAGCGAATCCAAATATTTTATTTACTATCTCAAGATTTAATTGCGTGTTCGGATTATCCTCGAACACGTCAATATTTTTTTGGCGTGTAATCTTCTGTTTTGTTAATAGAAACATTAAAAGCCTTGCAACGCCTGTTCTTTTGATTGGAACGGCACAATGAGAAGCGGTTGAACTTCTCATAAATGTCCAAGCCACGTCCAAGAGCTATAGTCCACCCGGTATCTGTTTTGATGAAGCGATCATGATCTGCCTTAAAGTCGTAAGTGAACTCTATGCCCATCGGCAGCAACTCATCTGCCAAGTCGTTGAATGAGTCTATCATCTCTGCCACTTTCTCGTCATCGTCATTTTGCGTACTCAGATGATTTTTTATGGTGTCTTGCTGGGTTGACACATCTTTCACCATTTGTATGAAATCCACTAAATTGTCTATCTGATAAGGTTGGCGAATGAAAGGGTCGGTTATGCAGATTTCCTTTGCTGTTCGCAAATAATCACCAAACAAGTCTTTGTAAGTCACCCCACCCTGGTTTTCTCTTATGGATATAGTCTTGGCTACAAGATGTTTTATGCGAGGCCGAGAACCAGCCATTCTTGTTTCGTGCTTATTTTCCTGTCCATCGTTTTTATCCATATTCTGCCCATCGTTATCCTCCATCGTATGGATTGACCTGTGCTCGATATTTTCAAGTGTTTCCACCTTTATGGTCTCGCCACTTTTCAGCCATGTGTATTCAAACTTCGCCGGCTCGGTGCAGAAAGTGCTGTCGATGACGTACAACTGGTCTTTAACTCGTTTGCGCCCTTCTGCCAAAAAGTCAATAAGTTCCTTAGCTTCCTCATCCTTTATTTTACCATCAGGATAGATGATCTTCATCATGCCAGAGAATGTTTTCCGGATGGCAAGGTGGTCGCGCTCGGAAAGCAAACCATCGAACTTGGCATAATCATTCAACATGCTGTGCAATCGTCATTGCGCAGAGCATGTAACACGGCTGCTATGTAGTCCATGATGAGACCATACCCCTTAGAGAAACTGTTCTTTTTCAACATCTTGATTTCCCACCCTGGATTGTATAGATGCATACGGTCAAGGAACGCACCCTTGATGAAGGAAGTAGGAATGCTCTCAAACAGATGACTATTCTCCAACATATATGGCACAGTATGCTTTGTATTGCCAACAAAAGACATAGATGCACTTGCCTCATGTGTACCCTTACCACGGTTGAACAACTTGTTAGCAAGATAGTTCTGCATCGTGTCAATAAGTACAGCATCTACATTGCGACCTTTCTGCTGTTCAAACTCGTCCCATGCCACAACGTCCCAGTAACCTACCAATCCAAGATTATGCTTCAAAGGTACTACCTTCACGAAAAAAGCGAAGAAGATGTGGTAAAATTGCTTTTTTAGGCAAAAGTTTTTTCTTGATATGCTTAATTTTTAACCCTTATTGTATCAAACTTTGTCTCTCTTGTATTATGCCGTATATCAAGGAAAATGAGTAACTTAGATGTGATAAAAAACAATACTCAAGACTCAAAGCCTTGAGCAAAATTACAAAAATTCCGTCAGAGATTCGCAACTTTTAAACTGCAATTAGACCGACAAATTGCAGTTTATCAATCGTTTATGCAAGCCATTAGTGCGCTGAAGCGCAAGGGCGTAGCCAGTTTGTATCAATTTGTGCCTTGGCACAAATTGAGTAGTATGTAA
>ENA-UPWO01000450-UPWO01000450.1-human-gut-metagenome-genome-assembly--contig:-NODE-450-length-24920-cov-85.060138_pt1 | contig 24920 bp, 19 predicted proteins | sample MGYA00250056_ERZ773388 | MGnify/ENA primary metagenome ERZ773388 (study PRJEB29103, sample SAMN06112004) | human gut metagenome | biome: human gut; feature: ankylosing spondylitis patient; material...
TTCTAAGTTGTCCATAATATAAAAACTGTGTTAAACTACTTTTTATTGTAGCTTGACACAGTTTAGTTTACACTCTCGAATCGAGAATTTCTTTTACCTTTTCATCAAAGGCCTTTTTCTTATTATCATGATCAGACATATTGTTCTTTGCATAATTAAAAGCCTTATATATTTTATTTACATCTGCATCTGCCTCTTGATTGCGCAGTTTACAAAAATAATCTCTCAACAGTTTTTTCATAGGATAGTTAACTATGACTGAATTATCCATATCTTCAACCATGAATGCCAGAACCTCGCCATCAGTAAGAGTTTTCATCTGATGATTGCATCCCTCATATTTGTTTTTTTGCAGTTTAGCAAAATTATAAATGAGTTTTCGTGTATTCAAAGCAGCTTTCTCACGCAGCATAGGATCTTTGATTTCTTTGAAAATATTATGCTCTATCTCCGTTAATTTGCCATAATGATTTTCCTTATCTTTAAGAAGTATAGAAAACCAAGGGAATTGTCCTGTTGTAATATAATGATAATAAAAAGGAGCAAGATCCATAATAGTCTTGTTATAGATACTATTAAGCATTTGTGCATCTATTTTTCTCTTCGCCAAGTCAATCATATCTTTATCAATATTATTCGCATCCTGAATTTTCAAATCAAAAAATGCTTGCTCGATATTTTTATTTAGAATGATACGTGCCTGGATAGGATTTGAATGCAGGCTTTGAGCATAAAGATCAATACCCTGCGCATATCTGTAGGTTCTTAGGAAACAAGAAATAATTCTCTTATAAAGACCAAAAATCTGCATCGCGTCTTTACCGGCACATTGCTTTAAAGTATAAAGCGATATTGAATAGTTATCGCTACATACAGATGAAGACTTATGAAGGTCATGGCGAATAGGTGCTCCTGCAGAATTCCACATTTTTCGACCATGCTTTCTTGTATTGCAAAATTGTCTGAAGAAAGATTCCTCAATTTTAGCGAATTTCTCTGCTTGTTCAAGATAAGCAGCATAATCCCTAAAACAAGTTGGAGTATCACAAGCATACATCTGAACCCATTCGGCACCTGCCTTTTTAATATCGCATTCATGCCCTTCTGCTTCAACAAGGATTTCAGAAAGATACTTTTTAAAAGCATCGCAATCATTAGTTATAGAAGCATTTACTAGGGCATCGACAAATCTATCTTCTACTATCTTAGAATCAACAAGGGAAGAAGTGTAAAATTCTTCATCAAAAGGAGAGATATTGCCAAAAAGGTCGGCCACAAAAGAGTTCTTTTGGGTACATAAGCATTGCTCAAGGCATTTACCTATTATTTCAACTGATTTTGCTGTTAAAGCATTGTAATTCATACTTCTTACTTATTTTTACCTCTGCCAGCCTTTAGCAAAGTTGTTATAAAAATCCTCCTTTCCAGGCAAAGCCAAGAAAGTTGGTGGCGATAGTTTCGCAAGCTGTTATCCTGTGTTGGCTTACCACTCACCATTCGCCTACAAAAATATTTCAAAAATAAGACAAACTTACTTATTTTTTTTTCAATTTCTGTATATTTTATGCTACATATTAATAAAATGCACCTAAAACCCATATTTAAGTGTATTTAATTTACTATAAACAACTTAACTAAATATCCAAGCATCCATTTCACTATGAATTTCAGATAAGAAAATAATGGGTTGCAATCCATCTTTCCGAAGATTGCAACCCTTTATAGAAGACCTTTAGGTGAAAGTACCGGAAAGCAACTTTACCTATACTTGTTATTTCTAATGATGCAGGAACATTAAAGTTTCTACCTTTTATATTATAGTAATGCAACGCCAAACTCTCTGATGGTTTCTTCGCTATCACGTCCTGATATAGCCTTACCTGTTGCTTTCTCTATCCTATCAAGCAGATGCTTAGCCCTATCAATAAAATAGGAATCAAAATCATCAGCAAAAAGATAGTCGTAGTTTACCTTGTGTGAAGTAATGGCAGCTTTTATCATCTCTTGATCCAAGCCTTTATTTGCCATAGTACCGATATAAATGCTTGGTGCATGACCACCAATAGAACGATTAGAGGATGCATAGATAGGCGTCTTGTTGATAACAGAATTCCACTTAATTCGTGGAAGGTTCTGTTTCTCACAATAGGCTTGTGGGAATATATGATGAATATCTGCATCTTCATCTATATAAGAAGCAATATCCATACGGTTGCCTGTCATAAAATCAAGAGGTGAATCCTGAAGAATCAAAGCCATAATTCCCTTATAAGCTGCACTGTTTCGTGTTTGCATAGTCAGCAACCGTGTTGGCTGAATACTTGAACGGTAAACCGTATCAGGTTTCTCGCCACCATTCATCCAACGGAACACACCAAGAATATCAAGTGCAAACCTTGCCTCATTAGCACCACCATATAGTTCGCCCATGACGCCACACCAGTACCATTGTGACAACAGATTCTGATTGGAGCCAAGGTTCAACAACTTGCCATTTTCATTATCATAGGCAAAAATTGCTGCAAGAGGAATGAGTTGAGAGGTATATGGAAGGTCACGAGATCTGTAAATACCTTGGTGAACAAGAAAATTAGCAGCATCGCCAAAACCTTGTACAAGAGCATCGTGATACTTTTCATAGTCCTTCAGCTCAAGTCTAAGTATATCTCTTTTTTTGCAGGTTACAGCTACTCGTTCATCATTACCTGAATCCACACGTTTATAATAAGACACCAGAAGTGTCATTGCAGCAAGGAAGTTGGCACCAGAAATTTCACGTAGCAATTCACAATTAACTTTCTGTGAAAATGAATGTTTTATTTCCTCCCAATCCTTCCGTAGTTCATGACCATCGGCAGCAAATGTAGCCGTTACCAATTCAAAGACTGTAAGAGGTACACCACCAGTATTTACATTCTCGAATATCTGGCATACCGCTTCTTTTGGGGTCTCTTTATCGAGTTGGATTACAGGCATACTATAGGCCAAGATAGGACGTAGTATCTTCTGCGAGAATTCACGGAACAACAGGCTGTAATCACGATTGTTATGATAGTAATCCTCCATGTCATAACGCCAATCATCTGTATCGTTGGCTGAGAAGGTAATATTCAAAGGGAACATCAGATTTCCAAATTCCTTCTCACGAGTAGAGAGATCGAGTGTCACTGTACGACCGATATTAGTAGTCTGTTGTTTCTTGTCAGAAACAGACACGATAGCATCAAGTCTGTCTGCATTCGGATCAAGACACTTTTTAATATCAAGGTAATAGAAACGTTTGATTGTTGCATCACGATTGGTTTCAAGACGAGTGCTTGTTGCCTTCTTGCTTTTCAATACCTGATACAAAGTGGTCAACCTCTGCTGTCCATCCAGCACAAGCCATTCCGGAGTAACGTCATTTTCAGACTCTACTCCTTCAAACTTACGGTACTTAAAGCGAATATGTTCGCCTCCATTAGCCAAAAACATAGCGGCTCCCATAGGAAAGCCTGAGGTGATACTCTCTATAAGTTTGCATATCTTCGTATCATCCCATACCCAACTGCGCTGAAAGTCCGGCAACTGGGCTTTACCTTCTTCAACCATTTTCAAAAGGTCGTCAAGTTTCTTATCATGTGATTCTACTGCCATATTTCAAATTTGTATTCTATATTAAATCATTATAACGGTTTGATCATTTTGTTTATGAATAATATTTCCTTATCAGAGAGTTCGTATTTTACTTTAAGAAAATAATTATCAATATCATCTATAGACTTACTCCAATCTACATCAGACTTATCGGTAAAGTCCTGACATGGGATAAAAGAGAAAGTTGTATCCTTTACATCCTGCGTATACTTTCTTGTAGACATTAAAAATCTAAAGAATTTGGTGCTCATGTATTTCATTACATTTTTGCATATTTCTTCACCATTTTCTGAATTTGTAGGATTGATTACAACAAACGTACCATTACAACAAGTTCCCTCCCCAACCATATTAAATTGAGTGATAACTTTTCCTGGTAATGTACCATCTTCAGCAGCTTTGGATGTAAGTATTTTCTTACAGTCAATCCATTCTGGATGTAATAAGACCTTATCTCTATCTATATAGGATTTTACTAATCCCTTTGTATATAAATATACAGATTTCGGCCCAGCATTTTCTTCTCCCTTAACAGCCGTATTAAACCCAAATGGATTTTGTGAAGAAACAAGTGTATTGAAGAACTTATCTGTCTTTGTTAATACTTTTTCTAATATAGGAATAGCTTGATTATATCTTATGAAAATATCTTCATTTTCATTGAATTTGAGATATCTATAAGACACTTCTCTGGAATCTCCTATACAAGTAGTAACACGGCACTCTGATTCCTTGTTTTTGTCCCACAAAAAATAACTTACACCACCCTTTATTTCAACATCTTTAAAACAGTCTGTCTCATACGGAAAATCAAATAGTGACACAACATGCCTATCTGCCAGGAAATCATGTGGGAATGTTCCTAACAGAATATTACTTATATACCATCTTGCAGGAGTTATAAGCGTAACATATTCTGGACTTATCAAAGTTGCAACCTGAATGAATTTATGAAAAATCGGAGGTTGACGATTTTGATTAGCATGATTACTTGACAAGTTATAAGGAGGGTTTCCTACTATTGCATTAAACTTCATATTTCTATTATTATTTGCTTTCCAAAATTCTTTGCCATTCTTTACATCTTCCACAAAATGCTGTGGATTGTTCTTTAGAGTCTCAATGATGTCTGCATTGTTATTACGTACGTCTGTGTAACACTTTGCATTGACTTTAATATTAGAGAAACCGACAAGTGTGCGATTGGTAATTCTTTCAGCCATCTTGGTTTTACAAACCACAAAGATGTTCTTCTCTATCACTTTTTTCCATACGTCAGCCTTTTCTTCATTAGTCAACTCGGGACCAAAACCTTGTTGGTTTTTACATTGAAGACGATACAACGTATAAGCCATATATAATGGATATAGGCCGGTCTTTGAATTGAGTTCTAGAATATTCGGCGCTGGCGTAAAGAACACACGCTTTGTTACTTCTCTGTCTTCACCCACAAACCGAGGTTCAGACAAGAGATCTTCATCTCCATGTTTCTCTCCAAAGAAGTCATAACCACCCACAGTATCACTCAGGTGCATATTGACTACTCGCCAAGGAGTAAGAACAGTTTCCTTGTCAGGATAGCGGAATTCAGAGATGATGTCTGCTATTCCGTTAACACGCTCATCTACAGGCTTACCTTCTAAAACATTGACCTTTTCATAGATAGATTCAGCCCATGCTATGAAGCGTTCGTTCTTTATAATATGTGCGACCTTGATAAAGTCTGCTTTGGTTAATCCTTTAGGCATAAACTCCTCCCACGATTTTTCGTCGATATCCTTGACAAACTTATCAATGGTAAAAGAATCACTCAGTTTGTCTATAGCTCCATAAATGAGCATAGGGAAACGAATGATAATTTTTTCGAGTATCTCATATGCCTGATCGCCCTTAGTCTTATTCTTCTTGCCAATTTTAGGTTCTTTAGGTTCCTTAATTGTCCCCGAAGATGAAGAGCTTGTTGTGGCACCTTCGCCAGTAACTCCTTCGCTGTTAACCTTTACCTTTCCTCTGCCTTTTTTACCAGATGAAGACACAGACATTTTTGCATCTATATTTTTCAACAATTCGAACACATCATTACTAATATTATCTAAATTGTCGAATAGTTTACGAGTATGTCCTCTCATAATCTCTTCCGAATAGGCACGATTGACCTGCTTCATAAAATTACGAGTATCAAAATTGACTGTCTTGCTTCCATCAATACTAATGAATGAACAAAATTTCAGAAAACGTTCAGTCTCTTGAGCTTTCTTCTGACCAAAATTCTTGCTACCACTACCACGACTTATTTCGGTCAGATAATTATCAATAACCGTCAATGTGCGATCTGGAGCAAAATCGAAAGCATAGCATTCACGCTTTGTCTTTCCCTTGAATGGGGTCTGACAACGGAAGATGGTCTGAAGATAACGAGCAGCCTTCGTCTCATATGAACCTGACAGCATCAAGACGGCCGTCCATTCAGGCACACTGACACCTGTCGTACATCTGCCACAAGTCAGAGTAATTGTTTTCTCATGAGTTCTGATGGCATTTTGCACTTTAGCCAAAGCTTCAGTTTCCTTCTTATCACGTGTAGCGTTATCTTCGTTTTCACGCTCAATATCACTATCACCCTTGCCAGCAATGTTTACTATTTCATAGTCACGGAAGTAGTTATCCTCCTTATCTTCACGCAATATAGCGCTCAGACAACGAGCCGCATCTACACCAGGAATAGACCACAGTGTATGTTGAAAATAATCACGATACTCGCTTGTTGCAAAAGGATAATTGAGTTCTTTATTCTCACCATCCTTAGTCATCAGTTTGAGAAAAGCACGTACATCATCTTCATGCACGAATTTATCCGTATCAGCGTCTACACGAAAAAACTCTGTAAAGTTGAAATAGTCATTTTCGTCATGACTATAATTAGTCATCACTTCACCAAGATTGTAAGTACATATATTCAAGCGAGCCAATCCCTCGTAAGGATTCTTCTCGTCAGGATGCTCCTTGGTCCAACGTTCCTTGGCATCCTGCTCCATATTGTAATCCCATCGGTAGATTTCCTTCTCTTTGAAAAGCTTTAGAATATTATATGGCGTACCTGAGAGATACAGGCTCTTCATCTGTTTGTTCTTCTGGAACTCTGCAACTACAGCCTTTCCGTGTTCTGTACGAATACCCTCATGAGCCTCATCGATGATAAGCAAATCCCATTTCTCCTTGAAAAGTTCGTTGTTCTTGTCAAACTTACTTTTCTTGTTTACAGTCTTTGAGCCACGGATATCCTGAATAGATGCAAAATAAATATATTTATAGTCTGGATCATGCTCAGTATATTGTTTCAGCACCTCCAAACCACCTGCAATCTTTTGTCCATCCACAAGAAGTTTATTCTTTACACGAGTTACATAGTGGAATCCTGGCAACTGCAACAAATTGAAGTCTTTGAACCAACCATCACGAACCGCCGGACGATGGGTAAGTATCAATACACGATTAAAAGGCTTACGCTTGACAACTTCCAAGGCACACAGTGTCTTACCAAAACGCATTTTGGCATCCCACAGCATTTTGGAACCATGCAGAAATTGAGTAAGAGTTTTTGTAACAGCCAACTTCTGTTCTTCTCTCAGTACAATCTCTGTCTTTTTCTCTCTTGCAGATGCAGTTTTCCAATCCTTTCTCTCAAGAAGTGACTGATTATGCTTAACTGCATTAATAGCTTTTATTACCAATTCTGTCGTTACAGGATACCATTCCTTTGGATTGTATTCTAAATTAGCAAATTCAACAGCATGATAACCACTGTTTTCCAAAACATCATGTACATCATGATCATCAAAGCCAAATTCCTCACCATCAGCTTCATAGATAGCAAGTTCGGTATATTCCAGTTTATACTCAATAGCTGCGGTACCTGTTTCTTGAGTGATTCTTGCTTTTGCAGCCTTTATCAACAGTTCGCAATCAGGGGTAAGGTCTTGCCACTTTTTAAAATAGTTGATAGTAGCCTTACCCACTTTGAGCATATTGTCATGCCTGCCATCATCTATACTAAACGCATAGATGAGTGTATAGTCGTATGTAGGTTTATGCTTTGCCATATTACTTATTATTGATGAGATCAACAAATCTTATATTTTCACCAGCAGGAGGCTCCTGCTTATGCCATTCCTTTATCAGGCAAAGAGTCTCGTCTTCAAATAGTTCTTGGTTACTTGACATTCTTTGCAGCATAGGAATGCCCTCTACTCCAGGCAATGTTCCTTGAAGTCCATCCATTTGCCAAATGTTCCATGAAATGACTTCAACAGGCTTTTCCAGAGCTTCCTTTAAAGGAAATTTTCCCCACTTATCAACATAGAAATCTATATAAGTCAACAATAAAGCCTCACGAGCAAGAAGAACATTATCCCCTTGCCAATCAAATCCATAAACAGATTGCAGGGCTCTGAGAGCCCACCTTCGCCACTCACGTTTATTTAACTTTGTTGGTTCGCTCTTGGTAAATTGATTTATCAACTTGAATTTGCGGTCTAGCAAACCAATTCTGTCTTGAACAGGAATGATTTCACCTGTTGTGACATCATATCTGCTTACCAGATATGGAGCCTCTCCACATGCCATTTCCAGTCTCTGGAGTTTTACATACTGCTTCCAATCATAATTATCTGGTATATGTATCTGACCTTTTGGAACAGAAGTCCATGTCTTATCAGCATTTTCTGTATTGAATATCCCTTCTGTTCCGAACCAAGCATCATCAAGCAAATTGTTCTGAGAGTTGCATACCCAAGCTGGTGTAAATACTTCCGCTTTATCCTCTGTTCTTGATTTACGAAGTTCTTCATTCTTCAAAATACGAGGTTTGATGATGCCGTTGTTTTCACCAGTAACGAGGTTTGGAGTAATTGGTTTATCCTTAGCATATGATTCACCCATATAGGAGTAGTCATTTGTACCCCAGACAATATATGAAGCAGAACCAGAATAATGAGTTCGGGTTCTATCTATCAACAACGAGTCAAGCAAACCTGAGTAAAGCTTACTTATCTCATCCTCCGAGATATCGATTCTGTTTATATCTATTGAAATTGACTTAGTCATATCTATTCTGTTTATCTTCTTATCTATAGCGAATCGCTTTATAGAATGAGTGCAAAAATACAAATAAATATTGAGAACACGACGAAAAAAATAAAAAATCATAAAGTATTATCATAAAAAATATTTTTCCGCTTATTTAGTTACAATATTTAGCTAAAAAATGATTCTGCCAATGAGACCAACAAAGTGAAGGTTATTACCAACGAAAAAACTAAGGAACCATCAGATACGATAGAGTTATTGAACTCTTATATATAAAAAGGTATAAAGGGTTGCAATCCATCTTTCCGAAGATTGCAACCCTTTTTCTTTTATCCATATCTAATAACTATTATCTATAGTCAATATCATAACGTACCATTAATAGAGAAAGGAAACAAGAAATAGATTCCTAATCTCTCAAGCACCCTACCGGCACAACATATACACCATCCTGTGGACGCTGGTAGGCATATTTACCTACACCAGTCAGCACCATTTTGAAAGACGGAGACTTCATCTTATCGGTATCGATTTTACTTTCCAAGGTCACCAGGTTTCTTGCGCCCTCCTCTATGAGCTTGTCGCCACCCAGCTTCACCTCTATCAACCCATACTTGCCATTACGAAGATGAACCACAGCATCACACTCCAGACCATTTTTATCACGAAAATGATAAACGGAGCCGCCTAATGCATCGGCATAAACTCTCAAATCACGTACACACAAGGTTTCAAAGAATAAGCCAAATGTACTCAAATCATTGATCAAATCATCTGGTCCCATTCCCAATGCAGCCGTTGCTATCGAAGGGTCGGTAAAATATCTGGTATCAGAAGTACGTATCGCCGACTTGCTTCTCATATTCGGGTTCCAGGCTGTAGAATCCTCTATCACAAATATCTTCTTCAAAGCCTTGATATAGGAATAGATGGTATTCTCACTAACCTCAGTACTTTCATTGTTGGCAATATCTGCCAAAATGGTACCTGCCGTAGCCTGACTTCCCTGATTTCTCGCATACGAACGCATAATCCTCCGTGCTAATTCACTATCACGGTTGACTCCATCTACACGGGACACATCGAATCTGGTTACTGCCTCAAAATACTCAATGGCCTGCTGTAAAGCTGCCTGTTTGCTTTTCTTATCCAAGGCTTTCGGCCAGCCACCCCGACAAGTCAAATATGCCAGATGCTCCAAGTCAATTGGGTTGATTCCTTCTACGAAGTAATCCGTCCTGTCGGTTGCGAACAATTTGGCAAGGCTAACCTCTCCTGTAGAATCTCCTGATTCCCACAAACTCATCGTTCTGAGTTTGAGCCAGGCAAAACGCCCCGTACCCGTATGAAAGATTTCGTCATAACTAGGTGGTACAGCAGACCCAGTCAGTATGAACTGCCCATCATCATCACGCTTATCCACTTCATTTCTGACGGCATCCCAGAACTTAGGTGCTATTTGCCATTCATCTATCAAACGTGGCGTTTCACCCCGAAGCAACAGTTTGATATTGGTATTGGCCATAGCAATGTTCTGCTCCATAGTATCTGGATCAGACATAGACAGGATACTTTTAGCCTGTTGGCTGGCAAGAGTAGTTTTACCGCAATACTTAGGACCTTCTATCAAAACAGCTCCCATCGCATCCAGTTTTTCTGCCAATATTTTATCTGCAATTCTTGCTTTATATTCTTTCATAAAATCTCATTTTTAATTTCTGATGCAAAAATAATATATTTTATTGAATATCAAGCAAATAAAATGGTTAAACTTTGTTGCTTTTCTATTCTATTGTGGCAGTTGGCGCATTTTCATTGTGGCAGTTGGCGCATTTTCGTTGTGGCAGTTGGCGCATTTTCGTTGTGGCAGTTGGCGAATATTTCCTATAATTGTCAGTATTTGCACAATACAACGATTGATGGCGCAAAATTACAAAATCGCCTCTATCGTATAATGGTAATCATTATTACAAAAAAAACTCCGAAGAACCAAATTTGATTCTTCGGAGTTTTTTGTACACCCTTAGGGATTCGAACCCTAGACCCACTGATTAAGAGTCAGTTGCTCTACCAACTGAGCTAAGGGTGCCTCTGCTAAAAGCTTTGTTTTCAAAAGCGAGTGCAAAGGTAATACATTTTTCTGAAACCACCAAACTTTTATGGATATTTTTTGAAAAAAACTTTCATTTTATCCATCATGGTTGGTTGATGAAAGCATTATTCCTTCAGCCAACCACCTATCAGACTGATGATTTCCTGTCTTGTAGGCTCTGGGAACGACAAGATGCGAGTTTTGTGCGAACCGCCATGACACATATAAACATGCAGGTTCTTCTTGTTCTTGGTGAAAGGCAAGCCATAAATGCCCGAAGCTCCCCAAGGATCGATATCGCCATAAATATAAACCATCTTCGGATCATTCTTGGTCAGGAACTCTACCGTATGATTATAGAGTGCTGGCGAGAACTTCACGTTTTCTGCCCCCTTTGGCACCATCAGTTTCTTCAGATAGCCCTTAGCTGTCCTGATACTGAGATATTTCTTGAATGGTTTGGTATAATAGCCGTAATAACCCAACTCCCGGGCTGCCTGCACATCAAATGAGGCTGTGGCATTATAATTGGTGAAATAGTCAGGTTCACACATGTTAATCCAGTAATCAAACACCGTCTTGTCATCTGCCTCTCTTGCAGGAATCTTGTTGATGTCTTCTCCCCACTGCCAGAAAGCAAAGGCGTATTCGAATACAGAGTAATCAAAAATCTCTGCCAGCGGAGCATTGAATACATATTTCTTATCGTTGCAATATTTCTCGAACATTGGCAGCAACGCAGCCTTTCGCTTGAAGAGGAGCAACTGGAAATCGAGCACCTTCTGTCGGTTTTCCTTGGTTGATACCTGATATTGGAGGAACTTCTCATGTCGTCCATCCTCCACACCCTTGTTGAGCGGAGCTACGTATGGCACAGAAATATCTACATCATCAGGGAAGTAAGAACGATAGAACATCGTAGTCTGTCCGCCCTTGCTGATGCCGGTAGCAATCCATTTTCCCTTGTACATCGCATGCAGGGTCTGGTTTACATGATGCAGATCATAGAGCGAATTCTCAACGGTAAGATAATCCCAGTTGCAAGGACTAGGCATCGACTTGTCGAAATAACGATACTCTACGGTAATGATATTCGTATCGAAGAGTTTGGAAAGTTCTTCAATATATCCTTCACGCAGCGCATAGTTGGCATTATATCCTTCTGTCACGAGCACGGTAGGACGGTCGAATCCTCTATGGCAGAGCACCACCCTCTGTTCGAAATAGCCCTTGGATGCATCCTTGGCATCGAGCTGCTGCTTGATAAAGAACACATACTTTTCCGGGAAATGCGTACTTTTCAGCGTTTCCACGTTACTTACTCCAGGCAAAGCAGCCAGTTGCTTACCAGCCACGCCCAGTTCTGCCGCCAGCATCTGCAATGGCAGGATGAAGAGCAGCAGCATCAATTTCAAAAATCTCAGTTTCATCTTATTCTCTCTTTTTATTTATCATATTCTAAAATTCAAGATTGCAAAATACATTCTATATGTTTTCTAAACCTCTGCAAAGGTAATGAATTATTCTTGTTCGGCAAAGAGAAACCCCACCTTATTTATTATATGGGCAGCAATTAAGGAAATCAGAACAAGAATCCTGCATTGATATAGAATCCTACATTCTTACCCAAGCTAGAATAATTAGCCTGAATGCTTACCGGACCCAATACGAAATCATAGGATGCTCGCAAGGCTCCTCCCCACAAATCATCACCGATGAGAATATGGGAAAACTTGCGTGCTTCCTTGCCATACTCTCCTAAGGCGGTAAGATAGAACTTTCCTTTCACCCGATAGCGGAAACCAAGCTGACCTGTCACCACATTGCGTTCCAGCAGATGGACATGCTGCGCACTCTCCCATGCCACTTGCCAAGGCAGATAGTAACCGTCAGCTACTCCACCTGCATAATTCTGATAAATGGCAGGTACGGAACTGCCAAACAAGAAGCGGCTCTTGAGCTTAGGAAGCAGATAGAATCTGGAATTGAGACGTACGGCACATTCTCCTTGAAAAACAGCCTCGCCAAAAGGATTACCATCAGCATAATGTATTCCGTCATCCGTATGCAGAATGCCCTGAATCTGAATGCGGCTGCCACGGGTCGGGAAATAGCGGCGGTCGTAAGTATCCATCACAACAGATGCAAAGTAGTTCAGAAAATGGTCTGACGAACGTGTCTGGATGCTTCCGTCGCGTTCGAACATATCAGAATGATAATGATAATAATCAAACTGCACTCCCGATTTCAATCTGAAATTACCGATATCACGGGTATAGAATCCAGCGAAAGAATGCGAAAGGAACTCTAGGGCATCCAACTTATGCTTGTCCGCATAAAGGTCGAAATCATAATGAGCCATACGATAGGAAATGCCTATTTTCGCTCCGAAAAGGTTACCGTAGGCATATTTCATTTCCAGATAGGGATTACGGGAAATGCGTCCTGTAAAGGCATAGTGATGACGGGTAGAAAACTGCTGGTTATTGGATATCTGAGCAATGACGCTCGCCAAATCCTGCGTATCAAAACGTGCACCAACACTGATTCTTCTGGATTCGTTGGGTTCCAGCATGAATACCAGGTCATAAGGTTCCTCGTTAGACTGTCTGTATTCTACACGCGAAAAGATATTCAGTCCCCTGAGCATAGCAAGTGTGCCATCTATCTCCTCAGGACTGACTTCCGAATTCTCCCGTAGAGCAATTTTCTTTCTAATCCACTTTTCCTCCTCTCCGCCGATGCCTTCTATCCGGATGCTTCCTATATGATAAGCTTCCGTCTGAGAAGGTTTCTGCAGTTTGATGCGTTTATCCTGTAATGTATCATCAGAGGCTACAGAATCACAAGCATCAGCATAGATATACTTTCTCAGAGCCATCAGCTCATCCCATTTCTGGCGGGCAGCCTGTTCTCCCCGCTGTATCATGGTATCAATGGCTTCAGATTGGAAACTGGCTGCCGAATAACCTTTCAGAGAAGGATTGATATAAAGATCGGCTTCAGCCATATTCTTCCAGTATTTGTTCTGCCCCATCATACTTATGAGCTGTTCAACAACAGAAGAAGCCGATTTCAGCTCTTCCTTCTTCTTCCAACCGGTACTCAAATCTACACAGATAATCACATCCGCTCCCATTTCCTTTGCCACATCAACCGGCAGATTGTTCAAGGCGCCGCCATCCACCAGCATCTTCCCTTTCCATTCTACCGGAGCGAAAACACCCGGTATCGACATGCTGGCACGCATCGCCAATGGCAACGAGCCCGATGAAAACACCACCTCCTTGCCTTCTACCAGATCTACCGCCACGCAACGGTAAGGAATAGGCAGGTTAGAGAAATCATCCACCTGATGATACCCCACGGTAAGTTTAGATAAAAGGTTAAAGATATTCTGCCCCTTCACATAACCGGTTGGCAACGAGACCTTCCTCTCTTTGGAAAGAGGAATATGAACGATATATTTCTCCCTTTCTTCTTTAGAAAGGAAAGTCTCCGATTCACGTTTCACCTGGTCGCTCAAAAGGAAAAGCCAGTTCTGGTTACGGTAGAGGCTATCAATATCCGCAGCATCGTAGCCGATGGCATAGAGTCCGCCCACGATGGCACCGATACTGGTTCCGGCAATATAATCTACAGGAATATCAGCCTCTTCCAGCACCTTGAGCACACCTACTTCAGCCGCACCCTTGGCACCACCTCCACCCAACACGAGTCCCACCTTCTTGCGTGGCTGCTGGGCTTGCAGAGGAGTATGAGCAAAGAAGCAGCAGAATAAAACCAAAAAACATAATATCTTATCTCGATGTACCATCATATTGCTCCTTTTTAAAATGAATAACTGACACAGCAAATACTCTTCACTCTTCACCAACCCCTCCGGAATACCGATAAACAGGGCGGTTGGCGGAGGTGAAGAGTTCTCAGAAGCTCTTCACCCACTCTTCACCACTCTTCACCTAAATACTTTTTCAAGAATCCGACAGAAAAGAGAAGAATGATATTTCTTTTCCTCCATATTTCTTTCGTGTTTATAATTCTAATGATATTCCTTTCTTTCTATCTTTCTGGCTCGCAGGTTCAGCTTACGAGGATCTTGGCGCAAATCCCAGAGATCCACCAGCCAGATGATATCTTTCTCTTCATTATAGAAATAGATAATCTTGAAGTTCTTCATGATGATGGCACCACGAAACTCCATAGTTTCATTACGGAAATGAGCTACTATAGGATAACGCTTAGGCATAAATTCTAATAAACGCTTAATTTCCTTATATTGTGTTTGCCACTTACGAGCAGTTTTTAATCCAAACTCTTGCAAGGCATACTCAATACACTTTTTTATCTCCTTCTTGAAAAGGGCATCAGTTTTTATTTCCATTCTGCAATCATCTTTTCTATCTCAGCATCCAAAACGGAAATTGGCTCTCCATAATTAGGATCATCCAACTTATCCAAAATGCTCTCACAATGCTCCATCACCTGCTCCAGCGAGCGCCCCATAGGATAGGAATCGGTGTCATAAGCCTCATCCCATGATACGGATGATGCTGATGTTGCCGAACAATAAGCAGGCGATGGCTCGCAGACCTTATCCCCTGCTACCTTAGATTCATCGATATGATATTTCTTTTCCTCCATATTTCTTTTGCTTTTAAAGTTCCACGTTACTTATTGGTGCAAAAATACGAAGAAAGATTGGAACTCGCAAGAAAATCTGAAAGAAAATAGCTGAGGGCACTGAAATTTAAAGGATTATGCGAATCAATCCTGATACAGCAAGGTTGTCATATCATAATCCTGACCGATAAATATTATGTGGAAGCAAACACGGAAATACTCTTCACCACTCTTCACCCATATACTTCAACACATCAACGCATAAAGGAGGATATACATCTACCTATCGATTTTGAGTCCAGGTGAAGAGTGGTGAAGAGTGGGTGAAGAGTTGCTGATGACTCTTCACCTCCCGAAATGCCGATAAACACAGGGGATTTGGGAGGAAAGGTGAAGAGTGAAGAGATTTTTGCAGAATGCTAAACATAAATCATATTGATAGGATTGGGAAATCTGGTTTCCCCGTCTGAGATGACTGTCTTATAGGAACTGTCTACTGTTCCCTATTCCGCTAGTAGGCTGTTCGCCCCAAACAGCCTACTGGCCATACGCAAACAGCATACTTATCTTTCGGAGATAAATATCAGAACATCGGAGATTTATCTGCCAAAAACAGCCATATCAAAACAAAAACGAAATGAAACTTCCTTGAAATTTGGAGAGTTTTAAAAAATATATTACCTTTGCACCCGCAAAAAAATAAGATTATGAACGGATTGTATACTATATTATTATTGGTGCTGAGCAACATTTTCATGACGCTGGCTTGGTACGGACACCTCAAGTTGCAACAAACGGGCGTGAGCAGCAACTGGCCTCTTATCGGTGTCATCGCCTTCAGTTGGGCCATCGCCTTCTTCGAATATTGCTGTCAGGTACCAGCCAACCGCATCGGTTTCGTGGATAATGGCGGACCGTTTAATCTGGTCCAGCTCAAGGTGATTCAGGAATGCGTATCGCTTATCGTCTTCGCCATCATCGCCAATATCCTCTTCCAGGGACAGGGATTGCACTGGAATCATTTCGCAGCCTTCTGCTGCCTGATTGCAGCCGTTTATTTCGTATTCATGAAATAGCCGGATAAGGAGTTAACTCAATATAACTCCTTATCCGGCTACCTTTTTAGTTTTACACCTGCCCTACACCAGCTTATAGATTTCGCTCGGTGTCTTGCGCTTCAATACTTCCAGCTGGAAGTCCTTGCCGGCTATGATGCCTTTGCTGCGCAGGATCTGCTCCACGGTTTTGCGTGCCAGCTCAGGATGGTTGTTCTCCTCGCTGAGATGACAGAGCCAGACGTGATGAAGCTCCGGTGTAGCATAATTGGCAAGAGCCTCGCCACAATCATCGTTGCTCAGATGACCGTTATCTCCCAGAATACGATCCTTCAGATACTGGGGATAATGGCCCTGCTGGAGCATCTCTACACTATGGTTCGCCTCGAGTACAAGATAGTTGGCACGCCCGATAAAGTCGTGCATCTCTTCGGTAATATGGCCCACATCGGTGATGAGGCAGAAGTTCACACCTCCGCACTCCACGAAATAGCCAACATTGTCGGTACTGTCATGGGGTACGCCGAACGGAGTAATCTTAAACTCGCCCAGTGTGAAAGTTACGTTCTTCTCTATCACACGAGCATGGTTAGGCTCTATCTTCTTTCGAACACAATAGTTGCGCTCGATGCCTTGATGTACTTTACGGGTCGTATATACCGGTAGATGATAGTCAGTACTCAGACTCCCCACCGACTTTACATGGTCGGCGTGGTCATGGGTGATGAGGACGTGATGCACATCCTCGAAGCGAAGTCCATAGTTATGGAAATGCTTCTTCAATATTCTTATTCCTACTCCTACGTCTATCAGTATCGAATCCGTATCAGTGTAAAGATAATAGCAATTGCCACTACTTCCACTGCCAAAGGATATAAATTTCAGCATTTTAATTGTTATTTTCCATGCAAAGTTAGCAAAAAAGATTCTTATTACAAAGTTTTTTACTATCTTTGTGCCGAAATATCGCAAAAAAATAGAATTTTTAAGATTTGAGAATCATGATGAAGAAGTCGATGATAGGTTTATGCATAGCTGTGGCATGCATGACCGCAAGTATATTCAGCCTTTCGGGATGTGAACCTCACGAAGGCAGCGAGGACCAGCTGAAGGCTGATGTAGATTCGTTTGCCAACTATTATTTCAACTGGCAGTTCCCGAAAGCCGTGAAGTATTGCACCCAGGAATCGGAGCGCTGGCTGCGCTATGCTGCAAGTAATGTGAACGAGACTGACGTGGAACTGCTGCGCCAGAAACCGGAGGATGCCAGCATCGAGATTACGGATATTGATTTCGGTGACGATGAAACAAGTGCCACCGTTACCCTTACGGTTCATAATTTTCTGCAGATGGACAGCATCGGACAGGATCCGCAGCTCATAGAACAGGCCGATTTCCAACTGCCGATGTGTATGGAAAAGGGGCTCTGGAAGATTAAGTTGGATAAATTGCCTTGAAAAAAGTAAGGAGTTTCGCAAGTTCAGGAGTTAAAGGAGTTAAAGAAGTTATCGCTCCCTACGGTCGCTGAGGAGTTAAGACAATAGTCTTTTTGGCGTAGTTTTTTAAGCAGCAAGACATACGTCTTAACTCCTTAACTTCCTTAACTCCTTTAACTTCCAGATATGCGAAAGTTCAGTTAACTATAAACTATTAGCTGCATTTAGAACGGCAGACCTACTGCGAAATGGAAGGCGAAATCGCGGTCTAGTTTCGGGTGGATAATCGCCCAATGCTCTTCCTTCGTTCCGTAAGCTGGATTGATTGCCTTCATACCCATATCCAGACGGAGAATGAAGTAATCGAAATTCAACCTGAGACCTAAGCCATAGGCTACAGCTATCTGTTTGTAGAATTCATCTATCTTGAACTGGCCGCCAGGCTGATCCTGATAATTGCGAAGTGTCCAGATATTACCGGCATCGATAAACGCTGCACCCTCAAACTTCCAGAAGAGCGAAGTGCGGTATTCTGCATTCAAGTCGAGCTTCACATCACCCGTCTGGTTGATGAAATCTATTCTGCCGTCAGTTCCCTTAAACTTGCCCGGACCTAATTCTCTTACGCCCCAACCTCTTACCGAGTTGGCACCACCCGAGAAATAACGCTTTTCGAAAGGTAGCACCGTACTGTTGCCGTAAGGATAAGCCACACCGATACCCGCATGCAGCGCCAGAGCATTGCGCTTATCAAACTGCATCAGATGGGTATAATCTACATCAAACTTGGCATATTGGGCATAAGCTATATTAAATAATGTACGCTGCCCCTGGCTGTTCACCTTGAAACCGAATGCCTTGGAAACACCGCTCAGCAGATTGCCCGAACTCTCTACATTCACTCGCACAGCATCTACCCCATCGCTATAACTCAAACCGAAACCCATCTTCATGATAAACAGATCTTCGTAATTGTAGCGGAGGATGGCATTTCTGTTTTCTGCATTATCGAGATAGTCTCTCTTGAAAGTCTCGGATATCCATGGCATATACACATAGTTGAGATCGAGCAGGTCGAAACGCCAGGCCAGGTGATGACGCGGTTCTGTCCAGCGATAACGCCAGGCAGTAGAGAATACGCGGCGATGAAACTCCGGACGGTTCTGAAGATTCCAACTTGCCGACAACTCGCTGTTTGCCGTCTGTCTTCTTCTGAAATTTCTTGAAAGGAAAGGCGCCACGAAACGAGGGAAAACCAGTTTGCCTTCAACCGAATATTCAGTATAGTTCTGGTCCTGATACCCCTCCAGACCGGTAATAGCCTCGTAGGCTCCACGAAGTTCTATGCTCAGCTGCTCACTACCTCTGAAGAGATTTCGGTTGGTATAAGTGAGCGAAGCAGCAGCTCCCAAATCGCCCGCCGTATTGGTTCCTTCCGGCTGGAAGGCAATGGTAGAGGGCTTGTTGGTACTGATCTGGATATTGCAATCCATCTGCCGGCTGATGCTGTCCCTCTCCATTCCGTTCTCCGTAACCTGGTTGCTGTCAGGAACTTCAGAGAAACTGATATTGGTATACTTCACCGCCTGCAGACGGGCGAAGTTGTTATAGGTGCGCTGCAAGGCAGCGGCGCTGTAGGGACGGCCTTCTCTGAGGGCAGTGGCATTGAGCAAAACCTGGTGGCGCAGATGGATTCGGTCGCTGTCATTACTCAGATAGTTGATATTCCTGATTTCATATCGGGTATGATCAACCTCAGGAGCATTACTGTTTGCCTTATACTTCATCAGGTGTAGCGTCAGGGCGATATCCTTCTGTCCCGCAATCGTATCGGCAGAAAACTGGATAAAATCTTTATGAAAGCGGAAATAGCCATCATTGGTCAGAAGGCTGGAGATACGCCTGCGCTCATTATCCAATGTTTCTACCGTAAATCTCATTCCCGGCTTAATCTGCTGATTATCGGGGTTATCGAGATGCAGAAGTTGCTGAATATGTTCATCTTCCACCTCATATTTCACTTTACCTATCACAAAAGGTTCTCCGGGATGCAACAGATAGGTAGCATCCAGTTTCTTTCCTTTCTTGGTGGTATAGAGCGACACCCCGGCATGCATGAAGCCCTGGTTCTGCATGGCGGTAAGCAGATCCTGACAGGAGAGCCGCGCCTGCAAAGTATCGTAGATGACAGGCTTCTTGCTGAAAGGATTCTTGAAGAGCGAGAAGAGTTTCGGTTTCTCTTTCTGGCGCACATACTGCTTGAGCGCCCCGGCATTATACCCTGCCGAGTCGCTCTTCACTTCTACCTTATTTAATATATACTCCCCTTCCGGCACCATTTTGCTTGAAGAACAAGATGCTATGAGCAGCGGCAAGGCAAGTAATGAAATCGTTTCTTTTTTCAAAATATCTATCGTTTTTGATATGCAAAGATAATGCAAAACAAATTAAATACAAAATATTTAGCACTTTTTATTTTGAAATGTCTATATTTTATGTTACCTTTGCACACATATAGACAAAAAATAAATGATTAGCAAGAATAAAATAAAGTACATACGTTCGCTCGAACTGAAGAAGAACAGAAATAAAGAAGGAAAGTTCGTGGCAGAAGGTTTCAAGGTGGTAGACGATCTGCTTGCTCTGCAACCTGCCGACCTGATTGTGGCTACCGGCGAATGGCTCTGGGGCAAACACTTCGGGGCTGCAACCGAAGTGATAGAGGTTACTGATGAAGAACTGAAGAAGGTAAGTTTCCTGCAACATCCGCAACAGGTGCTTGCCGTATTCAGACAGGCAACATCAGAAGATTACTCTATTAATACCAGCGAACTGAGTCTGGCGCTCGACGGCGTTCAGGACCCGGGCAATCTGGGCACCATCATCCGCATCGCCGACTGGTTTGGCATCACCCATATCTACTGTAGTCAGGATACTGCCGACGTATACAATCCGAAGGTGGTGCAAGCCACGATGGGCAGCATAGCAAGAGTGAAGGTAGAATATGGCGACCTGCTGGGACTGGTAGAATCACTTCCTGCCGATGTTCCCGTTTACGGCACCCTGCTCGATGGCGACAACATCTATCAGCAAAAGCTCGAAAACCGAGGACTCATCGTGATGGGAAACGAAGGAAAAGGCATCTCGCCAGACCTGGCAAAGAAGGTAAATCACAAGTTGCTCATCCCTAACTTTCCGGAAGGTAGAGCTACAGCCGACAGTCTGAATGTGGCTATCGCTACCGCCATTACCTGCTCTGAATTCAGAAGAAACTTTTAAAGGTAAAAAAGTAAAAGGGTAAAAAGGTAAAAAAAACAAAAGCGATAATTAGAAATTAAAACAAGATAGTTATGGAAGTAAATGAATTATTTAAGCACCGCAGTATAACTTCCTGCATGAGAGCATCATACGATACTATAACAAGTGACTTCAGATCACTCGTAAAACAGACATGGACTACCCATGTTCCATTTGCTGTATTGCTGGCTATCGTACTCTATTTCCTCCTCCCCAACAAACCGCTTCACGATTGGGGAGCCGTGAATCCGATGGCTTCGTTCATTCTGCAAACCATCATTTACGGAGCCACTATCGTAATGGCTATCGTATCATTCTGGCATCTTCTGCCAAGAAAGCAACTGTGTCCTAAGGGCGAAAAGCGCAAGATAGGAAAATCCCTCCTCCGCATTCTCCGCCACTTCGGTGGTTTCTTTCTGACCAGTTTCCTCGGCATGATTATTGTAAGCATCGCTACCTTTATCGCAGCCCTGCCTTCCATCATCCTCATCATCGCACAGTTCTATTCACAGCTCGGTGCACTTGATGGCGACCCGCTCGGTGTGCCGGGGTATTTCACCCCACTCCTCTTCCTGGTGTTCACCATCACCTTCCTGCTCATCATCTATGCCCTGAGCTGGCTTGGCATTTCACTTGCCTATCAATTCGGCTCTTACAAGGTGCAAGACGAAGAGAAACAGAGAATGAAGGAAAGCCAGAAAATGGCAACTACAGAGATAGAAAAATATTAATCGTATTAACATAATATATAAGAGAAATGAAACAGACAAGATTACTCTTCATCGACCGCGATGGAACTCTGATTCAGGAACCAGAGGACGAACAGATTGACAGCTTCGAGAAGCTGGTATTCACCAAGGGCGTGTTCCGCAATCTCGCCTTCATTGCCCAGCACACCGACTACGAGCTGGTGATGGTGAGCAACCAGGACGGCTTGGGCACCGGCTCCTTTCCGGAGGACACCTTCTGGCCAGTACACAACTTCATCATCCAGACCCTGGAGAGCGAGGGCATCCACTTCGCCAAGCAGCACATCGACCGCCACTTCCCTGAGGATAACTCACCAATGAGAAAGCCGGGCACAGGCATGCTGACCGAATATATCGATAACCCTGCCTACGATATGGCAAACAGTTATGTAATCGGCGACCGTGAAACCGATGCCCAGCTTGCAGAAAACCTGGGTTGCAAGAGTCTGATTCTCGGAAAAGACGGCATGGACTGGGATAAGATTGCCGAGATTCTCTTTGCCGGCGACCGCATCGCAGAGGTGAAGCGCACCACCAAGGAAACGGATATTTACATCAAGGTAAATCTCGATGGTTCAGGCAAATGCGACATCTCTACCGGTCTCGGTTTCTTCGACCACATGTTGGAACAGATAGGCAAGCACGGCATGATGGACCTCACCATCCATACCAAGGGCGACCTCTATGTGGATGAACATCATACCATTGAGGATACGGGTATTGCACTGGGCGAATGCCTGCTGCAGGCTTTAGGTGACAAGCGCGGAATAGAAAGATACGGCTACAGTCTGCCAATGGATGATTGTCTCTGTCAGGTAGCATTGGATTTCGGTGGCCGTCCATGGCTGATTTGGGATGCCGAATTCCACAGAGAGAAGGTAGGTGAAATGCCAACCGAGATGTTCAAGCATTTCTTCAAGAGTCTGAGTGATGCGGCAAAGATGAACCTCAACATCAAGGCTGAGGGCGAGAACGAGCATCACAAGATAGAAGGCATCTTCAAGGCACTTGCCCGTTCGCTGAAAATGGCTGTAAAGAGAGACATCTACCACTTCGAGCTTCCTAGCTCTAAGGGAATGCTGTAAGGAGTTTATAGTTAAGAGTTTATAGTTTATAGATGACTGTTGCTATAAACTATAAACTCTTAACTATAAACTATTATTAGAACTTTGTCATGAACTCCACAACAATCTTATCTTTTTCTGAAACTTTAGCTATACCACCTTTACGATAGAAATATTTCTCGTAGTTGATACGGATATCAGAGATGAATGGCTTGGCAAGGCTCAGGGTTACACCGCCCGTAACACGATGACGCTTGTAATCATTAATCTTCAATGCACCCAGTTCTGTATCAGAACCGCCATATCGGGTACCATCGCTGTGGTCGCTCATGAAATCATATCTTGCTAAAGGCGAAACCTTCCTGATAATGCTCTTCTGATTGCGAACCGGAATGTCATAGCATACGAATCCATCGAACGCATGCACATCGTGGAAGGTATTCTTGCTGTAATGCTTGTAAAGATACTCAGCTTCAGCTATGAAACCGCCCTTGTGGAAGGTGATACCACCATCATACATCGTTACCGTGATATCAGACGGCTTGATCTTCTGGGTACTCAACACCAGGTTCACATTCGGAAAGAGGAACTGAGCCTTGGCTGAATAGTTGACACCCTTGGTCCAGTAATCCTTCTGGTTGGTCAAACCCGAACCGTTAAAGATACCGGCATTCACCACGATAGGAAAACCTACATTCAAGGTGTATCCGATTTCAGCACCCACGTCGCGCACGTTGCCCACCTGCTTGGCGATGAACGAGCGGTTGGCGAAGTACTGCTGATGAGGAGAACGGTGAGCATCAATAGTGAATGGCACGCGTTCCTGACCGATGGTAAGCTGCAGTGTCTTCCAAGGCTTGATGCGTGTATAGGCATCGAGCATCTTGATCTTACCCTCATCACAGAGATCAATCTCAGCCTTATAACTAACCTCCTTTGTTACATTTCCTGCTACATTGATACGGGCCGTACGCACCTCAAATCGTCCCTCCCCTTCTTCGGTCTGGTATTCATACTTAGAGCGGATGGTTCCACCAAAGGTCATCGACTTGGCGAAATTCTCAATGCCCTTCTCTACAGAGCTTTTTTCTGTATTCTGAGCATTCATTCCCATCGACACCATCGTGAGTGCCATCAACAAATACGTTTTCTTCTTCATTTCTTACCTTAATTATATATACACGTAAATCTGATTTTCTTTATTCCGAATGAAATCTTTTCCTACTGATGCAGGAAGACATCTTCTTCATTTCGACTGCAAAGGTAAGGAGAATATATTTCTACCGTAAAACATAAGTGTTACAAAGATGTTACATCACACATTTGTAACACCCGTAATGCTTCTGCCATATCGGTAATATCGTTGTAACATGGCTGGCGGAAGATCTCGCCGACTCCAGTATTTTAAATCAACTGTTATGCAGACTCTATCCCACACCCAGCAGTTCTACTTCGAATATCAAGGTAGAACCGCCTGGGATGCCCGGCTGCGAGAACTTACCGTAGCCCATCTCGGCTGGGATGTAAAGTTCCCACTGGTCGCCCACATGCATCTGCTGCATGGCAACAATCCAGCCATCAATCAGGTCGCTCAATCGCATGGCGAATGGCGTACCGCCACGGCTGGAATCAAACTTCTTGCCATTGATGGTCCAACCGGTGTAATGGGCCGTCACGATGCTGCGTCGGCTAGGCTGTGCTCCCTTCGGGTCGCCCTGCTTCAACACCTTATAATAAATACCACGAGGCAGCGCCATAACGCCCTCCTCCTTTGCCTTTTCCTCCAGCCAACGCTTGTTGGCCTCTACATATTCTCTTTTTGCCATAAATCTATTTGATACTTGATATACTATGATTTTTGCGCAAAGTTACAAAAATCTATC
>ENA-UPWO01000454-UPWO01000454.1-human-gut-metagenome-genome-assembly--contig:-NODE-454-length-24821-cov-127.841093_pt1 | contig 24821 bp, 15 predicted proteins | sample MGYA00250056_ERZ773388 | MGnify/ENA primary metagenome ERZ773388 (study PRJEB29103, sample SAMN06112004) | human gut metagenome | biome: human gut; feature: ankylosing spondylitis patient; material...
CTCGATGCTGCGCTTGTCCAAATCGCCTGCTGCTACACCTTCGAAGAGATCCACGATGTCGCTTTTCAGGCGGAGCATCACGCTCTCTGTCTCAGGGTCACCCATACGGCAGTTGTACTCGATGACCATAGGCTCGCCTTCAACGTTGATCAGACCGAAGAAGATGAATCCCTTATAGTCGATGTTCTCCTCAGCAAGTCCCTCTACAGTAGGACGGATGATGCGCTCGTCAACCTTCTGCATCCACTCCTTGGTAGCGAATGGTACAGGGGTAACGCTACCCATACCGCCAGTGTTCAGACCGGTATCGTGCTCGCCGATGCGCTTGTAATCCTTAGCCTCAGGCAGAATCTTGTAGTTCTTGCCATCGGTCAATACGAATACAGAGCACTCAATGCCGCTGAGGAATTCCTCGATGACTACGCGTGCAGAAGCGTTGCCGAACATACCGCCGAGCATCTCCTTGAACTCCTTCTTAGCCTCTTCCAGGGTAGGGAGGATGAGAACGCCCTTACCGGCGCACAAACCGTCAGCCTTCAATACGTATGGAGCCTTCAGTGTCTCCAGGAATTTCAAGCCTTCCTCTACGTGCTCGCCGTCGAAAGTCTCATACTGGGCAGTAGGGATATTGTGGCGCTTCATGAACTTCTTGGCGAAGTCCTTGCTGCCTTCCAATACGGCGCCAGCCTTTGATGGACCGATGACTGGGATGTTCTGGGTGCGAGAATCGTTCTTGAAGTCATCGTAAACACCCTTTACCAATGGGTCTTCCGGACCAACTACCACCATATCAACGCCATTCTCTACTGTGAAGTTCTTGAGCGCCTCAAAGTCGTCTGCCTTGATATCTACGTTCTCGCCGACATTCTGAGTACCGGCATTACCAGGAGCGATGAAGAGTTTCTCACACTTCTCGCTCTGAGCGATTTTCCATGCTAAGGCGTGCTCGCGGCCACCGCCTCCTAACAATAAAATTTTCATTTGCTGTAAGTTATTGTTTGTTACTAAACTTTCGCAAGTAAGCCCCACACGCCCTGAAAGGGCAGAAGCCCCTAGCCCAGGGCATCGCCCTGGGTAATTACGGACGCAAACCTGTCGCCCTGTAAGGGCAAAAGCTTTAAAACTCCAGACAAAACATAAAGCTTTTGCCCTTACAGGGCGCCTTACTGATTGCCATTATACCCAGGGCGATGCCCTGGGCTAGGAGCTTTTGGGCCTTCAGCCCGTTCTTGAACCACTTGCGAAACTTGAATTTGTTATTTCAAATAATCGAAGAAATAATTGCTGATGCGCTCATGCAGATGAGTGCTCTGATGACCTCTCATGTTGTGAGGCTCGCCAGGATAGACGAAGAAGTCTGGCTGGGTGCCTGCTGCGATGCAAGCCTTGAGGAAGGTGAGGCAGTGCTGTGGCACTACGGTCACATCGTTCAAGCCCTGGATAATCTGCAGCTTGCCCTTCAGGTTCTTTGCCTGATAGAGCAGGGAGGTCTTCTTGTAACCCTCTGGGTTGGTCTGTGGGGTGTCCATATAGCGCTCGCCATACATCACCTCGTACCAGTGCCAGTCGATTACCGGACCGCCTGCTACGCCTACCTTGAACACATCAGGGTGGTTGGTCATCAGCGAGATGGTCATGAATCCGCCGAAGCTCCAGCCGTGAACGCCAATCTTGTCAGCATCTACGTAAGGAAGCGTCTTCAGATATTCCACGCCCTTCATCTGGTCTTGCATCTCAATCTGTCCGAGCTGACGGAAGGTAGCCTGCTCGAAAGCCTTGCCACGGTTCTCGCTTCCACGGTTGTCGAGGATGAAGAGCAGATAGCCCTTTTCTGCCATGTAGGTTTCCCAACCACGGCTAGAGTAGTTCCAGCGGGCATCTACGTTGTGGGCATGAGGTCCACCATATACATATATAATGGTAGGATACTTCTTGTTTGGATCGAAGTTTACCGGTTTCACCATTCTCCAGTAGAGGTCTGTTTCGCCATCGGCAGCCTTGATGGTACCGCAGCTGTACTCAGGCACATTGTAGCCCTTCCAAGGGTTCTCGGCAGTGAAGTAAGCGGTGCGCTTGCCGTTCTCGGTATTCACGAGGGCAATCTTGCGAGGCACGGTAGGAGTAGAGTAGTTGTCGAAGACATACTGTCCGTTCTCGCTCAAAGTGGCGCTGTGCCATCCCTTGCCGCAATCATCTACCAGCGTACGCTTGCCGGTTTTTGTATCTACGGCAAAGATGTTTCTCTGGATAGGCGATTTCTCGTTGGATGCGATGATGATACTCTTGCGCTTGCTGTTGAAACCGAGCACTTCCATCACTTCCCATTTGCCGGAAGTCAACTGCTTGATTTCAAGTGATTCTGTATTGCTTGCCATGCGGCTTCCGTGCTTGCCCAGGGTGCAGAGATAGAGGTGGTTGTAGCCATCCTTGCGGCTCTGCATGATAAAGCTGTTGCTGTCCCAAGGCAGGAACTGGATAGGATGACATGGTTCTACATATTTCTCGTCGGTCTCGCGATAGAGTTCGCCTGTCTTCTCACCGGTTTCTGCGTTGTAGGCAGTCAGACGGCAGTCGTTCTGGTCGCGGTTCAGTTCGAACATATAGATGGTCTTGCTGTCCGGACTCCATGCGATGTTGGTGAAGTAGCGGTCGGTTGGGTCGCCAGCCTTCAGATAGATGGTCTTGCCGGTCATGCAGTCGAACACGCCTACGGTTACCTTGTGTGATGTCTCGCCAGTCATCGGATACTTGTCTGGTGCAGGAGTAGCAATGCAACTCTGTGTTTCAGGATGATTGAAACCGATTTCCGGGATGTCGACCTGCGGATAGTCGGTTACCATACTCTGGTCCATGCGATAGAAGGCGAGCAGTTCGCCGTTCGGGCTCCAGAAGGTTCCCTTGCTGATACCGAACTCATCGCGGTGAACACTCTGTCCATAAACAATTTCGCGGCTTCCGTCCTTTGAGAGCTGGAAATCGTGAGATTTCTTCTCTTTTGTCAGGGTGTTGCTGGTTACATCGAAGGTACGCACATAGAGGTTGCTGCCCTTCAGATAGGCGAAGGCGTTCTGCTGGGCGTTAGCCTCCAGGAGGTTCTCGCCGTCAGCAAAATCCATCTCACTCAGCAGTTTATGCTTCTTGAAGTCTACGGTATAAGTCTTGCTGCCGTTGCTTACCATCACGATGCTCTTGCCTGCAAAAGGGAAGAGAGCATTGTAAAGGGCTCTTATCTTGATGTCTTTGGTAGGAGCAATCCACTGGTTGATGTCATTGATGCCGAAGAGTCTGGTCTCCTTGCCTGTCGTCTTGTTGACGAGATAGCAGGCATCCACATCCTGGCGAACGAGTTCATTGCCCCACCAGGTGCACCAGCGGTTCTTTGCCACCATGTTACGATAGTTGTTGCCGCCGAAGTTCAGGTCTTCCAATGTAAAGGCTTTCTCGCCTTTCTGAGCAGGAACCACGCCCTGAGCCTGTAAGTCGGTTGCATTCATAGCCATCATAATCATAGCAGCAAAAGATAATTTATAAATTGAATTCTTCAGATTCATTATATTCTTTACTTTACTTTATCGGGTTTACTACCCATGTGTCGTGAAACACGACGTATGGGTAGTATGTCTCTTTAATCCTCGTCGTCGAAGTCAACGCTGAAGTTCTTTTTGCCTCCGCGCTTGCCTCCGAAATCACGGCCACCACGTTTGTCGCCCTTGAAGCCACCACGCTTGTCGCCTTTCTCGAAACGCTTTCCGTCGCGCTTGCCACCGAAGTCACGGCCACCCTTGCGGTCGCCCTTGAAGCTGCGGCTTCCACGCTTGTCATCGTCGTCATCATTGCGTCGACCGCCACCGATACGTGAACGGCCGCCCTTATGGAACTCAGCACGCTTCTTCTCGAAGTCTTCCAGACGGTGAGTATGGAACTTGAAAGAACGGATATCGTCCTCCTCGTTTTCAGTCTCCTCGCTAACACGCTTCTTGAATTCACGTTCCTTCTTGAAACGGTGCTTCTGAGCCATCTCGCTCTTCTCGCGCTCAGTCTTCACAATACCGCCTTCAGAACGGAAGTCCTTCATCTTGCCGTCGAACATCACATACTTGCGGAATTCGCACTCCAAGCTTCCGTTGAATACAGGAATCTTGATAGATGGTTTCAGACCAATCTGCTCGAAGCACTCCTCGCGGTAGCTCAATACCCAAGCCTCGTTGCCGGCAAAAGCCTTCTTGAAGCGCTCACCTATCATCTTGTAGGTGTTCAGAAGGTTAGGGGTAGAGATGCGCTCGCCGTATGGAGGGTTCATCACGATGATGCTCTTCTCGGCAGGCTGGGTGAAGTCCTTGAAATCAGCCTGTGAGATGGTGATATCCTTGCTCAGTCCGGCAGCACGTACGTTGAGATTAGCTGTATTTACAGCCTTCATGTCAACATCGTAACCATAGATATGGTGCTCAAACTCGCGCTCCTGAGAGTCGTCGTTATAGATCATATCGAAGAGATCCTGGTCGAAATCGTTCCACTTCTCGAAGGCAAACTCCTTGCGGAATACACCTGGAGAGATGTTGCGGGCGATGAGGGCAGCTTCGATGGCGATGGTACCTGAACCACACATCGGGTCGATGAAATCGCATTCGCCCTTCCAGCCGGTCATCAGAATCATACCTGCAGCGAGAACCTCGTTCAGAGGAGCCTCTACCTGCTCCTGGCGGTAGCCACGGCGGTGCAGACTCTCACCACTCGAATCGAGACTCAAGGTGGCATTGTCTTCTGCAATGTGGATGTTGAGGCGGATATCCGGGTTAGATACGCTGATATTTGGACGTGTACCCTGCTTCTCGCGGAACCAGTCAACAATCGCATCCTTTACCTTGTAGGTTACGAAACGTGAGTTGCGGAACTCCTCTGAGTAGACTACTGAGTCAACAGAGAAAGTCTTCTTCACGTCTAAGATGTCATCCCACTTGATCTTCTGAATCTGATCATACACCTCTTCAGCGCTTCTAGCCTTGAAGTGCTTGATAGGCTTTAAGATACGGATGGCTGTGTGCAACTGGAAGTTAGCACGATACATCATTTCCTTGTCGCCTGTGAAAGACACCATGCGGCGACCGATCTGTACATTATTGGCACCCAACTGGGTGAGCTCTTCAGCCAAGACAGGCTCGAGGCCCATGAAGGTCTTGGCAATGAGTTCAAATTCCTGTTCCATTATTGAATTCTATATCTAATAAACTTTGTTTTTCTTTTTTATATTTCTTTGTTTTCGGTTTCATATCCTTGGTAACCCATACGTTGGCTCCCACTACGCAGCCTTCTCCGATGGTGATGCGACCGAGGATGGTGGCATTGGCGTAGACGATGACATCATTTTCGAGGATAGGGTGGCGAGGGATTCCCTTGATAGGATTGCCGTCCTTATCGAGAGGAAAACTCTTGGCTCCGAGGGTTACACCCTGGTAGAGTTTCACATTGTCGCCGATGATACAGGTAGCTCCAATCACCACACCCGTACCGTGGTCGATGGTGAAGTGCTTGCCGATGGTAGCCTCCGGGTTAATATCAATACCGGTTTCCGAATGCGCCAGTTCGGTCATCATTCTCGGAATGAGCGGCACTCCCAGTTCGTGCAGTACATGGGCGATGCGGTAGTTGGTAATCGCCTTGATGACCGGGTAGCAGGAGATGATTTCTCCGTGGCTCATGGCAGCCGGGTCGCCCTCGTAGGCAGCCTCTACATCGGTAGCCAGAATCTTGCGCAGTCTCGGGAATTCCATGATTGCCTTGGCTGCAATCACGCCTGCCTTGGCACGCTGGTGCTGCAGTTCTGCCTGGGTTTCCGTTTCGCAGTCGTTGGCGAAGCAGAGACCGGCGAGAATCTGCTCTGACAGCATCTCATAGAGTTTCTCTACTCTTACTCCAATATGATATTTGATGGTTGAGATATTTACCGAAGAATTGCCGAAATATCCCGGAAAGAGGATAGAACGGGACAAACTGATGATTTCTTCGAGCGCCTTGCCCGAAGGAAGTGGATTCCCGTCTCGATGCTGATGGAAGAGACCCTTCAAAGATTCGGCGCTCGAAAGCTCCTCGATGGTCTCTGTCAGCTGATGAGTTAATGTATCTTTACTCATTTTCTTAATGTCTCAATAAAATTTGAGTGCAAAGATACGATTATTTTCTTGAATGACAAAGAAATAGCTACGGTTTTTTGTATTTTTTAGAGTGATTTTTTGAGGGATGAAAGACGGAAAGACCCATGTACGGTGTTTTACCGTACATGGGCCTGGCTTGTCTTATTTTGCGATGCTGTCCAGGAAGAGGAGCAGTCGGTTGGTGACGTTTACCTCTGAAACACCGGAATCGAAGTCGAGCGATACGAGGTTGAGTGTAGGGAAACGGTCGTGGAGACGTTTCTCGATGCCCTTGGAAATCACGTGGTTAGCGATGCAGCCGAAAGGCTGGAGCGAGATGATGTTGTTCACGCCATCACGGATGTAACCTACGATGTCGGCAGGCAGAAGCCAGCCTTCGCCAAACTGGGCTGCGAGCGAAACCAGTCCCTGTACGTCCTTCGCATCATCATAGATGTTGGTGAACGGACGGAAGTAGCGGAACTTGCCGGCTGCCTTGTTTACCTGGCGCAATCTTCTGCCTATCAGCGCCTGATAAGCGCCCTTGATGATGAAATCGGGCACTTTGGTGCAACTCAGCCGCATGTGTTTCTGTATCTCCACGTTCACAAATTCCTGCAGGAAGAAAGGGGCAAGCAGAGGCGGAACCACCTCAATGCCGCGCGAAATGATGTTCTGCTCCAGGAACTGGTGGGCGAAAGGATTGAACTTCAGGAAGATTTCGCCTACGATTCCTACCTTCGGCAACGTTCTGTCGAGGGTCATCTGATTGAATTCTTCGGCTGCCTGTTCCAGGAGTCGGATGAGTCCTTTGGCTGAATTCTGGGCGATAGGTCCGTCTATCAGCTGCATGTATTTATCGCGCAACTCTCTGGCAATGCCCGGTTTACGCTCTCTTACGATGCAGGCGTTGTACATCTCGTTGATTGCATCGCCATAGAAAATGGCGGTAACGATAATCTGACTGTATTTCAGCCAAGGCACATTGAAGCCGTCCTGCTCGTTGTAGTCTTGCTTGTCGTCTGTTGAGCCTGATGCTTCGCCTGTTGAGGCTGTTACACCGAGCGTGAGCAGCGGAATGTCCTGGAATCCATTGGAAATCATCGCACGCTTGATGAGACCGGCGTAGTTGGTTGCGCGACACTGGCCGCCCGTCTGACTCATCACTACTGCCGTATTATTTAGGTCGTATCTGCCTGATTTCAAGGCTTTTATGATGTCGCCGACGATGAGGGTTGCCGGATAACAGACTTCGTTGTTGGCAAACTTCAAACCGAGTTCGGCGCTTACCTCATTGCTCATCGGAAGTACCTCTACATCATAGCCTATCAGTTTCAGGATAGGCGGAATGATAGGGGTGAGGTATTCGGTCATGAAAGGAGCGAGAATCTTGCGATGAATATCCTGCTTGGTGAATACCTTGGTCTGTTGTAAATGTTGAATGTTGAGTGTTGAATGTTGAATTTCTTCAGCTGTTGAATTTTTCACTCTTCGTTCTTCACTCTTCACTTCCTTTACTCCCTTCAGGCTTTCTATCAGCGAGCGGACACGGAGTTTCAGAGAGCCGATATTGCTCACATCATCTATCTTCAGCAGCGTGAAAGGCTTGTTGTGGCGCTTCATGATGTCGCGAATCTCGTCCTGGATAAAACTGTCAGGACCGCAGCCGAAGCTGGTCATCTGGACGAAATGAACCTCATCGCCCTGTTCGGCAGCCCATTGCGCTGCCTTCAGAATGCGGTTCATATACGCCCATTGCTTCACGAGATAAGTCTCTGGCTGACAGTTGTATGCTTCGTTGTTGTCTTGGCTGGCTAATGCTGCCTCATTTCTTTCTGCCGCCAGGTCCTCCAGATTGAAGTCTTTGAAATCTGCAAAGAGATTACCCCGGGCGATGTCTTCGCTGATGACGTTGACTCCCAGATTGGCAATCATCTCGCTCAGCTTGTGCTGAATCAGCGGGTCAGTATGATAAGGACGGCCAGCCAGCAGAATCGTAAGTCCCTTGTTTGGCTTCAGAATCTCCCAGCCCTGTTTCTTAATCTCAGCTGCATATACTGCCTGAGCATAGAGGGCCTCTCTCAGCGCTTTACGGGCAGTCTTCTTGCTTACTCCCAGTTGCTTGAGATAATCGGTAATCTGCTTTTCCAGCGCCTTAGGCTGGGCAAAGTTGATGACGGGCGTATCGATTGGTTTCTTCAGATTGATGACCGACTTGATGACATCGCTGTAGCCCGAAACGACCGGACAGTTGAAGCTGTTCAGCGTATTCTTCGGGTCGTCATTATGTTCATAAACCACGTATGGCATGAGGATGCGGTCAACCTTCGGGTTCTCGTTGAGTTCCTTCAGATGACTGTGAGCCAGTTTAGCCGGGAAGCAGATGTTGTCGCTCATCACCGTATTCAAGGCTCCTTCATACTGGCTGTAAGTGGAATCGGAAGAGAGAATCACGCCCAATCCTGCTGCCCGGAGCAGCGCATTCCAGAACGGATATTCCTCGTACATGTTGAGGATGCGAGGAATGCCTACCCATGTACCGTGAAACGCGGTAGCAGGTGGGGTAACTGTCTCTCTATCAAAGAGTAAACTATATTTGTATTCGTAGATATTTTTGCCTTTTATCTCGTTTGCTCCCTTGTTGTTGAACACACGCTCGCACTTGTTTCCGGAGTAGAATCGGTTGCCGCCGGCAAAGGTGTAGCGGGAAACATAACAATGGTTTTCGCAGCCTTTGCATTGCAGTTGTTTGGTTTCATAATGAGCCAGATTCTGGAGATCATCGATGGTTCTTGATGAGGCAGGGTGCTCGTTTTCTGCAGATGTGCGATGCTTGTAATCTGCCGCCGCATGAAGGGCACAGCCATAGGCACCCATCAGTTCAGGCATGTTGCTTCGTGCCACTTCGGTATGGGTGAGTAACTCAAATGCCCTTACCACCGCATCGTTTCTCATCGTACCACCCTGTACAACGATTTTGTCTCCAAGATTCTCATTACCATGGAGTTTCAATACCTTATAAAGACAGTTCTTGATGACAGAATAAGAGATTCCGGCAGAAATATCAGCTACAGATGCGCCCTCTCTGAGCACCTGTTTCACCTTCGAGTTCATGAAGACGGTGCAGCGGGTTCCCAGGTCGCAGGGAGCCTTCGACTGGCAGGCGAGTTGGGCAAAATCGCCTACAGAATAACCCATATTGTTGGCAAAGGTCTGGATGAATGTTCCGCAGCCCGAACTGCACGCCTCGTTCAGTTCCATGCGCACCACAGCCCCTTTCTCCACGAAGATTGCCTTCATGTCCTGTCCGCCGATGTCCAGGATAAAACTCACGTCAGGCATGAGTGAGGCAGCAGCTCTTTCGTGCGCCATTGTTTCGATGATGCCGCTGTCGAGGCCGAAAGCCGCCTTGATGAGTTCTTCGCCGTAACCTGTAGAGCAGGAGCCTACGATTTCCAGTTCAGCGCCTCGCAATGCTGCCTCCTGCTTCAGGGCGTTCAGTCCATCCGCTACTGCCTTGATCGGATTTCCCAGATTCAGGCGGTAATTGGTAAAGACAATATCTCCCGTAGGCGTCTCCGCATTCACCCTTACCGCAACAATCTTAGTCGTAGTAGAGCCCGAGTCAATACCAATCACAACCTGCTGTTTTCCTTTATTCAGCGGTTTGGTTTCCGTAGCGAATTTCGCCTTGGATTTGAGCCATTCCTGGTGCTCTTTCTCATTCTTGAACAGAGGCAGCAGACTGCTGGTCCATTCCGTTTGTATTTCTTTTTTCATCCGACTTCTGAGAACAGATACTGAGGTTGCAGAATCTGCCGATTTAGCCCGGTAAGCACAGCCCAGAGCCGGAATGAGATTGCTGTTTCCGGATACGATGAAATCGTTTGGAGAGAGATGGAGATAATCGCAGAAAGCCTTGCGGAGAGCCGGAAGAAAGGTAAGCGGACCGCCGCAGAGCAGGATAGGAGCCTCGAAGCTGATGCCGTGAGAAAGCGTTACCACCGTCTGTACGGCGATGGAATGGAAGATGCTGGCTGCAATATCAGCTTCGGGCAGATTGCGCGCCATCAGGTTCTGGATGTCGGTCTTAGCGAATACGCCGCAGCGGGCAGCCATCGGATAAACGTGCTCTGCCTTCATCGCCAACTCGCTCATCTTCTGGTTCTCTACGCCCATCAACACACTCATCTGGTCGATGAAAGCGCCCGTTCCGCCGGCACAGTTGCCGTTCATGCGCAGTTCCATATTTCCGTTTTCCTTGAAGAAGATAACCTTCGCGTCTTCGCCACCAATATCGATGAGCGCCTTCGCCTCAGGATGGGCAGTACGGGCATAGACCGATGCAGCCACCACCTCCTGTACAAACTCCGCCTGGAGCTGTTCGGCAGTAGCCATTCCTACGCTTCCAGTTACGCAGATTCTTGCCTCTGCATCGCCCACAAGGGCTAAAATCTCATCGAAATATTGCGACACAAGTTCGTTGACACGAGCGTTGTGGCGTTCGTATTTTGAGTAAATTACCCGGTTATCGCTGTCGATAACGGCTATTTTGGCTGTCGTAGAGCCAACGTCCAATCCTATGTAATAAGTTTTCTCCATTTCTCTTATCTCAAGTATTTCTCTTATCTTCTAGTATCTTCTTCAAGTTTCGCAAGTTTTGCTCCACACGCCCTGAAAGGGCAGAAGCTCCTAGCCCAGGGCATCGCCCTGGGTTCTTATGGGCGCAACCCTGTCGCCCTGTAAGGGCAAAAGCTTTAAAGAACCGGGCTATTTACAAGGCTTTTGCCCTTACAGGGCGCCTTGCTGATTGCTATTATACCCAGGGCGCTGCCCTGGGCTAGGAGCTTTTGGGCCTTCAGCCCGTACTTAAACCACATGCGAAACTTCTAGTATCTTCTTGTTATTGGCTTTTCCCAAGTTCCATCTGCTCTCTTCTCATATCCCTGAAAGCGCTCCAGGCTATCGGAACCGCAACGGCAAACGAGCAGCAATCTGCCCACATCTGACACATCTCCACGCCCAGCAATCCGAAGAAATAGGGCAGGATGAAGATGAGCGGAATGAAGAAAAGTCCGCTTCGTGCTGCCGCTACGATGTTGGCTCTCACCGGTTTACGGATGGTCTGCATCAGCATGTTGGTGAGCACGATGCTGGCTATGAGCGGAAAACTGAGCACCTGCCATCTCAAAGCTGCCGAACCTACGGCTACAACTGCTGCATCATCGCGGAAAATACTGATGATGGAAGTTGAGAAGATGAAGCCGAGAAGGGCACAGACGCCGAGGAAAACCGTGCCGCATTTGATGCAGAAAAAGTAGGCTTCCTTTACGCGGTCGTAGAGTTTGGCACCGTAGCAGAATCCGCAGAGCGGCTGGAATCCCTGACCCAGACCGATGACCATCGCATAGGTGAAGAAGGAGATGCGGGTAACGATGCTCATGCCCGCAATGGCTGCATCGCCAAACGCACCTGCTGCCACATTGAGCATCAGCGTAGCTATACTTCCCAGCCCCTGTCTTGACAGCGAAGGGGTTCCACCGAAGATAATCTCCTTGGCAAAAGCGCGGGTAGGGGTGAAATTGCTGAGACGGATGCGGATGTTCTCGCCTTTATGCGTCATCCAAAACAGCATGGCGCAGCCGAAACACTGGCTGATGAGGGTGGCTACGGCGGCTCCGGTAATGCCCAGCTGGAAGTAGAGAATGAGCAGAGGAGCCAGAATCAGATTGAGCAGCACACCCGACATGATGCCTTTCATCGCATACATCGCATTGCCCTGGAAGCGCATCAGGTTATTCAGCGTAAGCGAGGTGGTCATAAAGGGAGCACCCAGCAGGATAATGCCCAGATAGCGTTCTGTATAAGGAAGAATGGTGGGCGTAGAACCCATCAGAAGGCAGAGCGGAGTGAGGAACACATGACCCAGAATGGCGATGAGGAGACCGGTAAGAAAACTCAGCACAAAGCCCGTGGCTGCCATCTTCTGTGCCTGTTCCGTATGTTTGGCGCCCAACTGGCGCGAAACATAATTGCCTGCACCATGGCCAAACAAGAAACCAATCGCCTGGATAACAGCCATTGCTGCAAAGGCAACGCCTACCGCTGCCACACTCTGCGTGTTGATGCTGCCCACGAAATAGGTGTCGGCGAGATTGTACATGCTCGTCGACAGCATACTGATAATCGTTGGTATGGCCATCGTAAAAATCACATGATGCACAGGGGCATGTGTGAGGAACGTATAGTTGTCTCTTTTCTCTTTCTTCATAACTTTATGATGCTCTTTTTGGGCATTTCAACCTGCAAAGGTACATAAATATCCACAAAGTTGGACAATTATGAACCATCTTTTATAAATTTATAAGAAAAGAGTTGCATTATTCATAAAATTATCGTATTTTTGCACCGCAATTGAATATATATACAAAACAGATTACTAATGAATGATGAGATAAGAATCATACCGATAACGACAAAAAAAGGGCTGAAAACCTTCATTCAGTTTCATTATGATCTCTACAGAGACCATAAGTTTGCCATTCCTTTTTTGCGTTTTGACGAGATGAATACGCTGGACCCAAAGAAGAATCCTGCTTTTGAATTCTGCGAGGCTCAATACTTCCTGGCGGTTGACAGCGAGGCTCGTATCGTAGGTAGAATTGCTGCCATTATCAACCATCGTGCCAATGAACAGTGGAACAAGAAGCAGGTTCGCTTCGGCTGGTTCGATTTCGTGGATAATGTTGCGGTTTCCTGTGCCTTGTTGCGTGCGGTAGAAAACTGGGGCAAGAGCAAGGGAATGAACGAATGCGTAGGTCCGCTCGGATTTACGGATATGGACCGTGAAGGCTTGCTCATCGAGGGCTTCGACCGGAAGTCTACGATGTATATCAATTACAATTATCCTTATTACAAGACGCATCTGGAGAGTTATCCGCTCTATGAGAAGGATAACGACTGGTTGGAGTACCGCATCAGGATTCCGGAAGTGACGCCGGCTAAGTTTGCCAAGACTGCCCAGATGATAGAGAGCCGATATAATCTGCATGTGCATAAGTTCACCCGCCAGGAACTGACCTCGGGAGGAATGGGCAGGAAGGTGTTCGAAATCGTGAATGAGACTTACAAGAATCTCTATGATTTCCAGCAGCTTACGGAGAAGCAGATAGATGAATATGTAAATACTTATATCAAGAAGGCTGACTTGAACCTGGTAACGGGTGTGGTGGATGGCAACGCTGGCAACAAACTGGTAGCCTTCGGTGTTTCCTTCCCTTCGTTTACCGATGCGCTGCGCGAGATAGGCGATGGCAAGCTTTTCCCTACGGGTTGGCTGAAGGTGCTGAAGGTTCTGAAGTGGCACAAGACGGATACGGTAGATTTGCTCTTGATTGGTGTTCTTCCGGAATATCGCAAGAAGGGAGCCAACGCGCTTATTTTTGCCGATCTGATAGAGCAGTATCGCCGTTATGGCTTTAAATGGGCTGAGGCAATGCCGCAGATGGAGACCAATACCGGTGTTCAGAGCCAGTGGCAGTATCTGGAGAGCGAACAGCATCGCCGTCATCGCTGCTATAAGAAGAAGATTTAAAAGTCTCTGTTTTGAGCCGTTTAGGCGTAAAAAAGATAAAAAATGGGCTAAAAAGTTAAGAAAACTAACTCGCTCTAAATTGGACTTTGATTGAAAATCAAGAAGTTGGTCGTTTGCCTATATTATATAGGTAACAATATGGAAACGAGCGGACTTCTGCTCGTTTCTGTATTTTGCAATATGCAAAGAACGCCTCATTTCGGGGACAAAGATACGATATTTTTCTAAATATCCAATGATTTACAAGAGGAATTTTATGGAAATTAGAACTTTTTATAGTAAAACCTTGCTTCGCAAGTAATTTGAGATTAGAAACATCAGTGAATCCAAATTTAATGTATATTGTCTGTTTCCACAATTTTCACCGTGGTACGCCTCTCAACAATATGTACCACAGTGAAACTTCTTTTTTTATATAGTTGTGCGAAAAAACATCAAGTCAATTCTTGTCATCATCTGTCGAGCCAATTCTTCAATTTCATGATTTTGTCTTTGCTGACCACAATTCGCAACTCAGGAAATCCATGAAGGCTAATGGTCATTTTGTATTTGAAGAAATTGGTGAGTTTGTCAATGCGCTCGATATTTACCATATATTGGCGGCTGACACGGAAGAACAAATTGGGATTTAATTGCAGCTCCAAGTCATTCAAAGATTGGTTGATGGGTACAGAATTACCATCACTAAGGTATGCCCTAACGACACCATTCTCTGATAAGAAATAACTAATGTCAGTTGTCTTGACAAGTTTGAAGCCATCATAGATATGCACAAGGAAATAGTCTCTCCATTTCTTACCTGTTGCCATCCCCATTTTCTCCATCAGATCTGAGTAATCTATGACTTTATTGCACAGGGCTTTAGCCTTTGTTAGAGCTTTCTCCAATTCTTCTGTCAATATCGGTTTCTGAAGATAGGCGATGCCATTGCTCTTGAATGCTTCCAAGGCATATTCATTATAAGCCGTGGTAAATATCACAGGAGAAGTTGGGGCTATCTCCAAGAAAGCCTCGAACACATCACCATCGCCCAGTCTTATATCCGCAAAGATTACATCCTCGTCATGCGGATTTTGCAGATAGTCGATGACCGCTCTCATTGTTGTTAATGGTCCTTGTATTTCCATAGAGTTGTCTATGTTTTGCAAGAGGCGTTTCAGTCTTGAAAAGCCACGTTCTTCGTCTTCTATGATTAAAACTTTCATGATTTTGATAAGATTGGAAGTTTAACTTCAAAATATTTATTGTCGTTACTAACGACTAGTTCCTTTCCTAATTGACTATAGCGCAGACGCAAGTTTGACAATCCCTTTTGTGTTGTAGGTAAAGTGCTCTTTATCGGATTCACTACATTTCTAACGATAATATATTCGCCATGACAATACACAGAGATAGAAAGCGGACTTTCCTTAGTATGACAGTTATGCTTTATCGCATTCTCTACCATCATTTGTATCGCCAATGGTAAAGTCTTATTCTTGCATCTTTCCAGTTCTTCGGCAATTTCCACATGTATGGTATGAGGAGAACTTATCTCTTGAAGCTCACAATAGTTCTTCACGAAATGAATCTCTTCATGTACTGGCACCGTCTCATCATCCAGATGTGTGACTACATATCTATAGATTTCAGAGAATTTCAGAGTGAAACTTTCTGCCTGTACAGGATTCTCCTCAATCAAGTCTGCCAACGTGTTGATGCTGTTGAATATGAAATGCGGATTCATCTGCAGACGCAAGAGATTATTGGTAAGCACTACGTTTTCCTTCTCTTTTCTGATGAGGATGGAGCAATAATATAGGCACGCATTCACCATGGTCAGCAATGTGGCGATTAATCCAAAAACATATAATCTGTCCCAATATACATCGTTCCCAGCATGCCAAAGGCTATCAAATATGTTTTCAAATGCAACAGCCCAAACAGAATTGGCTAGCAACAACAATAGGATATGGGTGACAAAACGAGGATTGCTTATCTTGTTTTTTACAAAAATGTCACCCAAGGAAATAGAAACCCACAAAGAGAATAATGTGTAAAAGGAACAATATACTATGTCGAAGCACAAGTCCTCGAAAGTGACACCTGTACCCACAAACGTATCAAAGTCCATCAGTGCCCATAGCAAGTAGGAAAAGATGCATGTGGTGATGGATATGATGAACCAACTCTTTATAAAACCATGATATTTCTTCATATTACTCATTTTTGCTTGCAAATTTAGTTTTTTTTTTCGAGATAGACAATAGTAAGAACCATGAATGACGAAAAAACACTCATGAATCCACTATTTTCGCTTATGAACCATTCATAGTATAGTAAGATAAGGTTCATCTGTGGTTTTGAGTGATTCACACCTCAATTTCTCCGAATCACGATGATTGTACTTGCATAGTCTGAAATATCTTAATACTTTTGCACTCGAAAAATTTAGGTTAAATCAAAAATAAGGTAAATGAAAAAGTTAATTTTAGCAATGTGTACAGCTTCACTTCTGTTCTCATGTACAGATGATGATAGCCTAAGTACAAACTCAGCCCCAGTAGCAGACAATAATGGAATTGAGGTTGTAGAAGTATCCAATGGAAATGTTGTACAAGGTACACGAACATTGGGTGATGGAGAACTTGCGCTGAAATTTGATTCAGAGGCTAGTTTCCAGAAGTTCAAGAACGAGTTACTTAACGAGTCTAGTTTCGCAAGAACCGAGACTATTAGCAAATATGGCATCAAGAATCTTTATGATTTAGCAGATGATGCAGACGCAGAGCTTGAAAAGATTGGTAATGAGGCAACATCATTATCTGATTTCAACGCTAAATACTCAGAGTATAAAAAGAAGTATGAGGGACTGTTGATAACTGATGCTTCGGACAATTCTGATGTATCATTGTATGTACCTAATGCTGATTCACCAGAATCATATATTGCGAATAAGGATGGCTATTTCGTTGTTGGAAATGAAGTCAGAAAAATTAGTGTAAATTCTGAAAACTATCCAAATTATCCATCCCTCCCATCTACCCCTGGTCAGAAAGTACCATCACAGGAAGGTACAGTTGCTGGCACTAACAAAGTGGAACTCAGACCACGCAGCAACACCAAGATATATTTTGAAGCGTATGCTCAAGGGTATTATCTTCGAGTAAAGATGAGTGCTAAGAAACATATGTGGTATGGGTGGAAAAATGACCCACACCGTCAATATTTCTTTGATTCCTATCTTGACAACAACTTTGTCTATCTTGGACAAGGAAAATATGGACAAGAAGCCATTGTCAATAGACTTCCTAGATATATCTTCAATAACGAGAAGGCAGTAAAGAATGGCTTTGACATCATTTTAGGAAAGAGACAGACCGCTGCTAAGTTTACTGGAGAATTCCATGTCTGGTCAGACTTGACTTCTGAACATGACAAAGATGGAAATGACATAACAGAGAAAGTTGGAAATTTTGTCATGCCTAAATGCTTGGAAAGCAAAGCCCAAATTGTAAAAATAGACATTCTATAAAATTATAAGACGATGAAGAAAGTATTTTTAGCTATGCTTATCATGGCAAGTCTCTTACCTTTGTGCAGCATGGCACAACAGGGAGTCAAGGTGGATTTACATACTGGTACAAACTTGTCAGGTTTTGTTGGTGGAAATTCCTATGTAGCCCAAGATCAAAAAATGAAAATGGGTGCAAGTGTAGGTGTTGGGGTATCCTATGAAACAAGCAAGAACTTTGTCTATTCCTCGGGAATTGATTTCTTAATGACGGCAGGTAGCTATACCGCCATGTCAGACTACTATAATGGTGGACTTACAGCTGCATTTCCTACGGTAAATTCAAGAGAACTATCCATCCAAATTCCTGTCAAGTTTGGATATGACTTCACTCTGGGTGAGAAGTTGCATTTCATTCCTTCTGTTGGTGCGTATGGAAGATTTTCCATGGTATCTATCAAGGAGAATGTAACCGAGAATACAGATGGAAAGTCTGGTAATAGCTTCAAATGGAACAGCTTCAACAACTATCAACATAATACCAATCGCCTTGATGGTTATAAGCGATGGGATGTGGGAGGCTTAATTGAAGGAAAGTTTGTTTATGCCAATCGTTATGCTGTAACATTAGGCTATTCTCGTGGTTTTCTTGACAAGTCACCTCAGTTTAAATTCAAGAACCACAGCTATTATCTGACATTGGGATATACATTATAGTGGTTCTCCTTGATTTTACAACAACAATGAAGACACTTTGTGGCAATTCTTGTAAAGAATAACCACAAAGTGTCATTTTTTGTATTTGCTTACTAGAATTATCCAAATACCTGCTGCCACAACGTTTTGTTGCTTACGATGATCCTGACATCGGCTTTCATATACTTTTGCAGTATAGGAGTATTTTGTCCCTGTGTGCTCACTGTGGCTATAGCCATAAAATAGTTGCCATCTTCCCTATGTATGAGCCTGGCTTTATGGCGTACAATGTTGCAGTTATAAGATGCATTATCGTTGCCCTCGAAAGATACATGAGCCGTCCTTGGCTCATCGAAAAGATACAAATACTTGTATGGCACAAACACTTGCACTGTTCTTTGATTGATGACCTCACCATTAGCCTCTATGGATATAGGATAAGGTATCTTGTAGAAAGCAACTGCGAGGGCGAGGACTATTGTCGTAATGACAACCGTTCCCAAGCTGACGAGGCGAGGAGGAACTTTGCCTATCACGTTCCTCACCTTCTCGCTTCTCAACTCGATATTATCTGATTCTTTTTCATTCTGTTCCATATTAAAAGCATTTTAGTTTCCCAATTCCAACTGATTCTTCACAAGGTTATAATATGCCCCTCGCTTGGCGGTCAAAGACTCATGGTTGCCTATCTCAACCACCTTTCCATGGTCGATGACCACGATTTGGTCGGCATTCTTCACCGTGCTTAGGCGATGAGCCACAATCACAACGGTCTTGCCCTTATAGAACTTATCCAAGTTCTCCACGATGCTTCTCTCATTATTGGCATCGAGCGAGTTTGTAGCCTCGTCAAGGAATATATAGTCAGGATTCTTGTAAACCGCCCTTGCAATCAAGATACGCTGTTTCTGTCCTTGGCTTAGTCCCACGCCATCACGTCCAATCTTGGTATTGAACTTCAGAGGCAAAGCCATTACATACTCCTTGATACAAGCTATCTCGGCTGCTTTCAACAACCGTTCCTTGTCTATGTCGCCATCGTCAACGGCAATGTTTCGTGCTATACTCTCCGAGAAGATAACGCCATCCTGCATCACTACGCCACATTGTCTGCGCCACCATTTCTTGTTGAGCTTGTTAATGTTGGTATTGCCAATGTTGATTTGTCCCTCCAAGACAGAATAATAACCTAGCATTAAGCGGATGAGGGTGGTCTTTCCACTGCCAGATGCGCCAACAATGGCAGTTACCTTACCTTGCGGAATTTGAATGCGCACATCATCTATGGTCTTGCGCAAAGCATGTGGGTCGTACTTGAATATGATGTTCTTGATGTCAATGCCCTCATTCTTATCTTCAATAGAAGTCAGCAAGCCTTCCTTTCCATTCTCATCATCCATCTGGTGAATCTCGTTGATACGTTCCAAGCTAATCTTCACATCTTGCAGGGAATAAAAGAAGTTCATCAATTGATCTACAGGTGTATTTAATTGACCAATAATATACTGTATGGCAAGCATCATGCCAAGGGTCATGTCTCCGTGAATTACCGCTGTTGCAGCTATAACTGTAATGATGGTATTTTTAGTTTCATTGATGAATATGCACCCTGCTTCTTGCATTTGTTGGAGTTTGAGCGATTTCATCTGTACTTCAAACAAATCAGCTTGTGTATCTTCCCATTCCCATCTTCTGCGTTGCTCACAATCCTGCAATTTGATTTCTTGCATAGAGGTGATAAACTCGTAAGTTTTGTTGTTGTTGATGGCTTGCTGTTCAAATAACTCATAATCTAGTACTTTCCTCCGTCTTAAGAATAAAGTCATCCATGCGCCATAGAGAATACTTCCAAGCAAGAAGATAGCAAACACAAATTTATCGTATAAGAACAGCACCACAGAAAACACAACAAAAGTGAATATCGCAAATGTTATGTTGAGTGTCTGCTGTGTGAGAAATTTATTCACACGACTATGGTCACTCATTCTTTGCATCAAGTCTCCCATAAGCTTTGTGTCAAAGAAAGACATTGGAAGCTTCAGTAATTTAATGAAGAAGTCACTCAATAGTGAAATGTTAATGCGCAAGGAGATATGAAGCAATAACCATCTACGGATAAAGTCAATAGCTGTTCGGCTAATTGTTAGCATAAGTTGTCCCAATAATATCAGCCAAACAAAACCAATGTCTTGGTTTTTGATGCCAACATCAACAATAGATTGGGTGAGAAATGGCAAGACTAACTGTAAAAGGCTTCCAACAACCAAACCTAGTACAATTTGCCCAAAATACTTACGATATTTTTTCACATACCCCAAGAGAAAACGAAAAGACCGCTTTTCTTTTATGTTCTCTTCTTTCTGCATCTTGTAAGCAAAAAAGGCAGGTGTAGTTTCCAAGAACATAGCGATGCCCTTGTCTTCACCATTGGTATTTGTGCTTAGCCAATGTTTCTTGAATTCATCAAGAGTATAAGTTATCAAACCTTTTCCTGGGTCAGCAATATAGTATTTGTTGTTCTTTATTCTATATAAAACGACAAAATGATTTTGATTCCAATGCAAAATGCAAGGAAGAGGAACAATTTGTAACTTATTGATACTGGTTCTTGCAGCTATAGCATGAAAACCAAGAATCGTAGCAGACTCACTTAATCCCATTAAAGACACTCCCTCTTTATTAGCATGACATAAGTTTGCCATAGTTTCTATGGAAATGCTACGACCGAAAAACTTACATATCATACACAAACAAGCAATGCCACATTGCATAGAATCATGTTGTATGAAAAGTGGAAATTTTTTCATCATTTTTATTTTACAATACCATCTATGTTGTCCGAATTATTTAATCTTTTATTTCTTGCCTTATAAGATTTACCCCAATTTATGTCATAGGAAACACCTAGAGTTATCATATTAGCATTGTCCTTTATTCTAAAATACTCAGTTTTATATAAACCATTTCTAGCATACTCGAAACCAGAACTCTGAACATATTTTTTAAACGGATTCCATACTCCAAGTGAGAAAGTCATTCTTTTGTATTTATAAGAACAATCAACGCTGCCTGTGGATTCTCCATAAAAACTTTTCATTCCAAATAATTCCTTTGGATTATGATTGAAAGATATATTTGCAGAAAAGTTTTTCAGGTAGAACACTATCTTCCCACCATATGTATAGTCTGTTAAAGAGAAAGTTTCGTCTTCTATTTTAAATTTATAATAGTTGTATGAAATATAGCCATCAATGAACAACATGTCCTTTATGATGTCAAAGCTTGTGTAAAAATTTATTTTACGAACAGTTTTTGAATCAAAATTTATATGTTGATAACCTAATTTCCCATTTTGACAATAAATACCAGACGCAAAAAGATTTTTTGCACTTTCTATATTGTAGTTTAGTGAAATATACCATCTGTTAGGATTCCAAGATAAAGATAATTTATGTTTTATGTTGTCATAAGGACGCAAGGCAGAATTGCCTGTTTCGAATTCATATCTATTCAAATTTTTTGTAATTCCACTTAATGTTGACAAGCTTGGTATTGTTGGTTGCATTGAAAATTGATAAGACATACTAAAATTGTCTAAAGGCATATACTTAATTCTGCCTAAAGGACGATATAATACTTTGTTAAAAGAATTGCCACCTTCCTTGAAACTAACCCAATTTATACCTATTCCCCCCATGTAGTAGATATTTTTAACATTCCCAGAGAATTGGGTATAAGCGTATAAATTTTGGTCTTTTGAATCAAAATCATTTGTAATATCATAACTATATAAATTGTGAGTGTCTGAATATTTGTATCTTAAACCAGAATCCCATGAAAGATTTTTTAAAGAATAAGTATGCATGATTTCTGTTATAAGAGACTTACGCTTTCCTTCTACCCCATACTCAAAATGGGAATTATTTTCGTTTACATTTTCAGTATATGAATAATCATAGTTTGTCTGTAATATTTTTCCTACCATATTAAAGAGCAATGACTGTTTGGAGGAAATTTTATATTCAGAAAACAAGTCTATTGCAGGTGAATGACTTTTGTCTTTTGGTGACCTAAATGAATTTCCAATCAAACTTTTCTTATCAAATATCTCCTGTGAGCAATTTTGATTGGTGTTTCGGTTTGTACTATAGTTGAATTTTATGTTAAATGTAAAGTTATTCTTATAATAATTATATGCAGCATCTATATTTTGAAGAAAGTATCCATATGGCGATTCTACGCCCTTTCTGGATATTTCAACATCTTCATTTTCTAGATACGTATCTGTGTATGAATTGGAATAATCTCGGTACTTGCTATTATAGCTTAGGCTAAACAAACTGTTTGCCTTGTTAAATTTGACATAAGCACTATTATATAGCGACATTGTTGTTAGAGCCGCATCTTCATAGAGTCCAAATTGTCCACCAGAAGTATGCCTTTTAGTTACAATGTTAATGATTGCACTAATGTTACTGTCATTATATCGTGCTCCTAATTTATCAAAAAACTCTATTTTTTTTACATCGCTTGGGATTATCGTCAAAAAATCTGCAATAGTGGCATCAATGTTGTTGATTTTAAAAAGTATATTACTTCCATTAATAGTTGTTGCATTCTTGTTCTGGCGGTCAACGATTACTCCTGGCAGTTTTATTTTGCTCAGCAAATCCCATGCAGATGACGATGCCTTCTGCATATTAGAAGTTGGAATTAATATTAAGCGGTCTGATTTTGTTATGATATTTGAACCTTTTACAACGACATCTGACAAGTTAAAGATTCTAGATGTATCAGACAAGTTCTTTGATATTGTATCGGTTACTATAAAATCAGAGCCTATTGTGAAAAGACATTTTTCCCCACTAAAAACATCCAAAGTAACCCAAAGAAGAAAAAATATACAAAAACTATTTCTCATTATTTCTTTCTATTAAAAAGTTGTAGAAATCTTCTATAATATAATTTTCCTTACCATATTTCTTGTTAAGTATGCAAGGTAAATTTTCTCCCTTTTCTAAGAGTTTTTGCGAACAGGGCTTAGGACATGCTGGAAGAAAATTACAAATCTGACATCTAGATGGCAATTCTAAATTTAATCTATCCTGCAATTTCATTTCATTCCATTCTAACTGTCCTTCACTAGTGATAAGACCATATGAATTTTCAGACGAGAATGTCCTTGCTGTACACTTGTAAATATTTCCATCATAATTTATGACAACTTGATTGTAATTGTCTGCATAACACCCATAAGTGTATTTTGAAGTAGCCAAATAACTACATTGTATTTTATTTGTTTGACATTGTAAGACAAAATCTAAGATTTTCTTTTCATCTAACTTTTCTGCATTTACTTGCCAAACTTTAGATACCATAATTTTCAAATTGTTATTTTGCTTTATTTCAGCAAGCTCGTTTGCAATGTTTGTAAGGGAATCTAACGTTCTATTGGACACATTAATCCTTACCAAGATTTCGCTTTTAGGTGAATCTTGTTGTATTAATTTTATCGCTGATAAAATTTGCGAATATGTCCCATTGCCATTGACCTTATATTTCCTTACCTTATCATGAATATTTTGCCATCCATCCAAGGTGATTTGAAAGCTCGGTTCATAGGGACTTAATTTTGCGACAAAGTCTTTGTCTATCAACGTTCCATTGGTAGTAAACGAAGTCGCCAAATAAAATCCATGTATTTTTGAGAGTTCATAAATGCTTTCGATTAACGAAAAAACAATATTTTTTTGCAACAAAGGTTCTCCTCCAAAGAAACTTAAAATTAATTTCTTAAAAGGCTCTTTGGTAATTTTCTCTTTGATATGCAATATGATTGCTGCGACCATTTCTGAAGTCATATGGGACTTTTCTATATGACTCTCGTAGCAATACCAACATTTTAAATTACAATCCATTGTTGGATTGACGATAATATGATAAATATCTTTAGAAAACTTACGTTCTTGTACTGAAGACAAATACTTTTTCTGTTCGTCATTTTCGTCTGTAACGATGAAACCATTAGCCTCTAATGTTCTATGTAAGTTGGGATTTTTTGTATTTAGTTTTTCAACATTATCTTTGCAGCTTAGATAGTCTTGGTATGCATTTTTACCTATAATTAATCTGGAATAATTATATGCGTTAAAGCATAACACAACATTTTCCATCTCAACAAAATGGTTATACTGACTATATTTCATATTCAATTTACTTGTTGTTTATAAATAATTAGGTACAACTATCTATTATAGTCGTACCTAATTCTTAGGGGTTAATAACACTTAGCAACCGCAATTGTTACATTGACAATTGTTACACTGAGGATTATTTTGCTCAAAGTTCTGATGTTGCTCCTTGTCATTGTTACCACCTGTAACAACAACCAAACAATCTTCAGTCAGAACATCTTCTCCCAACAAAGAGACTAATGTGGAAATTTTTCGTTCTTCCATACTTGATGTTTAAGGATCCTACCCTATTAAGTTAATAACGACTTTTCTTTTTGCTATAAAAGCGATACAAAAATAATGTTTTTATTTCGAAGTCACAAATATTTTCATACAGTTTAACATAAAAAACGTATAAAACATGTCTTTCTGTTCGTTCCGAACTATATTTTGTTGTTGCAAAGGAGAATAATAATATTCAATTAAGATTTTATATGGTTGCTTTATCCTATGAGGATAGCTGGCATCATTTCAATGTATGACTCTTAGTTTCAATTTGCATACATCAGAAGCAAAGACTTAACCTCTCCTTTCTATGTCTACTCTCGTATATACTCCGCCAACTTGCGGTTGGCTTTTCTCGCCCTCAGCCTCAAAGCCTCGTAGCTTGGCTTCGAGAACTTCACCGTGACAGACTTCGACAGCTTGTGAATCCTGCCTGTGGGCGGTCTTCC
>ENA-UPWO01000459-UPWO01000459.1-human-gut-metagenome-genome-assembly--contig:-NODE-459-length-24732-cov-28.489272_pt1 | contig 24732 bp, 14 predicted proteins | sample MGYA00250056_ERZ773388 | MGnify/ENA primary metagenome ERZ773388 (study PRJEB29103, sample SAMN06112004) | human gut metagenome | biome: human gut; feature: ankylosing spondylitis patient; material...
CCAAATTTTATTAGTTATATTACGTTAATTAACTCTCTCATTTTCAATCGATTACATAAGAATTAACAGAGTATTGTCATTGCAGAGAAATCCTATTAATCGGTTTAATCCGTTGTTGCTTTTAACGTAGCGGTTGGTGCACTTCTCTCAGGGGGTGCAGCAGTCTCTGCTGCACCAACCAAGTAAATGATGCTATCTATTCTGTTGGTGCGATTATTGCTCGGTGGGTGTACTTATTGCTCGGTTGGTGTACTTATTGCTCGGTTGGTGCACTTGAGACAAGTGCACCCCCTGAAGGCACCGTGACTTCTGTTGTTAAACAAGACCTGCGCCTACTTGATTACGAGCATCGTGAGGCGTTCTTCGGCAAAGAGATCCTGCGCCACGCGCTGCAGGTCGGCTGCCGTGAGCGCGTCGATGCGCTCGCAGAGTGCCGTCACGTCCTTCTTCCAACCGTAGTGCAGATAGCTCTTGGCGAAGTCGAGTGCGAACGACTCGCGCGAGTCGCAGGCGATGCCTATCTGTCCGCGTATCTGTCGCTTGGCGGCACGCAGCTGCGCGTCGCTCAGCGGACGCTGCATCACCTTGTCCAGCTCGCGACGTATGAGTCGCAGGCAGCGCTTCACGTTCTTCGGATCGCAGCCGAAGTATACCGCCCAAAGACCCGTGTCGCTATAGCTCTGCGCCATGCTCTCAACGGTGTAGACGAGAGCGTTGCGCTCGCGCAGCGACACGTTCAGGCGTGCCGTCATGCCCGGTCCGCCGAGTATGTTGTTGAGCAGATAGAGCGCAATGCGGCGTTCGTCGTGAACGTCGTAGGCGCGAGTGCCAAGCATCACATGAGCCAGGTGCGTGTCCATGTGGTGCTCTATGTGCTGCGCCACGTAGGGCGGAAGAACAGCAGTGGCGGTATCCTTGCCACCGCAACATCCTGCCGACTCGTCACACAACGCTTGCTGCTGCGGCGGCAAGGATACCGCCGCTACGTTAGCGTTAGCGCGCTCAAGCAGTCGCACGAGCTTGCGGAAGTCGACGTCGCCGTAAGCAAAGAACACGCTGTTCTCGGGTCGGTAGTAGCGTCGCGTGAAGCGCAGCGCGTCAGCCGTAGTGTAACGGCGCAGCTTCTCCGCCGTGCCCAGTATGTTATGTCCGAGCGGATGTCCGCCGAAAACGGCGTTCTCGAAGAGGTCGTACACGAGTTCGGCGGGCGAGTCGTTGTAGCTCTCTATCTCGTCTACGATCACCTCTACCTCCTTGTCTATCTCCGCCTGCGGATAGGTGCTGTGAAAGACGATGTCGGTGAGCAGGTCTACGGCGCGGTCGATGTTCTCCTTCAGCACGGCGGCGTGATACACCGTCTCCTCCTTGTTGGTGAAGGCGTTGAGGTCGCCACCCACGCTCTCCAGGTGGCCCAGTATCTGCATCGAGCTGCGGCGCTCCGTGCCCTTGAAAGTGATATGCTCGCAGAAGTGCGCCATTCCCTCCTCGCGTCCGAGCTCCTCGTCGCGTGTGCCGGCGCCTACAGCGTAGCCGCAATACACCACGGGCTGGGCGGACGGAAGGTGTATTATGCGCAATCCGTTAGCAAGAGTATACGTATTATAGTTCATATTCATTGATTTTAACATACAAAATTACAATTTTTGGTAAATTCCGCCAAATTTGTAGTAACTTTGTTGTCAGAACTTTAAACCGCAGAAAACAAACAACAAAATAATTATGAAACATCTGCTATTAACACTGGCTGTGGCAGGCTTGGCTCCGTGCCTCGTCAACGCAGCCGAACCGACAGAAAGAGTAGCCGAACCGACATTCACGGAATGGCACGACCTCTTGGTGAACAACGTCAACAGATTCGCTACACGCACATCTTTCTTCGCTTACGAGAACCGCGAGGCTGCTCTGAAAGGCAACCGCGACAAATCAAGCAACTTCCTTTCTATCGAAGGCGACTGGCGTTTCCAGTGGGTGGAGAACGCCGACCAGCGTCCTACCGACTTCTTCCGCACCGACTATAACGACGCTGCGTGGAAAAACATGCGCGTGCCGGGCATCTGGGAGTTGAACGGCTTCGGCGACCCCGAATACGTGAACGTAGGCTTCGCATGGCGCGGACACTTCAAGGACAATCCGCCGATGGTGCCGACAAAGGACAACCACGTAGGTTCGTACCGCCGCACTATCCGCATCCCCGACTCATGGAACGGACGCCAGGTGATAGCTCACTTCGGATCGGTTACGTCGAACATGTACCTCTGGGTGAACGGCCATTTCGTTGGCTACGGCGAGGACTCGAAGTCGGCAATGGAGTTCGACATCACTCCTTTCCTCAAGAAGGGCGACAACCTCATCGCTTTCCAGACTTTCCGCTGGTGCGACGGCTCTTACAGCGAGGACCAGGACTTCTGGCGCCTCTCGGGTGTGGCTCGCGACTGCTTCCTCTACTCGCGCTCGCAGACCGCTCACATCGACGACGTGCGCGTGACGCCAGACCTCGACGCCGAATACAAGAACGGATCGCTCGCCGTTGCGCTCAAGGCTAAGGGCAACGCCAAATTCATCATCGACCTCATCGCTCCGAACGGCGACGTTGTGAGCCGCAAGATAATCAACTCTTCGAAGGTGAAGAAGCAGAAGGGACACGATGTGGCTTTGGTGAACGCTACCGTGAAGTTCGACGTGGAGAACCCGCTGAAGTGGACTGCCGAGACTCCTAATCTGTACAAGGTAGTAGTGACCGTGCAGCAGCAGAACAAGGACGTAGAGTCGGTTCCGGTGCGCACCGGTTTCCGCAAGGTGGAGATAAAGAACAAGCAGCTGCTCGTGAACGGACAACCGATTCTCATCAAGGGCGCCAACCGCCACGAGATAGACCCCGACGGCGGATATGTCATATCACGCGAACGCATGGTTGAGGACGTGAAGCTGATGAAGCGGTTCAACGTGAACGCCGTGCGCACATGCCACTACCCCGACGACCCGTACTTCTACGAGCTTTGCGACGAATACGGTATCTATGTATGCGCTGAGACCAACCAGGAGAGTCACGGCTTCTTCTACGATAGCGACGCTATCACAACAACCGACCTCTTCGCCAAGCAGATAATGGAGCGCAACATGCACAACGTGCACAACCAGTTCAATCATCCGTCGGTAATCTACTGGTCGATGGGCAACGAGACTGCCGACTCGAAGAACTTCGCTGCCGTGAAGAAATGGATCAACAAGTTCGACCCGTCGCGTCCGGTTCACTACGAGCGCGCCATCCTCGGACCTAACACCGATTTCTACGCCGAGATGTACATCACGCCTGAGGCTGCAGAGCGCTACGCTAAGGACCCTGCAAGCACCAAACCGATGATTCATTGCGAGTATGCTCACGCTATGGGCAACTCTTGCGGCGTAATGCAGGACTACTGGGACCTCATACGCAAGTATCCTATCTATCAGGGCGGCTTCATCTGGGACTTCGTAGACCAGGGTCTGCGCGGCAAGGACGCTAAGGGCAACATGATATACAACTACGGCGGCGACTTCAACTCTTACGACCCGTCTGACAACAACTTCAACTGCAACGGATTCATCTCGCCCGACCGCAAGCCGAATCCTGAGGCTTACGAGGTGGGCTATTGGTATCAGAACATCTGGGTGAAACCGACAGACCTTGCTCAGAAGAAGTTCAACGTGTTCAACGAAAACTTCTTCCGTCCGCTCGACAACGTGTCGCTCTCTTGGGCTATCGTGGCTGACGGCATCGAGCGTCAGAACGGCACAATCGCCGACCTCGCCGAGATAAAGGCGCAGAGCTCTGCCGACTTCGTGCTGCCGTACAATATCGACAAACTCAAGGAGGCAAAGGACGTGATGCTGAACGTAGAATTCCGTCTGAAGAACGACGAGGGCTTGCAGAAGGCTGGCGACATCGTGGCTTATCAGCAGTTCGCATTGCGCGAAGCTAAGGGCACAGACCTCGCTCTGACGGAGAACGAGCAGAAGGCGCTGAAGGCTGTGAAGCTCACCGACAAGAAGAAGGAACCGCTGCTCACGCTGCAGGCACAGAACTTCACGCTCGCTTTCGACCGTGCTACGGGCTTCATCACACGCTACGAAGTGGGCGGCAACTCGCTCCTCGGTGAGGGCGGCTCGCTCAAGCCTAACTTCTGGCGCGCCGTAACCGACAACGACATGGGCGCACAGTCGCAGAAAAACTTCGCTGCTTGGCGCACTCCGAAGATGAAACTTCGCTCGCTCACAGTTGATAAAAAACTGAAGACTGTAGTAGCTGTGTATAACATGCCTGCTGTGAAGTCTACACTCACACTCACATACCAGGTAGAGGCTAACGGCACACTCGTAGTCACTCAGGATCTGAAGACCACTCCGGGCGCAAAGGTGTCGGAGATGCTCCGCTTCGGTATGGTGATGAACCTGCCTTACGACATGGACCAGGTGCAGTGGAACGGACGCGGACCGGTAGAGAACTACTCCGACCGCAAGATTTCGCAGAACGTAGGTATCTATCACGCTACTGCCGACGACCTCTTCTACCCGTACGTTCGTCCGCAGGAGACCGGAACGATGAGCGACCTGCGCTGGTGGAACCAGACCAACAAGAACGGTGTGGGCTTCCGCGTAGAGAGCGACAAGCTCTTCTCGGCTTCGGCTCTGCACTACGACCTGCTCACTCTCGATGAGGGCAAAGAGAAAAAACAGCGCCACTCACAGTCGGTAGAGAAGTCAAAGTATACCAACCTCTTCATCGACCTCGTACAGTCGGGTGTCGGCGGTGTTGACAGCTGGGGTGGCGACGGACGCGCCCGCAAGGGTCATCGCGTAGAGTATAAGGACTATACTTTCAGCTTCCGAATCGCGCCGAAAACGCTGTATTAAGATATAGATAACAACGAATTAACCCGATTAAACGGATTCTTCAATCAAAGAGGAGAATCTGTTTAATCGGGTTAATTATTAAAAAACAAATCACTATGAATCTGAAACAAGCTACTATACTCGCGGCTGCCGCAACATTGGGCTGCGCCCCTGCACACGCCGAACAGCGGAAGCGCCCCAACATACTCGTGTTTCTCGTGGACGACATGGGATGGCAGGACACATCCGTGGCGTTCTGGGACCGCCGAACGCGATATAACGACATGTACGAAACGCCGAACATGGAGCGACTGGCAAGCGAGGGAATGATGTTCACGCAAGCGTATGCCTGCCCAATCAGTTCGCCTACGCGATGCAGTCTGATGACGGGCATGAACATGGCGCGCCACCGTGTGACGAACTGGACGCTGGAGCGCGACAAGACCACCGACCATGAGAGCGACGTTGTGACGCTGCCCGACTGGAACTACAACGGCATAGCGCAGGTGGACGCCCTGAACAACACCGCCGTGGCGAAGTCGTTCGTGCAGATACTGAAGGACAGCGGCTATCACACCATACATTGCGGCAAGGCGCATTGGGGAGCGAAGGACACGCCGGGCGAAAACCCGTGCCACTTCGGTTTCGACGTGAACATAACGGGCACGGCGGCGGGCGGAGTGGCTACGTATCTGAGTGAACGCAACTACGGACACGACCGCGACGGCAAGCCCAACTCGCGTATGTCGACTCCCGGACTGGAGAAGTATTGGGGAACGGGCACCTTCCTCACCGAAGCACTCACGCAGGAGGCGATAGGCGCACTCGAAAAGGCGAAGAAGTACAAACAGCCTTTCTATCTCTATATGTCGCACTACGCCGTGCACATTCCTATCGACAAGGACATGCGCTTCTTCCCGAAGTACGTGCGCAAGGGTCTTTCGGACAAGGACGCTGCTTACGCCTCGCTTGTAGAGGGCATGGACAAGAGTCTGGGCGACATAATGAACTGGCTGCAGCGCAACGGCGAGGCAGAGAACACCATCATCATCTTCCTCGGCGACAACGGCGGACTGGCGTGTAGTCCTGAGTTCCGCGAGGGCGAACCATTCACGCAGAACGCGCCGCTGCTCAGCGGAAAGGGATCGCTCTACGAGGGCGGCATACGTGTGCCGTTCATAGTGAAGTGGGGCAACACAGTAAAGCCCGGCACACGCAACGCAAGCAGCATAATAGTAGAGGACCTCTACCCCACTATACTCGACATGGCGGGCGTGAAGCAGTATAACGTGCCGCAGACCATCGACGGCGTCAGCATTGTGCCCACGCTGAAGGGCAAAGCGGACAGCCGCATAGCCGACAGAAGCCTTATCTGGAACTTCCCTAACGTGTGGGACGGCTACGGACCGGGCATCAATCTGAACTGCGCCATACGTCGCGGCGACTGGAAACTGATATACTATTACGCCACCGGTCGCAAGGAATTGTTCAACATTGCGCAGGACATCAGCGAGAGCCGCAATCTTGCCGAGCAGTATCCGGCGAAGGTGAAGCAGCTTTCGGCAGAACTGGGCAAGAAACTGCGCAGCATGAACGCACAACGCCCGTCGTTCAAGACAACGGGCGCTGCATGTAAATGGCCTGATGAGTAAACAAAAGTAGCGGAGGTCTCCGGCCTCCGCAGCACCAAGTCGAACTAATCGTAAGACTATCTGCTGAGGAGGCCAGAGACCTCCGCTACAATCAATATTACTCTTTTTATTTTTTATCTGTTTTCTCTTCCTTCTTCTCCGTTCCTTCGTCCTTCTTCTCCGGATGAAGTATATTCTTCACAGTTTCGCCGATGGGCAGCTGGTCGAGAACGCCGAGACTTGGCGCTACGGTTTTCACGAGCGAGTTGAGGAAGTTGCCGGTTGCTCCGTCGCCACCGTCGAACACCGTGACGTTGCCGAGCTGCATCTTCTCGAACGCCTTCACCTGCTCGCCTGCAATCTCCTTCCACTGGTCCACCATCTTGTACTGGATAGCGATGGCGGGGTTGAGTTCGGCGGCTTTCACCATTGCCTGGAAGCCGTCAGCCTCAGCCAGGAGCGACATTTTCTTACCCTCTGCCTCGGCTTCGAGACGCATGCGTATCGCCTTTGCCTCAGCCTCAGCCTGCGCCAGAGTAGCCTTTGCCTTCGCTTCAGCCTCGCGTATCACCTTCTCTGCCACGGCGTCTGCCTGCAAGATAGCCTCCTGCTTGGCAACTTCTGCCGGCACAATCTTCTCTGCCTTCAGCGACGACTCCACCTTCAGAGCCTTCGCCTCCTCCACTTCCTTCTGCGCCTTCTCGCGTGCGGTCTGCACGGCAGCCTCCGAACGCGCAGCAGCTTCGCCAGCCTCCTTGTCGGCGTTTGCCTGAGTAACCGAGAGTTGGGCGTTTGAAAGCGCTATTTCTTTCTGCGCCTCGTTGCGACCGATAGCGGCTTTCTTTTTCGCCTCCGCCTGCTTAATCTCCATATCCGAGTTAAGCTCTGCGATGCGACTCTCCTTCGCCGTGTTCGCCTGCTCCACATTGATGTTCATTTCGGCCTCAGCGCGAGCCACCTGCGACTCCTTGTCGGCGTTTGCGAGCGCCACCTGCGACACACGCTCCTTGTCGGTCTGAGCCACGGATATCTCCTGCTCCTTGCGTGTGGAAGCGATAGCCACCTCCTGGTCCTTGCGAGTCTCGGCAACGCGTGTCTCGCGCTCCTTAATCTGGTTCGCAATCTTTATCGCACCGAGCTTCTCCTGCTCCTCAATGTTAGCCTGAGCCTCGTTCTGCGCCTTCGATTCTGCCTCCTTACCGAGGTTGACGATATAGTTGGCGGCATCGCGGATGTCGCTGATGTTGATGTTCATCAGATACAGACCGAACTTGCGCAGCTCGGTGTCGATATTATCCTTCACCTTGGCGAGGAACTTGTCGCGGTCGGAGTTGAGTTCCTCGATGGTCATGTCGGCGATGACGAGACGCATCTGTCCGTAAACCACGTCGGTGATGAGGTTCTGCTTGTCGTCCATTGAGAGTCCGAGCATACGCTCAGCGGCGTTCTGCATTACTTCGGGGTCGGTACTGATGGCAACGGTGATGGTCGTGGGCACGTCTACGCGGATGTTCTGCGCAGAGATGGCGCCCGTGAGCTTGCAGTCTATCTGCATCGGCTTCATCGAGAGGAAGTCGTAGCCCTGAATGATAGGCCACACGAAGGCAGCTCCGCCGTGGTAGAGCTTCGCCGACTTCGATCCTCCAGTCTTACCATAAACGACGAGCACCTCGTCTGACTTGCACTTGCGGTAGCGCGAAAAAACACCAATGATGCCGAGCAGCACGATTACGACGAGCAAGCCGGCGAGAAGGAAAATGTTTGATTCCATAGCATTTTTAAGTTATTAGTTTTTAATTATTAGTTATTAATTTTGGGGCTGCGTCGATGAGGAGATAAGCATTTGTCAACACATCAACATCTCACCACCTCAACACCACACCATCTCAACACCTCAACATCTCACTCAATATAATACTTATTGTCGCGATACTCCTTTATCGTCACCACCTGGTCGGTCTTATAGTCGGTGTGTCCCGACTCCGACACCACATCGAGCTCGCGTTCCGCGCCGTCGCGCTTCACGAACACCGTATAGCGTCCGTCACCAACATTGATATATACCCTGCCAGCACGCCCAACGATATTCTGCGGACGCTCCGGCTTGCGCAGATTCTGCAGTCTGTACGCCAGCACGTACGAGTAGAACAGCACGAGCATGAACACCGCGCCCACCAAAACAGCCAAGGCATACATCTGCCACGTGTCGCCGTCGAACAGCACACGCGTCCAGCCGAAGCCGATAAGGAAGTGGACGAGTCCCTTGAACGAGAACAGACTGCCAAGGTCGAAATCGGCATTGGCGTCGCCGTCCACGTCCATGTCCAAGTCGCCAAAGAACACGGAGATTACAAACTGAAGGAGGAAAATGCCGGTGGCTACCAGCGCGGTTAGCATAAAGATTTCGTGTGAGGTCATGTGGATAGGATGTTGTTATGGTGAGGTGATATTAGGTTGAGATTTGTTGTGGTGGTGAGGCTTTAGGTTGAGATGGTGAGGTGGTGAGATGTTGAGATTTGTTTGGATGATGTTGTGGAGTTGAGATGGTGTTATTGTGTTATATGCAAATGTCAACACATCAACATCTCACCATAACAACACATTTCTCAACACATCAACACCTCAACACTACACCATCTCAACATCTCAACACCTTACTCCTCCTTCTTCGGGAGCAGCAAGTTGAGCAGTACAGCGAGGAGGAACACAACAGCGACGCAGTTCTCTGCGAACACCGTGCGCACAATCTCTGGGAATATCTTGAACATCTCGGTAGCCTGCGTGAAGCCGAGGCCCACGCTGAGCGAGAGACTCACGATAACCATGTTGCGCTGCGAGAAACCAGTGCGTGCCATCATGCCGAAACCAGCATAAAGAATGCTGCCGAACATCATGATGGTGCAGCCACCGAGCACAGCCTGCGGAATAGTAGTAAGCGCATGACCCACAACGGGGAACACACCGCCGATAATCATCACCAAAGCGCCGATGCCGATCGTGAAGCGGTTCACAACGCCCGACATAGCAGCCAAGCCTACGTTCTGACTGAACGACGTGATTGGCGTACAACCGAACAAGCCCGACACACTACTTACGAAGCCGTCGCAACTGATGGCTGCGCCCATCTCCTTTGTCTCCGGATCGCGGTTCAGCGCGCCGTTGCACAGCGCCGACGTATCGCCGATAGTCTCCGTAGCCGACACAAGATAAACAGCCACAACCGAGAGTATCGCACCGATGTTGAACTCCGGCGTGAACGGCATAAGACGCGGCATCGACACTACAGCCAAGCCCGAAAGACCGCTGAAGTCGACCATTCCCATAAAACAAGCAAGGATGTAGCCCACGATAAGGCCCACAAGAACAGAAAGCGAACGAAGGAATCCCTTTGCGAAAACCTGGCAAAGGAGGCAGGCGAGCAGCGTAACAGAACCCACAATCCAGTTGTTCAAGCTGCCAAAATCGGGCGAACCCATGCCGCCCGCAAACGAATTGGCTCCAATAGGCAGGAGCGAGAAACCGATAGCCGTAACTACCGTAGCCGACACGACGTGCGGAATGAGCTTTATCCAATACTTCACGAACAAGCCGAGCACGCCCTCAACAAGTCCGCCCACGATAACCGCACCGATAAGCGTGCCCATGCCGTATGCGCCGGCGATGCTGATGGCGAGCGAGAGGAACGTGAACGAGATGCCCATGACGATAGGCAGACGCGAACCGATGCGCCACACGGGGAACAGCTGCACAAGCGTACCAATGCCGGCTATCACCATACAGTTCTGTATGAGCGCCGCACTGACCGCGCTGTCAAGTCCGACAACGCTTGCCAGAATCATGATTGGGGTGATGTTACTGACAAACATCGCCAGCACGTGCTGCAAACCGAACGGGAGAGCCTTTCCCAACGGCACTCTACCGTCAAGCTGATAGAGATTCTCAATTGATTTTTTCATTGTGTGTATATAAACGTTTATTATAGATCAAAAAATCGCAGAAACTTGTTTTTGATGTGCAAATATAGCGATTTATATTCAAAAACATACACACAACACTCACTATTATTACTACTTTTACTGATTCTCTCGGTTAATCAGGTTCACAACAACCTTCACCATTACATCCTTCTCCTCGGTTCTACTCTCGGCAATCATCAGCGTGAGCGCCACAAGTGTGTTGTCGGCAATGCGCTTGTGTCCGTCCTCGGCGTAAAGCACACGGTTGTTGTTGAGGAACCAGAGGAAGAGCATCGCAGCAATGCGCTTGTTGCCGTCGCTGAACGAGTGGTTCTTCACCACAAGATACAGAAGCATTGCGGCTTTCTCCTCAACCGACGGATAGAGTTCCTCGCCACCGAAGGTCTGATATATCTGTCCGATACTGCTCTTGAACGAGTCGTCCTTTTCGTTGGCGAACCACTTGCTGCCACCGAACTTCTCCTTCAATGCGCTGATTGCCTCCATCGCATTGTCGTAAGTGGCACGGAACGGCTCCTCCTTGGTTGTCTTCGAGATGGAGAGCGACTGATAGTCGTACTGGTCGAGCGTGTCGAGCGCATACACATAGTCGGAGATGACGTTGAATAGTCCGCTATACTCGTCTGTTGTAACCTTGTCCTGCAAACCGACAGCACGCGACATAAGGCGCACAACATCCTTCAGCTCGTTGTAGCGGTCAAGCTTTATCTGCTGATTGATGGCATAGCCCTTGATGAGGTATTGCTTGAGGACGGAGGTCGCCCACTGGCGGAAACGAGTGCCTTGAACAGACTTAACACGATAGCCAACAGAGATGATAACATCAAGGTTGTACATCGTTGTTTCATATGTTTGGTCTTGATCCTTACCCATATGTGCAAATTTTGCACATGTGACATGTCGGTCAAGTTCACCTTCTTTATAACAATTATTTATATGACGTGTAATAACTGTTCTATCACGTCCGAACAGCTCTGCCATCTGACTCTGTGTTAGCCACACTGTCTCGTTCTCCAGCTTCACATTAAGCTGCACGCTACCGTCTTGCGAGCGGTATATTTCTATTGAATTGTTCATATTTGTTTTCTTTTTATCGGGTTTAAATCAATCATAAAAAGACTAAAGCCCCTTTTACTTTTTTACTTTTTTACTTTTAATACAGCCTGCGTTCTGCCCAATCACCTCTATCGAGGTTGCGGTAGCCAATAGCTTCGCTGATGTGCTGCACCTCCACATGTTCTGAGCCGTCAAGGTCGGCGATGGTGCGCGCCACCTTCAGTATGCGGTTGTAGGCGCGGGCGGAGAGCGAGAACTTCTCCATGGCGGTACGCAGGAGAGCGATGGAGGCTTCGTCAGGCTCGGCGAACTGATGAATCATGCGCTCGGTCATCTGCGCATTGCAGTGTACGCCCTTGAAGTCTTTGTAGCGGGCGGTCTGTATGTCGCGTGCCTTGATGACACGCTCACGGATGGCGGCACTCGGCTCGCCGGGCTGCGCTTTCGAGATGTCCTTGAACGGCACGGGCGTTATCTCGCACTGGATGTCGATGCGGTCGAGCAGCGGACCGGATATCTTGCTCATGTAACGCTGTATCTGTCCGGGCGTGCAGCAGCACTTGTGCGTCGGGTCGTTGTAATAGCCGCAGGGACAGGGGTTCATCGAGGCGATGAACATGAACGAGCAGGGGAACTCAACGGTATATTTCGAGCGCGAGATGGTTATCTTATGGTCTTCGAGCGGCTGACGCAGCACTTCGAGGGTCTGCTTGTTGAATTCGGGCAGCTCGTCGGCGAACAACACGCCGTTATGTGCCAGCGATATCTCGCCCGGCTGCGGGTTTATTCCGCCGCCTACAAGCGCCACTTCGGATATGGTGTGGTGGGGCGAGCGGAACGGGCGCTGTGAGATGAGCGACGTGCCGCGCTTCAGCTTTCCGGCAACGCTGTGTATCTGTGTCGTCTCCAGACTCTCCGAGAGCGACAGCGGCGGCAGAATAGAGGGCAGACGCTTTGCCATCATCGACTTGCCCGAACCCGGAGGACCTACCATGATAAGGTTGTGGCCGCCTGCCGCCGCCACTTCCAGCGCACGCTTCACGCTCTCCTGACCGCGCACGTCGGCGAAGTCGAGGTCGAAGCGGCTCTGCTGTTCGTAGAACTCGCGGCGTGTGTCGACGAACGTCGGCTCGTACACCTCACGCCCCGTGAGCAGCTTTATCACGTCCATGATGTTCTCCATGCCATACACCTCCAGATTGTTCACCACTGCCGCCTCGCGCTCGTTCTGCTTCGGCACAATCAGTCCCTTGAACTTCTCGGCTCTTGCCCGGATGGCTATCGGCAGCGCTCCCTTCACAGGCTGCAGCGTACCGTCGAGGCTCAGTTCGCCCACGAGCATATAGTCGGCGAGCACGTCGCTCGTCACGGCTCCGCTCGCGGTGAGTATAGCCATAGCCAGTGGCAGGTCGAACGAGCTGCCCTCCTTGCGCAGGTCGGCAGGCGCGAGGTTGATGGTGATGTCTGCGTGCGGAAACTTATATCCGTTCACCTGCAGCGCCGACGCTATGCGGTCGCGTCCTTCGCGCACAGCGGTGTCGCCGAGTCCGGTCATGCGATACATCACGCCGGGCACGATATTCACTTCAACGGTTACGGTGGTTACGTCGAGGCCGTTAACGGCTGCGGAATAAGTCTTTACGAGCATAGTTAGATTCGGGTTTTAACGGGTTAATAGTGCGCGGCACTTTCACAAATTGGAAGTGCCTATTGACTACAAATTTAGTTGTTTCGTTTGTTTTATCCAAGTGTATGGCGTTTTTTCTGCCAAAAATATACTAACTTTGTACAAATTAGGCTGCATCTCAACAATAAAAACAAGCCAGCTTGTTTTGTATTGTGTTCGATTTGCACTAACTTTGCCTAAAATAGATTATCCGATACAACATGGAAGAAGATTTCGACATACGTCAGGAGCAGGGACGCAAGGGCGAGAAGGACTTTGAGAACGCTCTGCGACCGCTGCGGTTCGGCGATTTCAGCGGACAGCAGAAGGTGGTGGAGAACCTCGAAGTGTTCGTCGAGGCGGCGAAGTACCGCGGCGAACCGCTCGACCATACGCTGCTGCACGGCCCCCCAGGACTGGGCAAGACAACGCTTAGCAACATTATAGCCAACGAACTGGGCGTGGGCTTCAAGATTACGAGCGGACCGGTGCTCGACAAGCCGGGCGACCTCGCCGGCATCCTCACATCGCTGGAGCCGCGCGACGTGCTCTTCATCGACGAGATTCACCGTCTATCGCCGGTCGTAGAGGAGTATCTCTACTCGGCGATGGAGGACTACCGCATCGACATCATGATCGACAAGGGTCCGTCGGCGCGGTCTATACAGATTGACCTCAACCCGTTCACGCTCGTGGGTGCCACGACGCGCAGCGGACTGCTCACGGCGCCGCTCCGTGCGCGCTTCGGCATCAACCTCCACCTGGAATACTACGGACCGGAGATGCTGCAGAAGATTATCAAGCGCTCGGCGATGATTCTGAAGGTGCCTATCGACGACGATGCGGCTATAGAGATTGCGCGCCGCTCGCGTGGCACGCCGCGTATTGCGAACGCTCTGCTGCGCCGCGTGCGCGACTTTGCGCAGGTGAAGGGCAACGGACGCATCGACCGAGACATTGCGCGCCTATCGCTCTCGGCGCTCAACATCGACCAGTATGGTTTGGACGAGATCGACAACAAGATACTGCTCACCATCATCGACAAGTTCCGCGGCGGACCGGTCGGCGTGTCTACCATCGCCACAGCCATCGGCGAGGACACGGGCACCGTCGAGGAGGTGTACGAGCCGTTTCTCATCATGGAGGGCTTCATAAAGCGCACGCAGCGCGGACGTATGGTGACACCCCTCGCCTACCAGCATCTCGGACGACCGATGATTGGCAGCAATGCTGTGGAGCCGGGACTGTTCGACTAACTCGAGTTTATAATTGAGAGTTGTTTTAGTTGAGAATTGAGAGTTGAAAGTTGAGAGTTATGATTACCTTGAAAACGTACAAGAAAGCACAGCCTACAGTACATATCATAACTCTCAACTTTCAACTCTCAACTCTCAACTGGAATGGCATACTTTTTGCCAAGACAATATTTGCACAATTTGACCGCTCATATTTCGCGAAAAATCAAAAACAAAATCCTTAGTCGATTTTTCGCGAGTTTTGAGCGTGCAGCCGTAAGCATTTGTCTCACAGCATATTGTAGCGTTTTCTCTAAAAGTGTGCAATTTCCGCCTTAGCAAAACACAACTTATCGTGAGACTTTACAGTGTAAAAGCATAGGTTTTGTAGTGTAAAAGCATAGGTTTTACTGGGTAAAGTCTCAAGAGTTACCATGTAAAGTCTCACGAAAAGTTTGTAAAACCTATCGTTTTACACTGAAAAGTCTCAATTTTTATGATTTTTCGGTTGCGCCGACCGATGAAATGGCGCATTTTCGAGAATGCAAATCTCTATAATGAGATTTTTCGCGGAGGTGACTTGTATTATATTTGCTTCTAAAAGTGAAGAAGTAAAAGAGTAAAAAAGTAAAAAAAACGCAGATTTTTTACCTTTTTACTCTTTTACTTTTTTACCTTAACACTCTACATTCAAAACTCACAACTCATTTCTGTGCAGCTCAGCCAGCAGCTTCACGCTCTGGCTGTGCAGGTCGATGTGTCGCTGCAGCTTCTCGTAGATGCTGTTTATCTCTACGTAGTAAGCCAGGGCGGTTATCTCGCCTTGCTGCAGCGCCTTCCTGAAGAGCGTAAGCGACTCCTGCAGCAGCTTCACGTCGCTGTGGTCTATCACCTGCTGCAAGCCCTGCAACTGCTCGTAGCTGGTGCGCAGCGAGGCTTCGGCGTCGTGCTGCGCCTGCTGCACCTGCAGCTCGGCACTCTGACGGCGCTCGCGTGCCGCCTTTACGTTGCTGCTGTTGCTATAGAGCGGGAAACTCACGCCTACCATGAAGCCGTTGATGGCTTCGCGCTGCTCGGTATTGCGGCGGTAGCCGAAGGAGATGCTGGGCAGCCACTCGCTCTTCTGCACCTTAAGGTTCATGTCGGCGGCGCGCAGGGCGGTCTGCGCCACTGCCACGTCGGCATCCGACGCTACGGCGAGGGCACGATAGTGCTCGAAGTCGACTATCGGCTCGTAGTGGGGCAGCTCGGTTGAGGATACGTCGATGGGCTTGCCGCCGTTGAGCTGCTTGAGCTGCTGCAGCAGGGCGGTGCGCTCGCCTTCTGCCTCGCCAACGAGGGTGCGCACCTCCATGCAGTCGATCTTCACCTTGTTCAGCTCAAGGGCGTTGGCGTCGCCTGCCTCCATGCGCTTCTCGTACATCTGCAGCAGCGTCTCGCTGTTGGAGAGGCGCTCGCGCAGCATGGCGAGACTCTGGTTGAGGCGTATCACGTCGATGCAGACGAGCTGTGCCTGCAAGAGTATATCGCGGCGCTGCTTGGCAAGTTGCTGGTCGCCTACGGTCTGCTGCATCTGCGCCTGCTTGCTGCGGGCAGCATACTTCGTAGGGAAGTCGATCTCCTGGCTCACCACAAGTTCGCTCTCGGCAACGCCGGAGTAGCCCTTGGTGAAGAACGGGCTGTACTCTACCGACGGACCGCCGAGGGTGTTCGTGGCTTTTATGTCGAGCACATCGGCGCGCATGTCGTGCGCTGCCGACTGCAGGGTGAGGTTGTTAGCAGCTATCTGCTTGAGCACGTCGCCAACGGTGTCGGCGAGGGCGGCGCTACACGCGCTGAGTGCCACGGCTGTGGCGATTAGATATCTTCTCATATATTATCGGTACTATGAATGCGTTGAGTAATGTAGAACTGATGAGTCCGCCGAGAATCACCTTCGCCATCGGCGACTGTATCTCGTTGCCGGGCAGGTCGCCGCCCAGGGCGAGCGGCACGAGGGCGAGGGCTGAGGTAAGGGCTGTCATGAGTATCGGGTTCAGACGCGAGAGCGAGCCTTCGACGATGGCTTCGCGCACGCTCTTGCCTTCCTCGGTGCGCAGACGCTTGTACTCGGTGATGAGCAGCATGCCGTTGCGCGTGGCGATGCCGAAGAGCGAGATGAAACCGATGACGGCGGGTATGCTTACCTCGCCGGTGGTGAGCACTATGGCGAAGATGCCGCCGATGAGTGCCAATGGGAGGTTGAGCAGTATGACGCCGGCTTCAAGGGCGTTGCGGAACTGCATGAAGAGCAGGAAGAAGATGACGACGATGGCGAGCATGCAGGTGAGGTAGAGCACGCGGCTGGCGCTCTCCTGACTCTCAAACTGTCCGCCGTACTCTACGTGGTAGCCTTCGGGCAGCTGCACGTTCTCGCCTACTGCCTGCTTGATGTCGGCTACTACGTCGCTCAAGGCTCTGCCGCTGGTGTTGGCGGAGATGACAATCTTGCGTTGCACGTTCTCGCGGTTGATGGTGTTGGGTCCGGCGCTCGATATGATGTCGGCAACGTCGCACAGAGGCACCTTACGGCCGTCCTGCGTGTCGATGATGAGGTTGCTTATCTCGTCGTAGTCGGCGGCTTTCACCACGAGGTTGAAGGCTCTGCCGGCTTCGTACACCTGAGAGACGGTCTCGCCGGCGAGATTCACGGCGAGGAACTCGTTGAACTCGGGCAGCGTGATGCCGTTGCGCACGAGCAGTTCGCGACGCGGCACAATCTTCAGTTCGGGGCGCTCTATCTGCTGCTCCACGTTGAGGTCGGCGATGCCCTCAATGTCCTGACAGGCGTTCTTTATCTGATTGCCGATGGTGAACATACGGTTGAGGTCGGTGCCGAAGAGCTTGATGGCTATGCTGGCTTGTGTGCCCGAGAGCATGGCGTCGATGCGGTGGGAGATGGGCTGACCTATCTCTATGTTGGCTCCGGCGAGAACGGAGAGGCGCTTGCGCACGTCGTTGAGCACTTCCTCGTGACTGCGGTCTTTCAGCTCGAACGGAGCTTCTATCTCGCTCACGTTCACACCGAGGGCGTGCTCGTCGAGCTCCGCACGACCGGTCTTGCGTGCCACGGTCTTTATCTCGGGCACCTGCAGCAGCAGTCGCTCGGCACGTGCGCCGATGGAGTCGCTTTCTTCGAGCGAGATGCCGGGCAGCGAGGAGATATTGATGGTGAACGAGCCTTCGTTGAACTTGGGCAGGAAGCTGCTGCCTAAGCAGAAGAACACGCCCACGGCAACAACGAACAACGCTGCGGTGCCGACGATGACCTTGTGGGTGTTGGCGAGCACCCACAGCAGGGCGCGCTCGTAATACTTCTTAAGCCATACGGCTACGAAGGCTTCCTTCGGCATCTCGCCCTTGCTCTTGACGAGCAGGTAGCTGCAGAGCACGGGGGTGAGCGTGAGGGCTACGAGGGTTGAGGCGAAGAGGGCTGTGACGAAGGCTATGCCAAGGGGTATGAGCATGCGGCCTTCCATGCCGCTGAGGAAGAACAGCGGCGCAAAGCTCACCACGATAATCAGCGTGGAGTTGAGAATAGGCATGCGCACCTCACGCGAAGCGTTGAACACGAGTTCGATTATCGGCACTCGCTCTGCCTCGGGCAACGCGCGGTTCTGGCGTATGTGCTTGTAGACGTTCTCTACGTCGACTATGGCGTCGTCTACGAGCGAGCCGATGGCTATGGCAAGTCCGCCGAGGGTCATGGTGTTGATGCTTATGCCGAGGGCGTTGAGCACTATCATCGCCACGAGGAACGAGATAGGTATCGTGACGAGCGAGATGACCGTAGTGCGCACGTTGGCGAGGAATATCATAAGGATGATAACCACGAAGATGGCGCCCTCGATGAGTGATTTCTGCACGTTGTCGATGCTGCTCTCGATGAAGTCTGACTGGCGGAAGATGTCGGTAGAGATATGCACGTCGGCGGGCAGGGTCTGCTTGAGGTCGGCGAGTGCGAGGTCGAGATGCTTGGTGAGGTCGATGGTGCTGGTGTTGGGCTGCTTCGTAACGGTGAGGAGCACGGCTGACTGGGCGCGCTCGCTGGCTACGCCGAGCTTGGGCGACTGGTTGCCTATCTTTATGTCGGCTACGTCGGCAAGAGTGACTACGCTCTCGCCGTTCTTCTTCACGATGCACGTGCCGAGCTTCTCGACGTCGTTGGTGGAGGTGATGCCGCGGATGATGTACTCGTTGCCGTACTTGTACTGCACGCCGCCGTTGGTGTTGGTGTTCATGCCGCGGGTGCATGCCATGATGTCGGTGAGCGACACGCCGAAGTGCTTCATGCGACCGGGGCTGACGAGTATCTGATACTCCTTGATGTCGCCACCGTGAACGCTCACCTGAGCCACGCCGCCGGTGGAGAGCAGACGCGGACGTATCACCCAGTCGGCGTACGTGCGCAGGTCTTGCTGTGAGGTGTGCTTGCTGGTGAGGCTCACGATGAGCACTTCGCCGAGTATCGACGACTGCGGACCGAGCACCGGAGCGCTCACTCCGGCGGGCATCTGCTCGCCTACTGCGGCGAGTTTCTCGCTCACTATCTGGCGGGCGAGGTAGATGTCGGTGCCCCAGTCGAACTCAACCCACACAACGGAGAAGCCGTTGGTAGACTGCGAACGCACGCGGCGCACACCGGTGCTGCCGTTGACGGCGGTTTCTATAGGGAACGTGACGAGCTGCTCCACCTCTTCGGTTGCCATGCCGCCGGCTTCGGTCATGATGACTACGGTGGGGGCATTGAGGTCGGGGAACACGTCCACATCGGTCTGGTTGGTGGAGTAAAGGCCGCCAATGACGAGCAGCACCGACGCCACCAACACGACTATTCTGTTCTCAAGCGAGAAGCGTATTATCTTGTTCAGCATAGTTCTTTTTTTTATTAGTTGACAAGTTAACGAGGAGACAAGTTGACAAGGAGATTTCCTCAGGGGGGCACTTTTCTCAAGTGCACCAACAAAGCAAGAAGTGCACCAACAAAGCAATAAGTGCACCAACCAAGCAAGAAGTGCACCAACCAAGCTGCCATTGCATCTTCCCACAGAATTCACAGAACACACAGAAGCCTCTTGCTGAAATGTACTTCCACAGAATTCACAGAATTTTCTTGCAGAGGAGAACTTCTGTGTATTCTGCGTGTTCCGTGGGACAATACTACGCAACCTAAACATCTGTGTGCATCTGTGCCATCTGTGGGAGGATTATTAAGTGGGTGGCGTGGGTATGGCAGGGATGCCATACCCTCCTAAGTGTGTTCTGTGGGCAGTACATCTCTGCTTGGTTGGTGCAGCAGAGACTGCTGCACCCCCTAACATTCCGTGCATTCCGTCCCTCGTCTACTTCAGAAATTAATGATTATGGTTATGCGCCGGGATGGCGTTTGCAGCCGAAGCCAATCGTACTTGCACGGCGCCCTTTGTTACGACACGGTCGCCCTGCTTAACACCAGTGAGTATCTCTACACGCTCGCCGTCGCTCTCGCCGAGCGTCACCTCCTGCTTGCGGTAGCCTTCGGCGTCTATCTGCACGTAGACGAAGTGGATGCCCTGCTCCTCGGTGAGGGCGGTGAGGGGCAGCGTGATGACGTTCGAGCGGTCTTGGGTTATGAGGTATATCTCGGCGTAAGAGCCCTGCACGACGTCGCCGGTGTTGTTGAACTCGAAGATGACGGGCAGGTAGGAGTTGTTCACCTCTGCCGAACGTCCGTACGACTGTATGCGTCCGCCCATCTCGGCGATGTCGTAGAGACGGTGGCTGTAGCTTGTGCGGAACTTGGCGCCGCGTATCTTGTTGAGTTCGTTGAAGCGGCGTTCGGGTATCTCGGCACGCAGATAGAGGTGCTTGTTCTGAGTGATGATAGCGAGCGGCTGACCGGCTTCTACGTAGTCGCCGCCGTTGACAAGACACTGCTTAACGTAGCCGCCGCGCGGCGCCGTAACCACTACTCCACCCTCGCTGCGCGTGCGCTTCATGCCGTTATAGGTGAGCTTGGCTGCTTCGTATTCGGCTTTTGCCACGGCGAGGTCCTTCTCGCTTATTATCTTGTCCTTGATGAGTATCTTGGCACGTGTGTAGTCGCGCTCTGCACGCTCGTAGTCGATGCGTGCACGCTGCACGGGGTCGCCCTCTGCGGTTTGCATGCCGGCTGAGGTGATTGAGAAGAGCGTGGTGCCGGCAGACACCTTCAAGCCTTCGCTCACGTGGTTCTTGTACTGCACGCGTCCGCTGATGGTTGCCACGACGGTGGTCTCGTCGCACGAGGCTGACATCACTTTGCCACTGGTGTGTATGACGCCGTGGAAGGTGCCAGGCTTCACTTCCTCTACCTTCACGCCGGCTGCACGGGCTTTCTCCACAGAGAGTATTATTTCGTCGGTATGTGCGCCCTTTGCCTCGCCACCGTGTTCTGCTTCTTCGGCAGCATGGTCGTGATGCTCGGTTTCCTCGGCATGATCGTGATCATGATCGTGGTCGAGATGGTCGTGCGACTGGCCTCCGCAAGCGGCAATGCCCGCCACGAAGACTGCTGATAATAAGTAATAGGATAATCTTCTAAGCATATTTCTTTGTTGTTAATTACTAAGCTGAAAGGCTGTTATTTATTAAACTGACAAGCTTATATTTAAAGGCAAAAACTAATCAACGACAAAGATAATGAAAGTATTCTGCAACCTTGTTGCAAATATTTCAAAGGGAGCAACTTAAGGGGGTGCAGTGCCATCCTCAGGGGGTGCAGCTGTCTCAGCTGCACCAACTAAGCCAACAAAGCTATCATCAGGGGGTGCAGCTGTCTCAGCTGCACCAACCAAGCCAACAAAGCTATCATCAGGGGGTGCAGCTGTCTCAGCTGCACCAACCAAGCTATGGTATATACGCAAAGAGGGCATGGCGGAATGCCATGCCCTCTTATGAATTTATTGGTTGGTGCAACGTTTGCTCGGTTGGTGCAACGTTTGCTCGGTTGGTGCACTTGAGACAAGTGCACCCCCTGAAAGCACCCCCTGAAAGCACCCTGAGTGCACCTCTGAAAGATTACTTAACGAGTACCTTCTTAACCTTGCCGTCAGCAGAGCGAACGATGTTCAGACCCTTCTGGAGCTTAGCGAGCTTAACGCCGTCAACAGAGAATACCTCGAACTCGCCCTCAGCAACTGTTGTTGCGTTGATGCCAGTCTCAGGATCCTTCGTCCAGTCCTTGTCAACTACCTTAACATAGTTGTATGTAGCACGCGACTTGTCGTTAACGCCCTCGCCAGTACCCATCTTAACGGTCGGGAGAGTGAAGAGCTCGCTCATTTCGCTTGCTGTAATCTTAACCTCGTCGTTTACAACGAAGCCCTTAGCCTTAGACACCTCTACCAAGAACGGAGCTGTCTCAGCGAACTTGCCAGTGTTGTGGTTGCCACCATCGTTCTCGAAATAGCCCTGAAGCATCTGGTCTGCGCTTGTGCGATACAACTGGAGGTTGCCATGGAATGTTGTCGGAGACGCACCGAGACCGATTACGTGCTCGCAAGAACCAGTACATGTAGACGGGTCGATAGACATAACGATCTTCTGAGTATCCCAATCTACCGGAATCTCCCACTCGAAGCCATTGCCGTCAGCTACGTAGTTCTCCTTGCAGAACGGTTCTGCAGCAGGTGTCTTAACCTCGTAGTTGAACTCGCCAGCGTAGTTCTTAGCTGCTGCGATAGTGAATGTCATCATGAAGTTGTCATTCTTATCGTAAGAGACATTGAACACAGCTGTTGCATAAGTAGCACCGCCACCAAAGAAATTTGTTGTTGCCTCGTCAGCAGTAGCGTTGAGAACCATTGCTGGCTCATCTGGAGTTACTTCACCCTCACCCTCTTCTGCGAGCGGCTCCTGACCACCTGGTTCTGTTGTAGGAAGTGTACCAGTGAATACGAGGTCCTGAGTCTTCTCGTTGAGTGTTACGTCCTTAAGAGTGAGCTTGAACTCACCTGTAGCAGTAGCCAAGAATTCTACCTTAGCCTGGTCAGCCTGGAAGAGGTCTGTCTCAGGAGCTGCAGCGTCGTAGATTTGGAGGTTGCTTGTGTAAACCTCAGGCTCATCTACTTCTTTCTCGTAGTTGAACTCGCCCATATAGCTGAAGTTTTGGCTCTCCATAGAGAAGTTCATCTTGATCTCTTCAGCAGAAACCTCTGTGAGCTCGAATGTAGCGTTCATCTGCTCGCCGAAGAAGTTTGTTGTAGCGCCGTCAGACTTAGCCATGATTGTGCGCGGCGCCTTAGAATCTGTCTCTTCAGCGATTGCCTTACCTACGAATACGAGGTCGGATGTCTGGTTGAGCATAGATACGTCCTTAAGAGTGATCTTGTAGGTATCGTCAGAGTACATGGTGACGTTCACCTGAGCTTCTGTTTCCTCTACAACCGGCTCTTCTCCGTCGTAAATGCGGAGGTTGCTTGTGTATGTCTTGTCAGAAACCACTGTAGCAGCGTCAGGATTAGTACCGATTACGTAGTTGAATTCAGCGCCCTTGGCTACCATGTAGAGCTTCTCTACTGTGCCCTCTGTATAAACAAGAGCAGTTACGTCGTAGTCTTCATCTTCGATATTGAGAGTGCCAGTGTAGGTAGTGCGGTTCTTCTCTGTATCAACAGTCTTGGTGAAACCAGAAGCTGTGTACTCAGCACCTTCCTGACCAACAACAGCAAGTGTCATGCTGATTGTCTCGTCTGTCATCTCCTTGATAGTAACCTGAGCCTGACCTGCAACCTCTGACATATCGCCAACAACCATAGAGATAGCGTCTGTGAAACTCTTCTCTTCCTTAACCTCAGGCTTTGCTGCTACGACATTGAGAGTTGCGTCCCAAATGCCACCACCGTCAGAGAGGATGTCGCTTGAACCTCCAGGGAGAATGCAGTTCCAGTCGATCTTGAAGCGGATGCGGTATGTACCCGGCTCTGTAGGAGCTGTGAATGAAGGAGGATTAACGTTGCTACGATCGTTACCAGATACAGAAGCACCGGTAGAGTTGTAGCCATTGCCATCGTTTACTTTCGGATTAGCAAGTGTAGTATAGAAGCTGTAGGCTACCAAGTCGGTGCCTGCCTGATCCCACTGTCCTTCCTTGTAAGAGAACTCACCGTCGTTGTCGCGGTCGATGTAGATATAACCGTTCATCCACTCACCTGAGTAGTTGAACGAAGCTGTCAGCTCGCTGCCTGCCTCAACTGTGAACACCTTAGATGTGTGATCCTCGTAAGCAGCTCTTGAAGCGGATACAGATTCTGTCTGCTTTTCCTTGCCTGTCTGCTGGAGAGAGAAACTGTTGAGGACACGGCCACTATGGGTACTATAAGCTGTCTTGTCGAAGTTAACAGTGTACTTCTCTTTTGTCTCGCCGCCAGTCTCGCCACCGCCGGTAGAACCGCCGCCAGTTGACTCGAAGCCTTCGTCTGTGCCGAATGTGTATTCAAAAGCATAGCCTACAACAGCGTTAAGAGCCAACTTACCCTTGAAAAGAGCGTAAGCCTTTGTCTCGTTGAACTTAACGAGGAGAGACTCGCCTTTAAGAGCGAAACCACCAGCAGGAAGAGTTCCATTGGCAGAAACATCAGGGTTGCTAACTTGGATTGTTGTCAAACCGTCAGCGTCTGTTGTGCCTTCTACTCCGTCGCAGCTGATGTCACCCCAGTTTTCAAAACCATACGTGCTGAAATCGCAGCCACATGCGGTCACATTGTATGTGCCGTCTACGCGCTTTTCAACGGTGAGAGTACCTTCCGGCAAAGCCTTGTCATAAGAACTGCCCAAAGTCAGCTTGAAAGTAAGCTGATCGGTGTAGTCCGTAGCGAATGCCATCATGGTAACCATCAACATCGAAAGAAGAGATAAGATTTTCTTCATACTAAATCCTTTCTTTTTGTTAATAAATTGTTATTAAATTAAGTGAACTATAATATTCTATATTTTAGTATGTAAGCAGCATAGGGTTATCCGAATGCCGGGAATGTTTACAATTTGTCTGTTCTTAGTCGTACTATATATGCAAAGGTAAGAATAATTATCGTTTATACAATAAAAATAACGTTAAAATGCTTATGTTTACGACATATTAATACAAAAAAATCCCGACTCCGTTGCTGGAGTCGGGATTTTTGTTTATCGGAAAGGGCGTGCGCCCTACCCTATAGTCTTAAAAAAGATTACTTAACGAGTACCTTCTTAACCTTGCCGTCAGCAGAGCGAACGATGTTCAGACCCTTCTGGAGCTTAGC
>ENA-UPWO01000462-UPWO01000462.1-human-gut-metagenome-genome-assembly--contig:-NODE-462-length-24597-cov-38.571533_pt1 | contig 24597 bp, 21 predicted proteins | sample MGYA00250056_ERZ773388 | MGnify/ENA primary metagenome ERZ773388 (study PRJEB29103, sample SAMN06112004) | human gut metagenome | biome: human gut; feature: ankylosing spondylitis patient; material...
GGAGCGTAGCGGGCTACGTGACCGATGAAACCTATGTTTCTGGGCGAAAGAATGCGCCAAGGCATATCGACTAATTCGGGACATGATTAATATAAACTAATTTTGAACACCTACTTAATAAATTTCTTTTATGCCAATTTCTTTGAGATAGTTATAAATGCCATCATACCATTCGGGCTTTCTCGTTTCGTCTGGCGGTACTCCATGATCACCATTTGGCACAACAATGACCATTCCTTGCCGTGCTCTTGTAAGCAAAACACGGTAAGCATTTAGTTGATATTGCTGATTGATTTCTTTATTTATATTTTGCCATTTCGTGCCACTTCGTAACTGACAATGTTTCCATTGGGTATGTTTATCATTTAGACGCAGGTCCGCGTCCCAAGCAACACAAGCCCAATCTATTTCAAGACCTTGCACTTTGAACTCCGTTAGTGTATCTTCAAGAGCATTGCTCGAACGTATGTCATTCTCGTCCTCTAAGAACCAATGTACAAAATCTGGTTGATAGCGAACATTTATAGAAATAGCTTTCAATCTTTCAGCTTTACTGCTTGCAAGTATTCCATATCGTTCGCTACCTCTTGCATGACTTTTGAGCCACTTCTTAGCTACATCTAAAGAACGTGTCAAAACAATGGGATAGTTGTTTAAATCCCTTAGAGTTTGTGTGGCTTCCTCTTTTTTCAAGTCTAACAGTTGGTGCACAAACAAACTAACTTTTTCTGCTCGGAATGAGCGCATACTCATTGACAAATGTAAGGAGGTCTCTATGTGCAGACGTTCTTGGTCATTGATTATATCAAGTGCATTGCCTTCAGCATATTCTTTATCAACAAGTTTATCAGACATATAGATATCCCAATCAGTAAAATGCTCGTTCATGGCCTTTAGCCACTCAGCAATACCCGCTTCTCCCTTGTTTATTTCTTGTCCGCCACCAATAAGACAAACCACTAAGCCCCAATCAGGCTGTCTGTCCATACATGAAATGAGATATTCAGGTTCTGAAAATGGGAAGTTCTCAATCTTCTTCTTTTCTTTCATGAAACGAGCAAGTTCCTCCTTTGTCCAAGCACGTTGTGCTTCGTCAAATATGGCAATATGTTCTGCTGGTATATAAGCCTTATCTGTGTGACTCTGGAAATAGCCTTCAACAGGAGATATTTGGCCATCTTTTACCTCTGTACCCTCCAAATAAAGGTCACGATAATGGTGAATCATTTGGATAAAAGCCTTAACCTTACTTTTGGCATCGGTCTTTGTGCAAGGTTTGTTGTTTGTCTTGCCTTTCTTATAGTCGTCTCTACTACGTTTTACATAGTCACGTGCCAATGCCTCTTGCAAGACCTCGACAAGTGGATAGTTTCCTGAAAGGTAAACAGCCTTATTTTCCTTCTCAAATTGCTTAATAGCCGTTTGTAAGCCAATAAGCGTTTTACCAGCTCCAGGAACACCAGTTATAAAGCATATAGCTTTGCGCTTGTTGCTTTGACATTCATTGATGATTTTGTCTAAACACTTGGCTGTAACCTCTATCTCTCCATCATGCTTAGTTATTTCCTCTACTGTATGATGTTCATAAAGCGCAACAGCTGCTTCAATAATCGTGGGTGTTGGGTCGTAACCACTTTTTGCCCAAACATCATCATCTTCTTTTGTAAATGTATGTTTAGGAATAATATTGCTCAACGTTTTATCAAAGCATTCACTCAACCTTTCATTATTAGAAACTAAAGGTTGATAAACATCATCCTCAAATGGCTTTAATTCTATATGGCAATTTTTATTTTTCTCTTTTGGAGCGACGACAATAGGTATGAGTATTCTATCACGACTGCCTTCTTGAAAGTTCTTCAGGTCTATCGCATAATCCCAAACCTGTATGAGTGCCTCACGCGTAAATTTTTGTTCTGAGGTTTTGAACTCCAGAACAAATACTATCCCATCAATAAGTACGATCACATCAGCCCTTCTGCCCATACGAGGTATGTTGTATTCAAAGTACACACTTCCTTTTTGAGCATAAGGGGATAACACATTTTTCAAGACTTCAACTTCTTGTTGCCAAGAATTTGAAGTTTCTTTATTTATGTCCTGCGTCGCAGATAGTGTTATTTCGCCAACAATCGTATCAGTGTTCTTTTGCAAAAAACTATCGATTGTATCAGAATATAGGTATCGTTTGCTTGCCATATATTTGCATTATGTCTAGCAAAGGTAACATATTTTATCTACATAAATAAACACCTTCAACCCATTTATTTCAAACACGCACACATCTCTCAGCTGCCGGATTTCATTGCTATCCAGCAATTTCATTCTTCACGTGCCTTTGTAGAAATCATAGTGGAGAGAAATGCAGCGGTGCCAAGATTGGATTTCACCCGAGCGCGTCCATAGTTTGATGTCTACGGGTTCAGGAGATTGGAGCATACGTTTGAGCGTGGTGATGTGGATAGCGTGGGGCATTAGTCAAAAGTGTTGTTGTAAACCTGGTTGAAGATATTATGTAAGCGAGGAACGGTGAAAGGCACCTGCTTGCGAAGTGGTTTCCACTTGAACTTCAAATGATTGTTGGCATTGGTGGCATCAGAAAGCTCACTATCCTCGGGTTACGGAAAAGGCCGCAACGCCTTTATCTTTTTGGTGGGTGATCCTTTCTTTCAACTTCAAACCTATGCGCACGGTGGCTGAAAGAAAGGATTGCCCGAAAGGGAGGGCTTGAATATAAATAAAGGGAATGCAATGATATAATCATTACATTCCCAGTCATCTTTTTTATAGTGCAGACATCGCGACCTGCCGATGTGGGCACTTATAAAAAACGTTGCTTATTAAATGAGCAACGTTATTAAAGAACGCCCCCCAAGTATGCTGCCTAAAAGGCAAGCCTGAAAGGCCTATTATCTTTTAGAGATACAACTATCAATTTTACAAGTTCAAAGCTAAGCATTTATTTCTAATTATACAACAAATTAAGCATTTATTTCCACATTTCTTCGTTTTCCCAATCTTTAGGGAACCCTATTGAAGATAAATCAAGTACGGCCGCATATTGCTGTAACAGAACCTTCCATCTCTTTCTAAACATTGAACGTGGTGTTACTGTCTGTAGGAAATAATTGACCATACACAATGTATAATACACTTTGTTTCGCCTAACTGTATTAGGATTGCTTATCCACGTTAGAGTCCTTGAAAACTCCATTTCTCTGGAACAATATTCATATCTCGATTCCATAAGCGTGCATGGTGAACACACAAGTTACGAATAAAATTGAGAGAATGAAGCCATGATTAGAACTCTTTGGGTGGCAAAGAAAAGTATTTTGCAATGCCAACGATATCTGCTCTTTGTTTCAGTCATCAGCCCTCTTTTTTTCGAAAGGCTTGAATTTTTATCGGACACCAATAATAGAAAATGCTTCCATACAGGTAAAAGTATGGAAGCATTGTGTGGTAAGAAAAGACGAGATCTTATTCTTCGTCTATTCGTTCTATTTTGAATATTACAGGTCGTGTTCCATCAGAACAGCAGCATATCATTTCATTTTCATGCTTCATCCAGCCTTTCATGATAGAGCCGCCTTGTAGTCCTGTATAGATGTAGCGAGAAATAGCATCCCACGCCTCGGAGCAGTGCGGCATCTTTGGACCGCCAGCCACTGTATTGGGATCGGCATTGGTCTTGACCAGTGTGTTCAAACCGCCATGCCAGAAATGGTCATTGTTCTCGTCTCGCTCAAAGATAAACTCGTCACCCACATTGTAGCATGGACACATGCCCGACTTGGGATCAGCGCAATATTTCTCTTGCAACTCAGAATAGAGTTTCTTGTCTATAACTGTAACTTTAACTTTGTGCTTCATCTTCGCTTTATTTAATGTTTGATGAATACAAAGATACGACTTCTGTTTAGAATCAATATTCTCCGCTCCGCTTTTTGTTCTGAAATCCATTATTCTCAAAAAGCAATACAGTCTGTGACTGCTTCCACTCCTCAAAGATGCCTTCGGGCGCATTGCGCAATGCATTTACTGTCTCGATGCACGAAGGCACAGGACACTCGTTCTCGCGGAGCATGAATAGTTCTATGGCAAAGATATGCTGCCAAGCACTTTTGTAGTGGGGAGCGGACGAAGTTCCGCTCCATGCACCAAACAAGTGTGCTTGACGCAAAGTGGAGAGCAGTTCTGAAGAGAAGAAGTCGGCAGCGAGTCGCTGCTCGATTTTAATCATTCGGGAATGCAATACCTAGTAAAGCAACCAAACGTGGTTGGTGCTGCCGAGTTGTCGAGGCAAATCCAACCACGGATAGAGTGTGAACTGAAAGTTTTGACATGGGTCGCTTGAAGACTATTTTTGAACTCCTCATAATCTTTCTTGAAACTCGGATATTTTTTCGCAAGACGCTTGGCTTCCTTTGCAAAGTTACTGGTTACCTTAATACTATATACTATAATTCATCGAACAAGTTATCTGCTGATTGAAGAACTCTTTTGCCTGCAATAGCCTCCTTTACTTCTTGTAGTGCACCTTTCAATTCCACCATTAAATCACGAGGAGTTTTTATAGTATCTCCGTCTTCATCTTCAGGAAAGATGTGGAAACTACCTACACGTGATTTTAGGACGACGTGTTCACCTGCTTTTGCGGAATCTCCCCACTTTCCTTAAACACCTCAGCCGTCTTCATCGAAAACGCCACCTTCGTATGATACCCCGGCAAATCATTCACCGAAGTGATTTGTAAAGAATTAAAATCGGTCATAGTCTTGTACTTTTTGAATAAGATAGGCTGCGGCTCAGCAATCCAAGCAAGCTTGATCGCGTTCACCTTGCACTATCTTTGAGTGCAAAACTATGACCGATTGGGCGGTGGGGAAAAGACACTATAGACTGTCCTTAAATTGTTTGGGTGTCATGCCAGTTTCTTTCTTGAAGAAATTTGCAAAATGTGGTACATCCGCGAAACCTAAGCATTCTGCAATTTCTTTTACTATAAGTTTATTTTCAGCAAGTAATCTTTTAGCTCTCACAAGTATTTCTTTGTTGATAAGCTTCATTGGACTTAATCCATAAACTTCTTTTGTAATGGCAGATAACTTATATTCTGAAATTCCAATCTTTTTATATTGAAAACATTTTGAAGTTTACAAATTTTACTACGGATTTTACAACACTGATATCACTGTTGATGTCTAATTTTGCAGCCATAAAAATTACACAGAAAATGAAGTCAAAAAGAAACATATCCATATTAGCCTGCATACTGTGCCAATTAAGTGTGGCTTATGCCCAAAAGTGCTTGGCTATTTTTGGTGTAACAGAAGAAGTTATCGAAAAACCGATAGAGGATGCTCGGTTTACGCTATACTTCAACGATAGTATCCAAGTGCCTTATACGGTGATATCAATTGATAAGCAAAGTAATACTTACCAATTTGAATTTGATTATCGCCCAGGCAAATACACTTTGCGTGCAGACAAAGAAGGATACACTGAAGTTCAAAAAGATTTCACTGTGACTACCAAGCGCAATACAACCCTTGGCCTCGGCACGCTTTGGATGAAGAAAGTCAAGACAAGACAATTGAAGGAAGCCGTCGTTCGTGCCACTCATATCAAGATGGTGACGCGAGGAGACACTGTGGTCTATGACGCAGCAGCTTTCGACTTGGCAGAAGGTTCCATGTTGGATGCATTGGTGGCACAACTTCCTGGAGCAGAACTCAAAGACGGTCAAATCAAGGTGAACGGAAAGTTTATCGAGAGCCTGATGGTCAATGGTGAGGACTTCTTTGCGGGCAATCCCAAAGTAGCCCTTGAAAATCTACCAGCCTATACGGTAAAGAACATCAAGGTGTACGACCGTGCGGCAAACGATGATTATTTGAAAGCCAAAGTGAATGGTAAGAAAATCAATGGTGCAGACGAGCACATGGTGATGGACGTAATATTAAAGAAAGCTTATTCTACAGGCTGGTTAGGCAATGTAGAAGGTGGTTATGGTTTCCCTTCTGACCGCTACTTGGGCAAAGCCTTCGGAATGGGATATAGCGGTAAAATGCGACTTGCTGCTTTTGCTAATCTCAACAACATCAAGGATACCCAAATGGGAAGTTCATCCGGTCAATGGAACGGAGGTTGGGCACAAGATGGCGAGTTGGACGTGAAAAAGGGCGGATTGGACTATCTCTATTCGCACGACCGCACCAAACTCTTCGGTAACGTGACCCTTACCCACGAAGCACCCGAAGTGGAACATAAGGGCAGCAATGTGAATTACTTCAACACAGGCGACATTGTCGAACGTTCGCATTCACTTCGCAATGACCGAAAGTTGCACCTCATGTCGGCACATCAATTCCAATATTCAGCAGAGCGTGCCTACTTTGAGTTGAAACCCTCTATTGATTATCTGAAAAATGATTACACAAGCATTAGTCGTCGTGCACAATTCTCAGAGACTCCAGAAGAGCAATACCGTGTGCAGTCACTTGATTCACTCTTCGCTCAAAACGGAATGGCACCTTCACGTTTCACTCGCAACCTTTTGACACGCATCGGCAACGACCAAGACGGAAAATCAGATTGGATGATAGCCAACTTAGCTGCCAACACCACAATATCTTTTCCCACCACCTACGATAATATCGAGATAGCATTGACGGGAAACTATCGTCGCGACACAAATCGCTACCTCAACTCATTCAACAGAGTGTATGGAAACTCATCACCCAACGTGGGCAAAGGTGACAATTTGTTCCAAAAGTCAGATTATGTCTCCAAAACATATGGCATGAATGCCGACATAGCCTACACTTGGAACTACCGCCCTTATCAGAGCGGTGCAGGACATTACGCACTAATCAAACCTGAGATTCAGTATGACTTTCATTGCTACGATCAAGTCAACACGTTGCTGCACTTGCATGAAGAGTTTGCAAATGGAGCTAATGGAAGCATGATGGTCCCCCCTTCTGCCATCAGTCCCGAACAGTTGGCTGTAGACCTCAACAATACCTATGCTTCTAATTTGACACAAAACAAGATTAGCCCACTTGTAAGTTTCGCATATCTCTATGTGCCAAGTGTGAGTTCGAGCAAGAGCTTCAATGCAGATCTCACTCTGCGCGGAGACATCATGCACGAACGTTTGGACTACGATAAGGCGAAGTTGGACACATTGTTGTCACGAACCATCAGCAAGTTTACCCCGACTATAAAGCTCAGATACAAGAACAACGGGCAGAAGATTCGTACGGAAATAGAGACAAATTATAGTTTCACAAAGAATGTACCAAGCATCTACAACCAACTTGGCACCATCAATGATAGCGACCCTACAAATATCTATATTAACAACCCCGGATTGAAGAAGCCTCGCACGCATAGTGTGAATGCACGCTACGCACGTTTTCACAATCAACGACATAACAACGTCGTACTCTATGCAAGTTACGGACGCACCGACAATGCCATTGCTCAAGCCCGCCTCTACAATCGTGCAACAGGCGTGAGCACATGGATGCCCAAAAACATTAATGGCAATTGGAATACGTATGAATCCGTACAATATTCAATGCCTTTCGGAAAGAAGGAATCCTTCCAATTTCAGACTGTAACCACCGCCTCATACGTACACTCCGTAGACTATGCGTCTGAAAGTGAAACACTTGAGCGCAGCGTGGTGAACAACCTAACGCTTGGTGAGCAATTGGCTCTATCTTATCGCGTAGGTAAACATACCTTCGGCATACGTGGTAGCCTCTCATGGCTCAACAGTCGTTCAGCGCGCGAGGGGTATGACGATATATCTGCTTTCGACATTACAGCAGGTGCTAATGCTACCCTCAACTTACCAATGAATTGGCAAATCACCACCGACCTCAACCTTTACAATCGTAGCGGCTATAGTGACCACACTCTCAACACCACCAACTGGGTGTGGAACGCCTCTGTGGCCAAGACCATCTTAAAGGGTAATCTTACCTTCCGCCTCAATGCAGTAGACATCTTGAGGCAAATCAGCAACGTGCAGCACTCTGTGAATGCCCAAGGTCGCACCGAAACATGGGTCAACTCGCAACCTCGCTACGTAATGCTCCACGTGGTGTATCGCTTCAATGTGATGCCCAAGAAAAAGAAAAGCTAAAAGAATAAAGCATATAAGACTGCGTATAGTCTGTTAGAGTTGCTTGGACGAGAGGAAATTCATGCATTACGCAATGTTAAAGGAATTTGAGGCATGACTGGCATGATTCGATTCCAAACGCGGTTGTGATGCGCACATGAATTGCGCAAGGTGTTAACCGCTTTCGTCCAACTTTCAAGAATTTCATACTGTGGTACCCCATAGGAGCGAGCTATTGCTTTCTTCACTCTGCGGTCGGCAAAGTTAAAGTATAATTTAGTGAGTGTTCCGAAAGATGTAAGATCTAACAATTTCCACGCAGGTGGAAAGTCTTCACGTCCATATTTGTCGTAATGCTCCTGTATGAAGTCATCTTTAGAACGAGATAACTCGCGTTCTGAAGTACTGAGGTTTTCAGAATACTTATGTTTGTCTATAGCCATCGTTGAATCTATAAACCCAAAAGCACCATGAGCCAACGAAAACTGATTGATTATTTTTGATCGTAAAGAGATTTCAACTAATTGTATTGCAGAAAAAAGCAGGTTTCTAAACTCTGCATCAAAGAGATAAAGAGCAACCGCTTTATCAAATGTTGCGTTAGGTTTGAAACGAATTGAACCATTAACATCTTCAAAAGGACGCAAGTAAGCATTAAATCGAAAGTAGCTTACATTGTTCAAGAAGTCTTCTGCAAAATTTTCATCATTGACAGAGAGACCATCAGTCTTTAGATTTGCAATTAGAGTCGTTGTACTAATTGGTGGGCTCGTATAAATCATAAGCCTATATAAACAAAAAGTTCCGCCCTGGTACGCTGTTCTACGGGAAGCGTGGCGGATTCTAGCATTGCAAAAGTACAAAGTTATTTTTCAATCGAACAAGTGTATGACAGAATATTTTCGCATAAACACCTCCATGCCATTGATTTCAAACACACACATATCTCAGCTGCTGGATTTCGTTGCTATTCAGCAGTTTCATTCTTCGCGTGCCTTTGTAGAAGTCGTAGCGGAGAGAAATACAGCGGTGCCAGCATTGGATTTCACCGCTGCGTGTCCATAGTTTGAGGTCTACTGGTTCGGGAGATTGGAGCATACGTTTGAGTGTGGTGATGTGGATAGCGTGGGGCATTAGTCAAAAGTATTGTTGTAAACTGGATTAAAGATATTATGGGCTCTGTAATGAAGTGTGTGGGGAATTTGTTGTTATGACAAAAATAAACAGCAATTTGTCGAAGAGTTGCGCCACGAACGCAAGCTAACCTGGGGGCGACGCGTCCTCGCGTCGGCATTGCCAACTTGGGGCTCAATGCCCCAAGTTGTCAATACTTAAAGTGTTGATATTCATGTATTTGCAAGTCAAGGCATCGAGCCTTGACTTGCAAATGCCGACGCGGGGACGCGTCGCCCCCCAGGTTAGCTGGTGTTCAAGATAGAAAGCACCTTGCTGCCCCTTGTAAAAAATGGACAAATCCACATCGTTACACACTTAAAATCTAAGAAAATGAGAGAAAGCGACCATCTTATCCTCATTACCTGTGGTAAAATCTGAGCAAAAGCCACCCACATCTGGCTCGTATCAATGAGCGGTGACAATGCTGCGAATACTGCAAAAGTCCAAGACTATGCGCTCTGCCTTCCGACAAAGCTCATGGGGCGACCAAGAACATTCTGATAATGCTTCTGCCGTGTCATGAGATTGCCGAAGCAAGGTGCTTGCCACCGCCCCACATATAGCCCCTATCCATGTAAGACCACCTCTCCCACTCCTCCACACCCAAGCGCGCGAAAAAGCCGCCATGCGCATAGCAAGAGAGCCAATGCGTAAGGCGGCTAAAAGAAAGGATTGCCCGAATGGGTGGGCTTAGTGATATACGAACTAAATCTTGATTAGGCCACTTCTTTTAACGGACACGAAATTATCAAAGATTCCCATTTTTTCTGGTTCACATTGGACGTACCCATTATCTTCAAAACCTACCACTTTGTAGAGTTTCCCATTGGATTTCAGTTTCACTTTATCTTCAATCTTTAAGTCATCATCCCAAGGAATATCCGAAGGACTTTGAACAAGTGGAATACCTTCTTGTCTTTGAGGAGTTTTCACCTGTATTCTTCCTTGTTCAAGATTTAGTTTAAGTTCATGAACTTCTTGCGTAAGCTGTTCCACATTATTTGTCATTCCCCAAATCTTAAAGAAAAGAATGAGGCAAAGAATGCTCCAAATGAGAGCGAGAATGTAAGCGAATATTTCCATGATGTGAAAGTTATTATTTTAGTCTATTGAAAGCAGTTTAACTCTATAGCGCAAATTAGCATAAGAGGGTACAGGGCCTGTTCCTTGTTCACCATAAGCCAAGTCAAAAGGTATCACAAATTCAGCGGTTTCTCCAAGTGTCATATAAGGCAACGCTATTTGCCAGCCTCTAATAACATTTGACAAGTTCACATCAAATCCTTCATTTCTACTTTTATCCATAACGATGCCGTTCATTAAAGTCATTTTGTATTGGACTTTTACTAAACTCGATGATGTACAATGCGTTTTACCATCACCTCTTGAAATGGTCTTGTAGTAGATGCCATCAGTAATCAAATGAAAGCCTTCTTTCTTCATTTGTTCTTTGTTAATGGCGTGTTCCTTACGTATTTTTTCAAGATATTGTGCACGTTTCGTTTGTAAGAACGAAAGTCCCCATTTCTCGATGCTATCTTTAGAAGCAACGGGATAGTAAATCGCTATTTGGTCTAAAGAACTTTGAAACTCAGAACGAATAACATTCACGTTCTGATTGAATGTAAACAAAGAACCAGTCGGTTCTGTCGCAAGATTCATAAGTTTGGAAACCTTGTCAAACGAAGAAGTGAAAGCTGCATCCTCTTTACTATCAGAATCCGCATTCTTCATTTCAACTTGAATAGCAGTTTTCAAGCTGTCCAAGTATGGCAGAATGCCAATATTGCGATAGAACTGACTTCTGTTATAAATAGCGGAATTAAAATCGCTATTATATACAGAATTGCCTTTATCATCCAAGACTTTCTCATTCTTTATAGCTGCTTGCCAAGTCATAGCATAGTCTTGAATAATAAACATATTCAGAGTTCCTGCCTTGTTGATATTTGAGGCAAGTTCCTCTCTTTCGTTTTTGCATTTGTTATGGTTATATACAAAATAGCCAATTCCGCCAACAAGAAGAACGGCAATCAAAACGACCAAGATTTTCTTGAGCGTAGAAGATGTGATTTCTATTATCATAGTACAAGTTTTGTTCGCAAAGTTAGCACAAAGTATCAAAATTTAAAATCTTTAACTTCTTTATTTCACTCCCCCCACCGAATATCCATAAAAATCATGCTGTGAGAACTTTTCACATCCAATCTACAGCGTATCGAAAGCATCAGTGCCATCGGTGTGATGCTCCAACAAGTCCTCCTCTGATTCAGGATTCTTCTCTGTGGACTTGTTTTTGCAGAAACTGTTTCTTCCGTGTTCCCCCCCTGCCGATTGTATGGTAAGAATAAGGTCATCATTGTTTTGTTTTAGAATGTTGGCTGCACTCGACAAAGTTCAAACAAGTTTGACTTTGTTCTCATTTGCACAACATTTGGCGGTTGAAGTACGGCATGAGCCGTTGCTTGTCTGAAAAAACTTGCTTGATGAGCAAATATTTTTCATCATGTCGCATGGGGTTGCCAAGATACACATCTTGCACACTCCAGCCGTGGCGTTCAAACTCATGCACAACTACCCGATGAAAGTCTTGATCATTCACGGCATAGTTAGAGCCAAGAGCTGTGGCATCATAGTAATAGATGACACTATGGTTGGCATGAGTCGCATAGTATGTGCAGAAGTCTGCAATGAACGCAGGAATTTTGCGCTCAAATTTTGGATCAGCCGTCGTATGCAGCTCGTTGTCCGCTCCCCAAGGCATATAACTCACCTTGTCGCTTACATGGCGCGGTGAAATCTCCTCCGCCTCCTTGAAAACCTCGCTGCTCTTTGTGGTGAACGCTGCCGCGGCATGATAGCCGGGCAGGTCGTTCACGCCTGTAATATGTAAGTAACTGAAATCGCCCATAGTTTTGCTTGTTTGTTTCTGCAAAACTATGGGCGATAGTGTGAGGAAGAAAAGACGAATTTGTAGAAAGAACTTGTGATAAGCCCCATTATCCCTATGAATTGCCAGAGGGGTGGGAATGGTGCAAGTTGGAGGATTATGTTAGCTCTGTAACAGATGGTGACCATCAAGCGCCTCCAAAAGTTTCAAATGGTGTTCCCTTTTTGGTTATTTCAAATGTAGCCAGTGAAGTTATTGACTTCGCAAATACTCGATATGTACCACAAGATTACTATGATGCAATACAATTTGATAGAAAACCTGAGCGTGGCGATATATTATTCACGGTTACTGGCTCTTATGGAATAGTTGTAAAAGTAAATACTGACAAGCAATTTTGTTTTCAACGGCATATAGGACTGATAAAGCCGATAATAGACAATGACTATTTGGTTTATGCACTTAGAAGTCAATACGTGAAAAAACTCTGCGATGATTTGTCTACAGGCACGGCACAAAAGACGGTTGGCTTAGACACTTTGCGTTCTTTTCTTATACCTATACCTCCTTTGCAAGAACAAAAACGTATTGTTGAGAGTATAGAACATTGCCTGTTATTTGTAGATTGTATTGAGGAAAATAAAGGTAACTTGCAAGACACCATCAAGCAAACAAAATCCAAAATTCTCGACCTCGCCATTCACGGCAAACTTGTCCCCCAAGCCCCGAAAAACGAGCCAGCTACCGAACTGCTAAAACGCATCAATCCAAAGGCTGAGATCACTTGTGATAACCCGCATTATCGCAATCTGCCTAAAGGGTGGGCAGCTGCGCCTATGCAAATGCTGTGTTCTTTGGTTGATGGTGAGAAGCAAAGTGGCGTTGAAAGAATTAATCTTGATGTAAAGTTTCTGCGTGGCGAGCGTGAAGCAAAAACTTTGTCAGCAGGCAAATATGTAGCAGCAAACAAACTTTTGATATTGGTAGATGGCGAGAACTCAGGAGAAGTATTCCGTACTCCTGTTGAGGGTTATCAGGGCAGCACATTTAAGCAGTTGGCAATCAATGATAACATGTACACGGACTACGTTTTACAAGTTATCAACCTTCATCGCAAAACATTGCGAGAAAATAAGGTCGGTTCAGCCATTCCACACTTGAATAAAAAGCTATTCAAAGCAATTGATGTGCCGATACCGCCCTATGAAGAACAACAAAGAATTGTAAATGCTATTAACGAAGCATTTACAACCCTTAATGCAATAGCAGAAAATTTATAGGTTAGCTTTTATAGCGTCCATTATGCCAAATAAATCCTCTATTTTTTCCGTTATACGCAATTGTTCTGAAAATGGAGGTAGGAGAACAGGCATGGACATATATTTGTCAAGTATGAGGTTGTGTAAACCTGTAGTTTGGGTTTGCATCAATCTCATACTCCCTTTCCGATATTCTGCCAATAAAAAATAATACAAGTATCTACTTGTCAATATTTCCTTTTCTTTTATCCTTAGAGCCATAGTAAAATTGCTGAATGAAAATACAGAATCTTTACCTTCGTACAGAATGGCTCTGCCCACTGGATTGTTGTCACTACCGCCAGATTTTTCAACTATCAAATCCCCATTCTTCAAATGGCGCTGATTGAAAGCACGTTGTTCAACATCTATATACTCAATCTTTGAGTAATCAAGTTTGAAATCTTTTGTAAAATTAGCATTACGGATAACACCTACATTTACAAACGGTTTTTTCTTGCCTTTCCACAAACCATTAATGTTTTCGCACATATCTTTGATTGTCGTTACTGCCCACCCTTTAGGCAGATTGCGATAATGCGGGTTATCACAAGTTATTTCAGCCTTGGGGTTGATACGCTTGAGCAGTTCGTTGGCTGGTTCGTCCGATGGGTCTTGCGGGACGAGCTTGCCATGAATGGCGAGGGCGAGGATTTTGCTTTTTGTTCGCTTAATAGCTATTTGCAATTCAGTTTTTCCATTATCTATGGCATCAATAATATTCAGCCAAGAACCTAACTCATTTACAATACGATGTTGTTCATTTATTGGAGGTATCGGTAAAGCCAATTGTGAAAGCGTAGTACCATTTACGTTAGGCTGTCCAATACCTACAGAATCTTTTTGTATATGTTCCCAATAGAAGCCAGATTCAAAGAAATACTTTACATACTCTGGAAGAATCTCATTGAATGTTTGTACTCGTATTAAATAAGAAGCATATATTGCTTTATCTTGTAGTCCTTTTACAAGATAAGATTTACCTACAGTTGCACCTGTTCTTGCAAACAGAATATCTCCATCGCTGATTCGGTATGCATTTGCTCTATGTTCATCATAATCAGTATATGGGACAGTGTTCCAATCAACTGCGTTATTTTGAATATCAGTTATTCTGAGCAACTTGTATTCTCCTTTGCTTTTTGCGGATTCACTTACACCATACAAAATGGATTTAGAAATTTCTCCAACCTTCGTCCAGCACCACCCCTCCGGCAGTTCAAAGGGATAATGGGGCTTATCACAAGCAGCTTTTGACCGCTTGGTACGTTTGATTTTGCCTTCTATGATAAGGCGTTCTTTCTCTGCCTTGATGCGTTCGAGCAGCACCGAGGCAGGTTCATCGTTCGGGTCTTGCGGTACAAGTTTTCCATGTATCGCAAGGTCGAGTATCTTTTGGCGTAACGCTTTTGTATTCATTCTAAATTATTGTTTGCTATTTGTGCAGCCAGGAACTGCACAAATGCTATTCGTTATTTTCCAGTTTCTTTAGATCCTCGTTCTCTTCAAACTCCTCAATCCATTCCTTCACCTTGGCTTGCAGTAAAGCCTTGTTGGGAAGATAAAGTTGATAGGCAGAAGCGTAGATATTTGCGTCCTTTGGCAAGGTAAGTTCCACGAGGGCATCATTCTTTTCTTTACACAACAGTATGCCAATAGTCGGTTTCTCAAAGTCTTGTTTGACATAGCGGTCATAATAGTTGACATACATCTGCATCTGTCCGAGGTCTTGATGGGTAAGTTTATCTATCTTTAAGTCAATGAGCACATAGCATTGTAACAAGCGGTTGTAAAACACCAAGTCAACAAAGAAATGCTGCTCTTCAAAAGTAAACCGTTTCTGTCGTGCCTCAAAAAGAAATCCTTTGCCAAGTTCGAGCAAGAATTGCTGCATTTTGTTGATAATGGCATTCTCCAGTTTAGACTCCGAATAAACAGAATCGGGCTTCAATCCCAAGAACTCCAATGTGATGGGATTCTTTATGATGTCTGATGGTTTCTCGACCGTATGCCCCTCTTTTGCCAAGCGCATCACCTCATTCTTATCGCGGCTTAATACCAAACGCTCGTAAAGACTTGAAGCATATTGACGTTGCAATTCACGGAAGCTCCAATTCTGTTGATGACACTCTATTTCATAGAAGTTGCGTTCGTCTGCATTTTCAATACGCATCAAAATAAGATAGTGCGACCATGACAGTGCAAATAAAGGCCTTGAAATATTTTCTGTGTTTTGTGTATTCAAGTTTCCTGCCTCATGCCTTGAATTGGCTAAACATTGTTTAGCCTTTTTGCTTTCAATAGGACAAACACTGTTTGTCTTTTCTGAATATACGCTATAGAACTTCTTGGCATTTTTTAGTGTTGCTACAGACCAACCCTTTCCATACTTACCTGTTAGACGTACGGACAGATTTTTCAACACAGCCTTACCATAGGCAGCTCGTTTTTCGCCTTGCTGTTCATCTTCAATGATATACTTGCCAACGCCATAATAGGTATAAACCATTGCAGTATTAACAGTTGTCTTTACATGCCTATGTGCTTCATCTATCAGCTTTGATATTTTTTCAAAGAGAGCATCCTCTTGTTTAGTTATTTCGTTCATTTTTATATCCACATATTTCATCTGCAAATTTTGCAAATGCGTTTGCAAAATCTAAATAGAAGAATTTGTCCAAATGCATCTGGAGAATTACTATATTTCAATCCTCTTTTATATCACCCAACAATTTCTCCAACTCACTCACTGCCTTGCTAATGCTCTGGCTTTGTTCCTTTATAGAAACCATAAGTTCCGCCAAAGAGTGCTGTTCTTCCTCGCCCCCTTGCTTAATCCAAGTGATGTCAAGCGAAGTCTTGTCACGAGCCGTAAGCTCATCAATGGAATATTTGCGCCAACGTCCAGATGGGTTCGTATCTGCATCGTAAGTCTCTTTACGATCGTTAATATTCTCAGGGTTGTAGCATTTCACAAAATCATCAAGGTGATGACGTTCCAATTTGTTTGTAGCAAGCGTGTGTTTCACGTCAGTGCGGTAATCATAGAACCAAACATCTTTAGTGGGCTGTCCTTTCGTGAAGAACAACACGTTAGCTTTCACACCCTGCGCGTAGAAAATACCAGTAGGCAAGCGTAGAATGGTGTGCAGATTAAAGTCAGCGAGCAAACGCTTGCGGATAGTTTCACCAGCGCCACCCTCAAAGAGTACGTTATCAGGCAATACTACAGAAGCACGACCACCCACCTTCAACATCAGCATCATGTGTTGGAGGAAATTGAGCTGGTTATTCTTTGTTTCTACATAGAAATCAGGACGATTAAGTTCCACAGAACCAGCAGGACGTTGTCCGAAAGGAGGATTGGCAAGAATAACATCCACCAATGTTTTTGGTTCACGCTCCAACGAATCCTCGCATGAAATCGGACTGCGGTCAGTACCCACACCATGAAGATACAAGTTCATAGAAGCAAGAGTAACCACAAGCGAAGTGTTGTCAACGCCATGCAAAGCCTCGTTACGGAGGAAATCACGTTTCGCCTTGTCAGCCGATTGATTCTTCATATAGTCATAAGCCGTGAGAAGGAAACCGCCCGTGCCACAGGCAGGGTCGCACACTGTCTCGCCAATTTGTGGACGGATGCAGTCAACCATAGCTTTAATAAGAGGACGAGGTGTAAAGTACTGACCTGCGCCACTCTTTTTGTCTTGTCCGTTCTTCTCCAAGATGCTTTCATAGATAGCACCCTTCACGTCTGCGTCCATCACCAACCATTGCTCTTCGTCAATCATAGTGATGACCTTTTTCAAGTAAACAGGCTTGTCAATCTTATTCTGCGCTTTAGTGTAGATTGTACCAATAAGGTTGTCTTGTTCGCTGAGCACTTTCAATGTTTCTTCATACTGCTTCAACAGATCCAGTCCGTCGAGCTGAATAAGATCATTCCACTGATAGCCAGTAGGTATCGCAGAATCTTCTCCAAACATTTCAACATTCTCCGCGTCCATTTTCAGGAAAAGCAGATAAGTGAGTTGCGTGATATAATCAGTAAAGCCAATACCTTGTCCAGCAAGCGTAGTGGCGAGGTTCCATACTTTTTTAGTGAGCGATTGCTCTGTAGATATATTGTTTGCCATAATTCAAATTTATGCTGTTTTTCTTAGAACCACAAAATTAAACAAAGAAAGAAGAGCATCATCCGCCTTCTGCTTAGTACCGAATGCAGCTATCATCTGAGCTGCCTGTGTTCGATCATCTTCGCGGATATCATTGATAGTACAAGCACCATTACTTGCCACATAATCAACAATTTGACTCATGAGTTGTTTCTGCCTGTCAGAGATTTCACGATGCCACTGACCACACCAAAGATTGAAATACTGCCGTGCGGTAACGCAAACGCTGTCAAGTTTTTCAATCTGTCGGAATGCAAAGCGAACCAACTGAATAATATTAGTAAGGGCATCACTTTCCTCCTTTCTCGTTGTACGACGCACGCTGTTGGGAGAAACAATAGCATACGAGTTCCAAAGTTGTTTCGTACTAAAACGATTGTTCTCCATTTTCAGCTTATTCTCCAAATCCTTCATCATGCTGAACGTGATAGGCTCGCCACTCTGATTGTATAAGATTCGTAAAGCCTCTATTTCGTCAGCATGGTCGCGGCAATACTGTTCAAAAGCCTCGGTAGTGTTCTTTGCCTCCTCCACAGAGAATCCCTTGGAAATAAGCGTATCCTCACCAGGCATGAGTGTGTTTACAAAACCAGCCGAAAGAATAAGAATATAGCGACGTACATCTGCATGATTGGCAATAGGAGAAACAAGTCCCTTACGCTCATTGTTAGGTTCATTGATGTTGTTATAAGGCGGTAAGTTGCCATTCGCCAAAGCATCGTAGATGCGTTGTGCAATCGCATCCATGGAATCGCTTGCCAATCGTTCGAACTCCATACGCTGGCTGCCGTCTGCCTTATTGTGCAGACGCGACAAAGTAGCTGCAAGGCGTTTGAGGTACATATCAGGCAAATTACCGTGAGCAATACGCTCCAGCAGTTCCTTCAATGTTATCGTGATTGTATCAGGTCCTTCACCTTGCTCAGGAATAGACATAGTATGCTCGGTAACGCCCACCGCATCAACAAGGAAGAAACAATCTTTGCTTATAGCGTTAGGAGTAACAGCCCGCAACTGCTCATCGCCAATGGTACGCACACCACGCCCTTTCATCTGAATGAAAAGCGGTTCAGACTCCACATCACGCATAAACATTACCACTTCAAGCGGTTTCACGTCCGTACCTGTAGCCACCAAAGTGCAAGTAACAGCAATACGGAAGTCACGATCATTGCGGAATTGGCGAATCAGTTCATTGCTATCACCCGAAGAATAAGTAATTTTCTGCACATACCTATCCATATCAGCATTAGGGCATTTCTCTCCAAACACCTCTTTAGCTATGTTCACAATATTCGTGGCATGAGCCTCGTTGAGAGCAAAGATGAGTGTTTTGGGGAGATATTCAAAATTAGGCTCACGTTGAGGGTCATTGAACATTTCCGAGTAAACAGCATCGCGATATGTTGTAAGGATGAGTTTTATTTGAGAAGGATTGACAATAGAACGGTTAAGTTCCGTTTTGGTGTAATTCTTTGTCTCGCGTGTATTTAACTCTTCCGTTTTACCAGTATAGCGAGTTTCAACACGCACACGGTCACCCTTCATAATAGCCCCTCCGTTTTCCGTTGCTTCCGTCTTAATACGATATACGCGGTTATCCACGTTCACACCATCCACGATACTCTTTTCAAGCGTATAGTTCACAATACGATTGTTATTGAAGAACGCCATTGTTTCAGGAATGGGAGTTGCCGTAAGACCAATAAGACGTGCCGTATCAAAATACTCAAGCACCTTACGCCAGTTACCGTAAATACTGCGATGACACTCGTCAATAATAATCATATCGAAGAAATCATGCGGCAAATTGGGATTGTCGGGAAGAACCATTTCTGTTGTCACATCTTCTTCATCATCGTCATCATTATCTTGAATATCTTCACCCTTTAACAAAGAGAACAAACGCTGTATAGTAGAAATAAGCACATTGCTATCAGACGGAATCTTGGCAGATTTCAAGCGTTCCACCCCAAATATAGTATTGAAGGCTTCGCCATTGTCCGTAAGACGGAATGTACCAAATTCATTTTCAGCTTGTCGTCCAAGATTATTGCGATCAACGAGAAAAAGCACTCGTCGCATAGGAGTATAAGAAAGCATGCGATAGGCAGCAAGACAAGCCGTATAGGTCTTTCCTGCACCCGTAGCTAGAACCATAAGCGCACGGTTTTGTCCACTACGAAAACTCTTCTCCAATTCGGTAATAGCTTCGTACTGACATTCACGCAATCCTTTTTTGTAAAGCGTAGGCAGTCCTGCAAATGGGTCGTCTATACCCAACAAAGCCACAATTTCCTTCGGTGTATGAATGCGGTTGATTTCCTTCCAATCCGTATCCGATTTACGAAAATCTTGAAATAAGACAATTTTACCGTTTGACTTATACAAAAGGGGGATAGGCTTTTGCCATGTTTGATAACAATTTGGTACACTTTTAGCATAAGTGGTCACTTGATCACTCACCTTATCAGAATCAACATCCACTTCTTCGCGTTTAGCTTCAAGCACACCACATACCTTGCCGTTGATGAACATAAGATAATCAGCTTCGAGATTGCCTTTCAGCAATCCTTCACGCACAGCCACGGCTGTCATCGTAGGTTCGAACTCCTCGCGATTAACAACCAGCCAACCAGCATCAGCGAACCAACGGTCTATTTTAACTCTTGCTTTCTCTTCTGGTGTCATATTTTATTTCTCCTTATTTTCCGATAATACCATATTATCGGAAGTTGCAGACTGTAAATTTCCTTGTTGTTCTTCATTTAGCACATCTAAATTTAACAATCTTGCCACATCTACATTCAAAGTCTTTGCGATACGCAACAGATTTTTAAGGTCAGGCTGACTAGAATTCGTTACCCATTTCGAGATGGTGGCCTGATCTTTGCCTAATTGTTCGGCAAGCCATTTATTGCTTTTCTGTTCTTCAGCAAGCACTATTTTAATCTATTAACCTGTTCTCTTGGCATATTTATATGATATATGCCACAAAGATACAATTGGAAAGCGAAAGGGGTTAATAATGTAGTCTATATTTTAGTGGGTTAAGATAAAAATTGGTGAGTTCGTCAACTTTTATTCACATAAACACCTCCATTCCATTTATTTCAAACACGCAGACATCACGAAACTGCCGGATTTCGTTGCTATCCAGCAGCTGAGAGATGTCTGCGTGTTTGAAATCAATGGAATGGGGTGCTTATTGTAAGAAATATATTCCAATATTGTGTATTCATGGAATAAATTCATTATCTTTACTCAAGTTTCGGATTTAGCAAGGGCGGGCTGAAAGCCCAATGGAGCACATAGCCCAGGGCAAGCGAAGCGACACCCTGGGTATCACGCGTTGGAACTGTCGCGCCCTGTAAGGGCAAAAGCCTTAAGACATGGCGCAAGTATTGAACAAAATATACATATGGTGTTCCACTTTAAGACCGCTAAATCAGCTATCAAGCAAGAATAACAACATAAAGGGTTAAAGCTTTTGCCCTTACAGGGCGCGGAGACTCTACTATGCGAAAACCCAGGGTGTCGCTTCGCTTGCCCTGGGCTATGTGCTCCATTGGGCTTTCAGCCCGTCCTTGCTAAATCCGAAACTTGAGTAAAAAGTTTAGTCGCTTTCTTTACGATGAATTGGTTAATGAACACGTTGATTACGCCTTCGCCTATACAGGCGGTGATCGTTATATGCTTGATAAGTGCTTTGGGTCTCGGACTGAGCAAGTTGCGCTTTAAGGGAATCAGTTTGGGCGTGACGTATGTATTCTTTTTTGGCATTTTAGCTGGAGCAGTAGGTTTGCAGGTGGACAGTCAGATGTTGGCCTACGCTGAGAGCTTTGGCTTGATACTCTTTGTCTATACGCTCGGTCTTCAAGTGGGCCCAGGCTTTATGAGTACCTTCCGTAAGGGCGGTACGACGCTCAATCTATTGGCACTGGGTGTAGTGGCATTGGGTACGGTGATAGCCCTCGTGGCAGGTGCTACGGGACTGTTGCCCTTACAAGATATGATGGGTGTGCTCTGTGGTGCTACTACCAATACGCCCGCCTTGGGTGCGGCCCAACAGACGCTCAAGCAGTTGGGACTGCCCGCTTCAGGAGCCGCACTGAGTTGTGCGGTGACCTATGCCTTTGGTATGGTGGGCGTGATATTGGCCTTGCTGCCCGTGAAGGGGTGGTTGAGCCGTCATGAGAAGGCCAAGGACGATGGAAATGATGACGAAGCCTTCATTGCCTCATTCGTTGTGTGCAACCCTGCAGTGTTTGGTCATACGTTGGGGCAGCTGAGCGGCATGGACGAGGGAAAGTTCGTCGTGTCGCGTCTGTGGCGTGACGGTAAGGTGATACTGCCGAATGCACATACCGTGCTGGAGCAGAACGACCGCTTGCTTGTGATTACGCAGGCGCGCCAAGTAGATCAGTTGACTATCTATTTTGGTCAGCGTGACGAACGAAATTGGAATACGGGTGACGTGGATTGGAATGCGCTCGACTCAAAACTCATCTCGCAGCGCATCTTGATTACGCGTCCCAATATCAATGGCCGCCACTTGGGCGACCTCCAGTTGCGCAATCGCTATGGCGTAAACGTGAGTCGTGTGCAGCGTTCGGGCATTCAGTTGGTGGCAACGCCCAACTTGACGCTGCGTATGGGCGACCGCGTGACAGTAGTGGGTGAGGCGGAGAGCATCAAACACGTGGCTACGGAGTTGGGCAATGTCGTGCGCCGATTGGACGAGCCTAATATGGTGACTATATTTATTGGTATCGTGTTGGGCTTGTTGTTGGGTAGCATACCCATGTTTGTACCAGGTATAAAGTTCCCCGTCACGTTAGGTCTGGCGGGTGGTCCTATCGTAATGGGCATCTTGATTGGTGCTTTCGGTCCACGTTTCCACATGGTAGCTTACACCACGACGAGTGCCAACCTGATGTTGCGCTCAATGGGTCTCTCTACGTATTTGGCTTGTTTAGGTTTGGACGCTGGCAAGGACTTTGTGGCCACGGTCATGCAGCCGCAAGCATTGTGGTGGATCGGCATAGCGTTGGTCATCACGTTAGTGCCAGTCATGGTGATGAGCGTGGTGAGTGTATTGTTCTCAAAACGCAGTTACGCCACGACAGCGGGTATGTTGTGTGGCGCAATGGCCAACCCGATTGCCCTGCAGTACGTCAACGATTCATTGCCTGGCAACGATAAGGCTTCAGTGGCTTATGCCACGGTCTATCCGTTGGGCATGTTCTTGCGCGTGATTATTGCGCAACTGATCGTGATGCTGTGGGTGTGAAGCCTCTCCCCCTAACCCCCTCCCCGACTGGGGAGGGGGGACGAGTTACCTTTGCTTGCTCACTTTCAGAATGATATTTTAAGTAATGTGTAAAAAGTAACTTCTGCATTTTCAGCAATGATAGGCTGAAAATGCAGAAGTTATTTTTTTTGAACATTACTATAAGCAAGAGACTCAAGGGAAATAAGGTAACTTATTCCCCCTCCCCGGTCGGGGAGGGGGTTAGGGGGAGAGGCTTTTTATACACGTTCGTTCGTCTTTGTTTCATTCCCAAACTTTGATACAGTCGGTTGGCGGCTTCGCGTTCGGGACGCGAAGTGAGATTGACCGAACGGGCACCAACGTGCTGCGCCCTAACGAATAATTCGTTCAACAAGGCACGCGCCATGCCACGGCCACGTGCTTCGGCATCTATTACTACGTCCTCCACCCATGCTTTGCGGCCCGTGGGTTGGTCGCAAAGGCAGAGGGTGGCCATACCAAGGGGCAAGGGTTCGTCCTCCCCTTCCTTCACGCCGTATGCCAACACGACCTGCGTCATTGGGGCTGCGGCCAAAGCGCGTAAGCGCGCTAAGGTCAGGTCTTCGGCTGCACTTGATAATTGATGCAGCAAATCATTGACGCGTGCTAATAATTCGGGCGTACACAGAGCTTCTGTCAGCTGCATAAAGTGACAACGTTCGCGCACGGCCAGCAGTTCTTTAAGCGTCATGCCATATTCGGGGTGGATAACGTCGGGAGCGACCTCTGCCAAGGGACGCAGGACAAACAGACGTTCCGCCATACGCGGGTGGGGCAGTGTGAGGTCGGTTCGATTGATGTGCGTTTCGCCTATCATGAGAAGGTCAATGTCCATGATGCGGTCGTAGTGTATGCCCTCATGGCTCTTTAACGTGCGCCCCATCTGCTGTTCAATCTCTTGTGTGCGTCGTAATACTTCGTCAACACTAAGGTCTGGCTGCCGTTCGACAACGGCTACGGTGTTGAGAAACGTATTGTCTGACGTAAAGTCAACGGGGGCTGTACGTATAGGTTCGGCAACACGAATGACACGGCCGATACGCTCACCGATTAAACTTAAAGCACGCGCAATGTTGGCGCGCTTATCCCCCAGATTTGTGCCTAACGCTAATAACATATAATTCTCGGACGGTAACATTAATACTTTGTTGGGTTGGGCGCGCTTCGCGCGCGGTTGAACATTATTTATTGAAGTTTCGGATTTAGCAAGGACGGGCTGAAAGCCCAATGTAGCACATAGCCCAGGGCAAGCGAAGCGACACCCTGGGTCACGGATTGCCATAGTATTGACGCCCTGAAGGGGCAAAAGCATTCAATGTTGGAAATAGATATAAAGCTTTTGCCCTTACAGGTAGGGTGTTCAAAATTGGCATCAAAAACGAGACCAAAAAGTGCTGATCATTCGTAGCTCTTAAAGCTATAAAAGAATACGGCCTAAAGGTTTAATTAGTTTTCTAAATACTTGCACAAGTCGCTGATTATTAGTAACTTTACATAGTAAATAAAGCAACTAATAATTGGCTATATTATGACTAAATCAGATAAAATCAAACAACTCAAAAGTAGTCTCAAAAACACCAAAGCTCAATTGAAGCGTC